>VFQN01005399.1_pt1 | contig 15693 bp, 12 predicted proteins | sample 3512371 | NCBI WGS metagenome assembly VFQN01 (sample SAMN10412370, study PRJNA504923) | tailings metagenome | isolation source: Replicate 2 from Balatoc abandoned mine | place: Philippines: Itogon, Benguet | collected 2017-08-28
AACAAACACATCTTACATCTTACACCTCCTCTAATCTCATCCTACCTACCACACCACCCACAACAATACTCCACCATTTATTAAACAATGTCTGAAAACAATTCCACTCCCACTACCCCAGCTCCTGAAGTCGATGCCAAGAAAATCCTTGCAGACTCCGCGAAGAAAGCTTTACAAGGTGGCGTTTCAGGAGCACTTCAAAGCTCTCTATGCACAAGGTGGCGTCACTCGATTCTACAGAGGATTGATTCCAGCCTTAGCTCAAGGCCCTTTATCTCGCTTCGGAGATACTGCAGCCAACAATGGTATGATGGCGGCTTTAAACTCTTTCGAGTCCACTCGTGATCTGCACAGCTCTGTCAAGACTGTGGCTGCATCTTTCGCTGCAGGAGCCTTCAGAATCGTGCTTCTCCCAGTCGATACTTTCAAGACTACTATGTGAGTTTTTATTTTTGCTTTTTTCAACTTCTTAGACCATTTTTTAGGCAAGTCGAGGGTAAGGATGGTGTGAAGAAGCTCATGCAGAAATTCCGCACTAACGGACCTTCCACCTTCTTCCAAGGAGCTCTGGCCTCCGCCGCAGCTACTTTCGTAGGCCATTACCCATGGTTTGCTGTGTACAATTATTTGGAAGCAACCTTGCCAAAGTATGACGATACTTTGAAGAAGTTGTCTCGCAGTGCTTTGATTGGGTTCTGCTCCTCCGCTATCAGCGACACTATTTCTAACTCTGTGCGAGTGATCAAGGTCTATAAGCAAGCGAACACTGAGAAGATCTCATATTCTACAGCTGTTAAGCGGGTATTGCAAGAGGATGGACTCATGGGACTTTTGGGCAGAGGATTAAAGACTAAGATCATCGCCAACGGCTTGCAGGGATTGATGTTCTCTGTCTTCTGGAAAATTTTCCAAGAGAAGCTTTTCCCTAACGAGAAGAAGAAGAGAGATTAACTTCTCAGCTTCGTGTGCGATAGATAGAAATCATTTATATTTTTCTTCGCTGTTCTTGTTTGAGTATTTTTGTTTGCTCCATTTTTCCTTGCAGATCGATATCTCTTCTTGTATAGACGCATCGATTAACGACTTGCGTGTTCTGCTCGGTGTAATTCGAACTAGCTCGAGGTTATGAAAGAGTGATGAAAAGCTTTTCAGATTTATCAAACTGAAATAAATCCTCGAAGGATAAGGATACTATGACTTGGTGTGTGGTAATGGGAGACGATATGCACAATGGTATTCGCTAGAACTAATGACTTAGCGTGTGTCCATCTTATAGTTGGGACCCATGCCTCCTCCAGCACTGTTTCGAATGCGCTGTTTGTACTGGATCTCTGACACATTATTGCCTGCGCCGTTAGAGCTTTGAGGACGTGGTGATTCAATGAAAGAGTCCTACAAGCATCGTCGTCAGATGAATGGATGTCATATGAGAGGGAGAGAGAGTCTTACGTTAATCTCTGGCAGAGGCTCTATGGTCGAGCGAATGATCGTCATTTCACTCAAAACCTTCGCCTTCGCGGACTTACTCACAGCGGGGTTCGGACTATTGATTCGCTTGATGATAGAGGAGGACTGCATCGATTGTTTCTTTTGCTGTTGAAGATCATCGTCGGCCTTGTCATATCCCGCCTGCGATAAACTACGTGACATCATCACCGCATTGCCCCCATTATTCGGTCTGTTATTCGCATTCGCTGTCCTTGCGCGCTGCGAGGAGACAGGCTTATCGCAAATCAGACACTTTGCGTGAATGGCAGCAGCAGAAGAGGCGAAATCCGCTGAGAAGTTATAATCACCAACGACTTCGGTGATCGTCTTCACAAGCCTAAGAATTGGAGAATTAGTATTTAGACGAAATAAAGGCGATGTAACTGCAATAAAACAGAACTTACTTCTCCACCTCAGCGATGTCCGCCTTGCTCTTCAAGCCATCTCTGAACACTGGGAGCAAGACGCAGTTCTTGCGCAGATTCTTGATTTCCGCCACGATCGCCTTCAAGGCTTCGTGCACTTCCTCCTTGGGCACCAGCTTCTCACTCTTTGTCTCTAACTCGTACTGCTTGCTCGCGAGGGCGTTAAGACGGTCGACGAGCTGCTGGAACTCTGGTTGCTCCGTCAGAGGCTTCAGGTTAGATAGGTCGAGATCTTTTGCTAACGTGTTGTGAGCGTTGTTCGTGCTTCCGGAATAATGTCCTTCGTTCATCAGGTGTTGTAGGCGCTGCACCTCTGTGCTGGAAGCTAGCTTGCTCGTGACGGCCATAAAGTCGGAGGAGTCGACCTTCTGCTGGATCAGTCGTCTCGTCTCAGTGTCGTTGTCCATCACAGCGCCTTTATCCGCCTTCTTCTCAATCTCAGTCAGAAGATGCTTCACCTGTCTCGACATGCGAATCTTCGCAACGCCTTCGTCCAGCACAGGGATGGAGCTGTTGGCGGCCTCGACCATCAGACCTCTGAGAGAGGGAGTGAGGTCAGAGCACAGCAAGTCATCGAAGCAATAGTCCAGTGACGTTGACAACCGCGCTTGATTGTCATCTTCGATCAGCTGCTCGGCCATCGCATGAATCTTATCCAGCGAGGGGAAGAGCTTCTCCATGGTGAGTTCTATTGTATCGCGAGGGTTGAAGTCGTCGAGTCCGTCTTCGATGGCATACGACAGTTCTCTGGCTCGCTGGAAGAAGGACGGAGGAGTGTTTCCCATGGCATCAGGAGAAACCTCCCGATCAAGTTCTCCTTGATTGACGTTCTCTAATGCGAAGACGAGCTCGGAGTAGACGCGAGACCATTGTTCCTTCAGCTTGTCGATCTTTCCGAGGAGGGCGGCGTTCATCTTCTCCTCGAAGGTTTCACCAGTCGTCACCGCATCGACACGCTTCCTCACTGCCTCGAAGCCGATCTTCAAGTCGTCGATGACGAAGGCGATTCTCTTGAAGGTGGCCAGCGTCGTCTCCACGGTGTCAAGGCGGTCGTTGTACTCGTCGCGCAGAGTGTTGATGACGTTAGCTGTCTCGACGTTGTTTGCCTCCAACACGTCGATGAGGTGGCGGCCGATGGAGCTGTCCTCAGCGAAGAGAGACTCGCTGCCGTCATTGAAGAGACTGCTCTCCTCGCCCGTCATTCGACTGTTGCCGTCGTCTTGCTCCTCTTCCCCCGCCTCTCCCTCTCTCCTCTGCTCTCCCTCCTCCTTACCACTACCTTCCTCCACTCCTTCGCCTGACGTCATGTTCTTGATATCTCCCTTTTTTTCATCTTGCGCCTCTTTGTCGCCCTCCGTGGAGTGCGAGGTCTTGTGTGCGGTCTTGAGTGATGTGTCGCCAGTGCTTCTGAGAGGTCGGTACTCGCCGTCGTCGTCATTGCTGTCGTGGGACGCCTCATTGCCGTCGCCACGATAGAAATTCGCCGCCTTCAAAGTGTCTTTGCGAGTGTCAACACGTGTCTTGGGCGAAGGCACTCTACTCCTCCGTGACGTGGAGGGAGCGGTCGTGGTAGAAGTCGATGCCTGACGACTTTTCTTGCTCTTCTTCTTCGCCTCTCTTTCTCTCTGCTCTCCCTCGTCAGGCTCTAACCCGTTTTCTTCCTCGTCCTCCTCTTCTTCCTCATCGCTCTCTTGCTCTGCCTCCGCGCGTTGCTGGCGGATCTGCTTCACCTTCTGCACTACCTTCGAGGGGCGCTGAGAGGAGGTCTTGCTGACTTGAGTGTTTCTCTTGGAAGAAGATTCCTTGACTTTTGACTGTGACGTGGAGGCAGGAGTCATCTCTGGTACTTCCTCGTCTTCGGCTTCGTCACTGTCAAGCTCTTGCTCCTCCGCCACCTCATCGTTGATCTCACTCAGGGGAGGCTTAAACTTGGGCTTCTTCTGCGGCGCTTCTCTCCTAACGAGAGTCGAAAGTCGCGCAGTGATTTGAGTACGACGCGCTGGACGATCGTTCACGCCTCCTGTCAGCTCAGAGGTATTGGCAGGATCGTTCTCTCCTTTATTCTCTTCATTTAAATCATCTCTATTCTCTTCTGTGTCTTGCTCGTCGATGTTGTGTAGTTTGATCGCGTAAGTGCGTCTTCCTCTGCGTTCCGTCGATCGACGTGTTCTCTGCGTCGGACTTCTCTTGCGCAGAAATTCGCCCACGCCCACCTCATCGCCGCCCTCAGCTTCCAAATTTGTTTCTTCGTTATCATGATGTAGTCGATCTCCTCCTCGCTTGATCTCTGACCTCAACTCCCTCAGCCGCTCCTTCGACGCCAGCGCTTCTAAGATGTCAGCGATGACTCGCTCCTGACGCGCTTGAGCATTCTTCATCTCCTTCAAGGAATTCTGCAAACTCTGATTCTCATCCTTCGATTGAGCGAGCTCGTTATTGAGCGATGTGATCTCCTCGAAGAGAGAGTCGTACACCTTCTGGATCACCTCCTCGTTGCCTATCGCGTGAGACAGGTGTTGATTCACTGTGTGCTGCAACCCCATCGCTTCATCTAACTTCTGCACTTTCTGGACTAAGAACTGGATGCTCTCGGCGGTGGTGTAGTTGGGGTTGTATGCGGGCATCGAGTCGGGATTATACGTTTTGGTCGGGGAAATTACGCTGTTCAACATCTCACTCATCGACTGCGACAACTTCCCTCGCAGCGAACTAATGTCCATCTTTGTAATTGTTCTTTGGATGACGAGCTCTTTGTGCAGACTGCGAGTGGCGTCGTCTAGCTGGTGACTGACGTTCTTCTCTAGACTCGCAGCGATCTTCATCGCTCGCTCCACGACCTCTCGCTGGCCGGAGAACTCAGCCTCGAGGTCTCGAATTCTCTCATCATGTGAATTTACCTTTGTGATGAGTGAGAGGAGCTTGCTGAAAGTGTCATCTTGGGAGCCGCGTAACTTAGAAACATTGTCATCGATGGATTCGATAGCATGTGTGAGGATCGAGCTAAAGTCATTCAAGGCTGTAAGCCCTGGCTTCAAAGCTTCTAATGCCGAGGTAGTCATTTTCGATGAGTTTAGTTGCTCATGCTAAGCGGCTACGAAGGACAAAGGACAAAGCAATTGAGGCGATAATTCGATTGTTTGAATGAAACGTCTCAGAAAATCCGCTCTTTTTCCAGGAAAAATACTTCGACAATTACGACCGTTAAATACGGCTACTTCGCTACTTCGTGAAATGTTGCGAGAAGATGTCACATCAATGTACTCTAATCCTCTCCCTTCTCATCGCATTCCTCTTTGTTTCATCGAGCTTTCATCTCGCACCAATTTCGCAGTTCTCTTCAGTGCGGAAATTTCTGGTCCATCTCTTCGAGGGGAATGATTCCCCTTCTCCTCGTGCTCCCTTCTTCTCTAGCAGCTCCTCACCCTCTCGACCCACAACAGAGACTTGTTTTATAGTAGGGGTTGAAGATCGCCAGCACTCTGACCCCTATGATACGGGGAAGTTTACGATGAGTGAGAGTATGTCAGAGCTTGTGGAGCTAGCAGAGGTCGCGGGCCTGAAAGTCGTGGGCTCCACATACCAGCGACTAAACGAAGGACCGTCACCACAGTACTACATAGGCTCTGGGAAGTCTAAGGAAATCGCGCGAATTATGAGTGACTTGCAGTGTCAGTGCGTCATCTTTGACGCTGAGCTGACGCCATCGCAGCAGAAGAACCTCGAGCAACTGCTCAACGGCCTGACGGGCTCTAAGACGAGGAGAAATCTTATTAAGGTCATTGATCGAACGGCGTTGATTCTAGATATTTTCGCGCAACACGCTGGCAGTCGCGAGGGACAGTTGCAGGTTGAACTGGCGATGCTGACATACCGCCTGCCACGCCTCACGAAGCTCTGGTCTCACCTCGAGAGACAGACGGCGTCATCCAAGGGAGGTCGAAGTAGTGGCGGTGTTGGACTGCGAGGACCGGGAGAGCAGCAGTTGGAGGCTGACAGACGTCAGATGAAAGCAAAGATCGCTCAGCTGAACCGCGAGATAGACATGGTCAGACTTCACCGCTCTCTGCACCGCCGCCGCAGGAAAGATCTCGGCGTACCTGTAGTTGCTTTAGTTGGCTACACAAACTCGGGGAAAAGCACTTTACTCAATGCTCTGACGCGTAGTGACGTGTTCGTCGCGGACATGTTATTCGCGACTCTCGACCCGACCACTCGTCTGTGAGACCTCCTCTCCTCCCTTACCCTCTCCTTTCTCTCATATGACTCTCTGTAGGGTTAAGGTCGATGGTCTGACGACGCCGCGCTTCCTGCTCACTGACACAGTGGGCTTCATTCAGAAGCTGCCCACCCACCTCATCGCTGCCTTCAGAGCCACGCTCGAAGAGATCGTAGAAGCAGATGTCCTCCTTCACGTGACTGACGTTAGCAACGAGGCATGGAAGAAGCAAGAAGCGGCGGTGCTGACGGAGCTGGCTCAGATGGGTCTTGCTGACAAACCTCTCATCACTGTGTGGAACAAGGCAGATCTCCTCGGTGAGAGGAGGGACAGCGTGACGTCAGCAGCGAAGGGTAGAGTACATACTGTGACCGTGAGTGCCTTGACAGGCCTCGGGCTGTCTGACTTGATGAAGACTGTCGAGTCTCTGCTCATGAGAGACATGAGAGCTGTCGTCTGTCGCATCCCCTATGATCTTGCCACACTGAAGAGCTTGATCTATTCGCTGGGAGTCGTGCGGGAGGAGCGGCACGAGGAAGAGTTTGGTTTCGTTATTCGGGGAAGGATTCCTCTCTTCCTCCTCCAACAACTACAAGAACTGGCAGACTCGGTGGAGTCTGATGTCAGATCGCTGAAGATAGAGTCAGAAGACGGCGATGGCTTAGTGCGAAGCCAGGAGGAGGAGGATGAGATTAATGAGAGCTATTGGAGGAGGATCGGCCGTGGAAGACACCAGTAGAATAATAATAGATGATTATTTGCTTCCTTAGTGTATACACTCAGATAACGATTTCCTGCTTCGTAATATGAAAAGACTTCGAATACCTTGGTAGAGGTGGGAGCCTGCCTGCCTCTAAGGGAGAGAGATTGATAGCGTCAATTAACGATGGTGATAATACGGTGAGAAGGGAATAATACGTTGTTGGTCTCTTGTGACTATGCAGGCACTCCTTCCTCTCTGTAGAAGAAGCCGATGTCTCTTGGCAGTGACTCAACGCTTCAGCCAAACAAGCACTAAGACTAGTGTGGAAATCGCTGAAGAGTTTGCAAATGATCAGCTGTGGGTGAAATCATCGCAACACCTCAAAACCCTGACTCATTTCATTAACCACTCTCCTTCAGCATCAAGAACCTACCCACAGGATATGGCTCAGCTGATCCATGAAAAACTCAAATCAGTCCCTCAGCCTTTGAAGGAGGAAGAAGCAGGGAAGGCAGCGTCGACTCGATTGATCTCTGCGCTGCTGACTTTTCCTGTCTCCACAGCTCATGCGATCAATGAGCTGTGCGCGGCCTCTATCTTACCCACTTCAAGGCTCAATATCACAATAGTGGGCGCAAGAAGTGAGTCGTCTCTGCCTGCGGTGTGGTGGAAGGAACTGCTTTATCTCTTCAACCACAACTTGTTCCCCGCCACCTCCTCTCCTCCCAACTCCAATAATATCCGATTACACTTCCTCGGACCACAGCTTCAACAACAATTCTCGTCTCCTGAATGGAGAAAAGTGCTTTCAGTCCCTGAGTCTGCGCAGTTAGAGCTTCTGGCGCGAGAGAGAGATCGCGGCTTTCTCCACGAGAACGAGGAAGTCCTTCAACTCCTGCAACAAACGGATGTCTTCCTCCTATTTCATCCTGGCTATGGCTCCTCACAACTCTCAGAGTCTTGGCGTCCGACTATTTCCTTGCTGCTCGAGAGTAGGAAGCCTGTGATATGCACGGCCTTCTCTGACGACGACCTCAGCGATGACTTGCACCAACTCAGACGCATCGCGGAAGAAGAAGACCATCAAGAACTCGGAGATAATGTGGAGATGATTCTTCCTCCTCGGCTGAATCCTTTCGCCTCTCTGAGAAGGGAACTGAGGAGCAATAAGGTGGTGCAGACGAACAAATACTTCTACTGCTTTCAAGGGAAGTAAGACGAGCTTAGAGGGAGTAATGAGGTTACATCAACAGATAGATAAGATAGTGGAGAGATAGAAATAAGTAGGTAGGGTGTGTTAGCTATTATTTCTCTTATTTCTGGTGTAGTAAGTCGTCGAGGAACATGATTCGATATTCCTCCGGATACAGCAGGAAGTCATGTGCTGTCTTCGTGTCTTTCAGATGGAGAAAGATCTTCTCTCGATTGACTGGGTTTTCCATCAAACCTTTGTATTTCTCCTTATTTAACTCGGTCATCGCTGCCTTCACTGTCTCTGCTGTCTGGATGTTTTGCAGCGTGTGATAAGATTTGATCAGATTCGCGAGGTTATCGAAGCCCTCCTTCATCCTCTGAAGAAGAATCTCTGTCGCTTGGTCTAGAGAAAGAAGATTCGGAGGGAGGGCGGAGGAAGAGTTCTGAACGACAGGAACAGCTGCGGCTTGTGTCGGTTCGTTGCCTGTGTTGTGCACGACCATTCCGAAGTCGTGGTGACCATTCCCTTCACCTAACAATCGCTTTCGAGGAGACAAGGTAGTAGGGATCGAAGATTCTCTAGGTCTCTTTTTGATGCCTGAATTCAGCTGGGCATTGGGTGGGAGTTCTTGTATCTCTAGATATGGCAAAGGCTCGACACCCTCTAAACCACGTCACTCAGACGACTGACAGCGACAAAAAGATCAAAGGACTTACCTCCATTCTCTTCCAAAATTCGACGAAGGGTGTCATAATAGGGGAACTCCTGGTCCTTCCACTTCACCGCTCTGGCGGATTTGTTGTTCATCTGATTCCAGAACTCGTCATCGTCCTTGCCCTGAGATCGAGCCTCTAAGATCGCCTTATAGTTTGCGTAGTCAGCTCGTAATACATTCATCTTGTTGCGACAGGATTTGGAGTCGTATTCTTCGCGGAACTCTTCTCCCATTCTGACAGCGATGCGACGCCAAGACTTCCCCTTCAAGCCATGGTCACTGGACGAAGTGATGCGATAGTGATTATAGCATCGAAGGAGAAATTCTTCCTTGGCTTGAGTCCAGAATACTCGATACTTCTTCATGCTAGCAACGTTGTGATGGCCCTCACCGGGGAGAAAATCGTCTTCCTCACTGATATCGCTCACATCGTCGTCTTGATGCTTGTCGTAGTTGTTGTCATTGACAGAGGCATTGCGGGGATGCGTTGGTTGTTGCATGTCACTGGGTGTATGTGTCTGAGATAGCTCTGGTGGGGTATTATTTGTTGGGAGATAGAGGATGAAATGCTCTTCAATTCAAATCTCTGTGCTATTAATAAGCGATTATTCATTCAAAGAACAACGCGCTCAACCAACACAACCTGTCTCTTTAAGATACGCCTCACAATCCCATAACTCGATATTTTCATTTCTCTAGTTTCTTCAAAAGAAATATTTTCTTTTTTACGTTGCACTCTTCATTCAGCACTTAATTACCGTAACCATATACTCATCGATAGTCAAGTGGACTGGTGACTAATCAAAGTCCCACGACTGTTCTTTTAAAGAGACTCGACCATTCCTCAATAGCGTGAATATATGGTGAGCGATGTGGATCCGTTCCTCGAGAAAAGTCCTCCCAATCTTGATATAACAGACTATGATGACGACAGATTCCTTCTCGTATAATTCTTCGATTCACCTCTGATTCATCTAAAAACAACAAACTTTCCACTTTCTCGACATACTCTTTGACATCATCCGCTACGAGAGCCTTCAACCACGTCCTCCCTTGTTCTTCGTCATCAAATTTTCTCGCCACTGATGTCAGCATCCCCGTCGCGAGTTGAGGTACATGCTGCAGCGTGGGTACGGTGACCACGGGCGTACACACGTATAGCGCCTCCAAAGTAGTGACACCACCGCCGAAAGGGAAGGGATCGAGCATGACGTCACCCATGGCGAGGAGTTGAAGATATTCGTCGGGTGAGAGTGATGGCAGCCATTTTACTGTCCGCTGAATCAGTTCTTCTGCCTGACTGAGGTCAGCTGCACCATAATTAGAGACTAGGGAGTTCTGCCAGCGTGCCGTCAGTGTCTTCTGCCACAGCAGTTTCTTCTCAGCGCCACTGAGGAGCAATAGACGCAGACGCGACGGATGACGTGTGATCAGTGATAGAATGACGTCATCGAAGGCAGGATGAAACTTGGGTAAAAACTGTGGACACAACAGGTAGAATACATCAGAGCCAGCGCTGTCTATCTTCTGACGTAGTAAGTCAACCAACACCTCCTTCGCCTTGCTCTCTCTCATTAGAGTAGATTGCATCATCTCTCGATAAAAGGTCACATCTCGAGTTATTAAGGAGAGCTTGTTCGGCAGTTTCGCTGCGGTTGACGCAGGGACTAAGAAGAGGAAGTTCAGGGAGGAGAGCTGGATCAGCTGCTCGGAGAACAAATCCTGCGCCGCGGAATAAAAGTCGAGTGGAGAAGAAGGAGAGGTAGAGGAAGAGACAGAGAGGGCGTAGTTTGAGAAAGAGGTGGTGTTGAGGTAGGGTGGTTTGAAGAGAGAGGTGAAGCGAGGGTGAGGGTGAATGTGGAATAGCTCTGATGTGATGTAGTAGTCGATTGACGTCATGCCCGTGGTCGAGGGATGCCCCCATAGAGCCATCTGCACTGGGGCGAGGCGGGCAGCTGCCCACACTGACGTGGCAGGATCCATGCCCACGTCACAGTATATTAAGACATCGATGTGACGTCGCGTCACCTCAGAGCGAGTCTGAATCAGAGGTTTTCCCACTGAGACGAAGTGAAGCCGGGAACCCGGGACGCGCGACGCTGACGTCATTACACCAGTGAAGTCGTCGTGCATGTTCTCCTGCAATGTAGAGAAGGCGAACACTTCGTGCTTGTCAGAGTTGGCGAGGGCGAGGATCGTGGCGCAGAAGAGTTTGCAGATGGAGTGACGTCTGAAGTAATTTGACACGAAACCAATACGAAGTACGTCATTCTTCCTCTCTCGAGAGACAGCAGGCACAGAGATAGGAGATACAAGTGCGGGGTGGGCGAGGGAATATGAGTGGTGCAGCTGACGTAGGAAAGCCGAATCATCGAGGCCGAAGTAGATCGAGTAAAACGTAGGAGAGAGGGAGAACTCGTCTAGCCGCGTCAGTACCAACGAACCACTCTCTGCTCTCCGCTCTAGCTGCTGCACTCTCTGGACTAATCGCTGACGAGTGTCGTACAAATCACTGACGGACGAGAAGACACCAGGTGACGTCAGTGCTCCTCGGAAGAGAAGAGCAGCCTCATACTCCTCTTTCAGCTGTGACGATGATGACGAAGACACTATACGCATCGCATGGTCCAGGTGTCGCTCCACAATCTTCACGGGGAAGCCAGAGTCTGACGACAGCGTGATGAGAGTGAGCAGTGCTTCCACTGCCTCTCTCTCCTGTCTTTCCTCCACCGCATCTCCTGTCACCTTCAGATCCACGAACTGCTTGATAATCACCGCACTGACGTAGTACAGGTCGCTCACTCCTCCACACTTCTCTCCTTGGAGGTGCAGTGCAGGCAGAGGAGGCATGACACTGACGTCACCTGCTGCCACTTTCCCTCTTCTGTGTAGGCGAAGGGCTTGTCGAATATCCGAGTCAATAATCAAGGCTAATTCAGAGAGTGTGTGGAGTATCTTGGCCTTGGTTAGGAGGTGTTGGGAGGCTTTGGAGGGGATGTGCTTCAGAAGAGATTGCAGGTCTTCATAGCCTTCCTCTACTCTCCCTTCCTTGCAAATACCATCGACCAAAGAGTTCAATGAGACTTCAAAGTCTATTGAGAGGCCAATGGAGATGGTGGTGAATAAAAATAGAAGAGTAAAGACGATCATTCTATTTTCTATTATTAAATCACTGTGACATCTCTTTTCAAATATTTACGCTGCCATCCCAACCTGTCTAACGTATATTTGTATATATATTTATGATATCTAATCTATGAACACTACTCCAACCAAAGACAATCATTTACATTATTTACAAGCACATCTTTTTCTTCATTAGCTAGTTCGCAAAAGTCAGTCGTACATGTCCAGCAGGACATTGCGTTATGATGCATTGAGAGCAGTCAGAGTCAGAGTCTAACACACGACCAATCACAATAGGAAAATACACGAAGTCTTCATATAATACATTAATCGCCTGATTAACAAGCTGCAATGCAATGGATTTGTTTTCTTCTTCTTCTTTTAATGTTGATTGGTCATGGGTGGTGGCTGGGAGAATGCCATCGTCGTCCCTGCGCTGTATCATATAAATAAACTCACAAGACACCTTTGCAACCAAGCCCCACTCTTCCGCATTAGAACACGAGTGAGTAGATGCTGATGATGGAATTGTGCCGAGGGAAATTTGTATCTTGATGGGAGGGGCGATGGAGGACTGTGGCAGCAGCATCATCGTCTGCTGGTCTATGAGGTTCTGCAATGCATGGAAGGCCAAGGCACCAGAATGAGTCCTCGATGACTTGAATAGAATCTCATAGCAGAGTGTGTCTTTTATATCTGCAGGTAGGAGAGGTAAGGCCTTCTCTGCGAGAAGTTCGTCGAGCAAAGTGCTGACGCGAGACATAATTCCTGCCATGCCAATCGCCGCCCCGATGAGGCGTTGATTGTTTAGTAGAAGACGATCTCGCTCTAAATCTTTCTTGAGCTGCTTGGCTCTGGCCTCGAAGGAGGTGTTCTCAGGGGCGTGGCTGGCTCTGATGTTCGACAGTGGAATATTCATAGGGAAAGAGAAGGATGATGACGGCAACTGTGGATCATTTTGATTGAATTGGATAGTAGATTCAACCATTTCCCAAGAATCTCTCCGCGGTCGACTGTAGCGCTGAGTGGCCGAGGAAATTCGCTGACAGCGTTTGACTTCTGCCTCCACTGCAGACTTCGCGAATTTCAAACACCGAAGCTGCTTGAAATGATCTAAGATGAGCTTATCCAAGTCATCCTCGACGAGGGTATCCCGATCTATGCCTTGGCTCGAGTTTTCTTCGGTTGTGCTGATAACGGAATATGAGCTTAAATCCACCTCCTCATTGAAGTACAGAAGGGTATCCTGCTCAATATCGTCTTCGGTATAGAGAAGAGAAGAGGCGCTGAGAGTGCCTGAGGCCATATTGAGTGTGTTGTCTGGTCTAGTAGTATGTTATTAGAAGGGGAAGGGTTATTAGTAGTTGGTAGTTATAATGTTGTAATGCTTTGAGAGAGGTTTCGTGTGCGGATTAAAGAGAGAGAGTTTCATCACAGACAGTTGTTTGGGTTTTTGAGATTTCGAATTTTTGTAGGATTTTCTTCACAGTTATCGCTTGATGTAAGAGATTGTTGATTCAAAAAACAAACAAATAATAAACAAATAATAAACAAATAATAGACCATAACTTATCATATAGACAATATTCTGACCGCAACCCAACACTACAACTGCGAATATCATGGATTCCTCCACGATCAGTGTCTTCGTTGTCCTTCAATTGATCCTCGCTCCCATCCTCTATCCCTATGGATATCTACTCGAATTTTTAGGGATTTCATTCATAGCCTATCAGAATAGATACTTAAGAGAGATAGAGTTGCAGCTTTTAGAGCCTCTCATCCTCATATTCCTGCTCACGAACCTGACTTTGAGCGCCGAGATGACAGTCACTGGATATGCCGTGAGGATCATGGTCGTGATTCTGATGTGCTATCACTCTCAAAGACTGCAAGAGCTCAGCAATCGCCTAATTTCCCCGACCATTTCAATCTTGTTGCTGTTGGAATTGGTTGCGGTGAAGCAGTTGTATCCCTTCGGCTATCTGTCGCAGCTGCTGCTCATCTACTTCCTTTACTACAACGACTACTGCAGCTACATGCAGAAGAAGCTGATTCGATCTCAAAGGTGCAGCGGAGATCGACCCTCATCGCGGGAGAAGGCTGAGAAGGCGGGGAAAGAAGAGATCTCTCTCAGCGCCTTCTCCTCCTCTTCTATCGAGGTAAGTCCTCTCTCACAACCTTTTTTCTCTTAATCCAATATATTTGATGGTGGTTAGAGTGTGGAGGAAACAATGATCTGCAAGATCTGCTTCGAGCGATTCATTGACACTACTTTCGCTAACTGCGGTCACTGCTGTTGCAGAGAGTGCAGCGACTCCCTCACAGAGAAACCGTCACGAGGGAATAGCAATCAGACAAAGACGAAGTGCCCCTTCTGTCAGGCTTACATCACGAAGAAGATCGAGCTCTTCTTTCCTTAAGACCTGCGAAGTGAGCAAAATACTCACCACACTTCCTTTCTCGCTGATGATGAAGGCGACAAATGAAGAGAAAGAAGACAGGACTGTTGACTACTTCCTGTTCTTGCTGCAGCGGTCCATCCTTCTATGTGAATATTCTGATGTAGTTAATGAGAGGGGGTGGAAAGACGGAAGGAGATAGATAGAGATAAGAGGACTGTATATATGTTTATACATTAGATTTGTAAAGGATTTTATTGACAATATTAAACAATGATTACGACACCTCCTAATAGAGTATCAGAGGACTGTGTAAGTGAGACAGCAACGACCAACATCAACAACATCTTGTAGTTCCTTGCCAGTTCCGTTCCATTCTTATTCTTATTAAATATCCGTGGCAGAGTCGCAGATGACTCAAGATCATGAGAACAATGCTCGAGCAGATTTAAGAAAGATTCTGACGAAATTTCTCAAGCTTCCAGTGGTTGAACCCGAACAAGGAGGTTCAATAAAAAGCGTGAGGAGGTCGAAATTGACTTCCTTGCTCACTGCGCCTTACCAAGAGAACCCATTCCAACTCTTCATGAGAAAACTCATCCAGAACTGGATTACGCCGTGGTTTCTAGTCGGTAGGTAGGGTATGTTGCAAGTCGTCGAGGAACATGAGATGATATTCCTCTGGAGGAATGAGTTTAAAGATGTTTAGTTCTGTTAGATTGTAAAGGCGTTTAGTACTGACAATATAAAACAATGGCTGAATGACTTCAATCCTCTATGCCTATGCAATGGTATAGGGTGTGGTGTGGTGTGGTGTGGTGTTAGTGCGCTGTGAGGTGGTCGAGGGAAGGGTCGCAGCCGTGGTGCACGTTGTGTGCAGTGTAGTAGATTGTGAAGAAGACGAGGAGATGCATGGCACCGAAATAAATCAACACGAAGCTATCACACGTCACACATGTTATAAGAGAGAGTCGTGGGGAATGACGTCACTTACTTCCTGCCTGCGTTGCTCTGGATGATCGCTAAAGTGGTGTTGAGAACGATGCGATCAGCGACAGAGAGTTCTCGCAGCTTGCGTTGTTTCTCGTGCAGAGAGAACTAAAGATAACACAACACCATCACAATCTGATCTATACGACACATGACGTCACTCACCTCAGCGAAGGGATTCATGCGCTGCTCATATAAACTGTCGTACTTCGACTCCACGTCATCACTGTGTTGACGGAAATAGAATGCGTCAGATAAATTGCTCTGACGATCGTGATTGAGACGAGATTCCTCTGACGATGCTCTGCCATCGAACTATATAAAGTACATCACACACGTCAGACTTGTCGTCATAAGAGAGATGAGAGGGAATGACGTACTGCTCTCTTATTGTTATTATTATTCCTGCCCACAGCCGATGAGGAGGTGGAGG
>VFQN01005400.1_pt1 | contig 15690 bp, 10 predicted proteins | sample 3512371 | NCBI WGS metagenome assembly VFQN01 (sample SAMN10412370, study PRJNA504923) | tailings metagenome | isolation source: Replicate 2 from Balatoc abandoned mine | place: Philippines: Itogon, Benguet | collected 2017-08-28
GTATCCATTAAACTGCACTAGCGTCCGGGCTTCGTGGCCGCATACCATGTGTACATATGCCAGCATGTGCAGAACACGAGGATCTAGGGTCTGGCTTGCTTGGGGCATGGAAACTAGGCTCCACAGATGTGGTATGGTCCCTCCCTTGTGCCATGCGCAGAGCTCCGGGCTCATGCGGGTCAACTGTCAGTCCACTCGACAGTCGCATTCGTCCCCCGCACATAAAGAAAACACGGGTGCGCCGAGCAAGGCGAGGCCCTTACTTTGGTCAGAGTTTGGTGTCACCTTGAGAGACCTACCGTGGTGGCGAAGGGTTGTGACCGACGCAGCTGCACTCGTCAGCGCCCTGAGCGGTTGTCCGTTAGCCAGTGCGCTGCGATGCGGCACGCAACAGAAAGGGCCGCAGGTTGAATACCAGCCATACGCGAGCTAACAATTTGCCTATAGGTCTTGATTGAGCCCAAACAGTGAGAGAACCCCCACGGGGGCCAGCGTCAGTCCCGGGCAAAGGGCGCTCTAGGGCGCGGAGCCCCGACGCAGTCCTGCTGCTCCCCCGCGTGCAGGACCACAAACCTCTGCACTCTAGCATTAAAGAGAGCCCTCAGCGCCTCGCCGTAATGTCTTACGCGTCGCACCGTGTCGTGCGGCCTGGGTCAGAAGGGGTCGGGGGGCCCTCCCCTGGCCACTGGCTGTACACCTGGCACGTGCCGTGCTTGCGGCGCTACTGGTCCACTGCCCCAATGTTTCATCGTTGTAATTGGAAGGACGGCGGACAATGCCAACGCTCGCCACACGCCAGCAAGCAAACGGCCGAAGCTGCCTGGTCTAGGTCTTGTGGCGTGTTGAGGTCATAGCTAGTGAGGCAAAGCAGGCTACCGACGCAAACTTGAAGGCATCTGATAGCTATCACTATAACAATACCGGTAAACATTCATAGGCACCTGGCGTCCACGCCTGGCGTCCATGGCTCCTCTTCCGGTGGCTGCTGGCAGTTCTGGGGGGCATGCCGCGCTCGGCAAGCTCTTACGGCTTGCTGAGGTTGTGATACAAGAAGGTGGACAGCGAGTGTCGGAGTCAGCGCTCGTTGCCCTTGAGCGTGCACTCAGCCCTAGGTTCTTGGACAATGCGTTGATACCTGGAACGGTTGAAGGCAGGGCGGTGATGACAATGCAGCATACTGAGGCTCTGCTGGTCATTTATTTGCTGGCTCTGCGGCGGTCGAGTCCCTTTGCACCCTACGACGACGACGGCATCGAGTCCACCTTTGCCAGGGTCCGGTCTAAGCTCAGCGATCTCATGTGCGTTTTCGGTAAAAACATCGACCAAGACTACGCACTGGACACCTGCGGCAAGGTTCTCCGCCCCGTGTTGCTGAGGGCGGACGTGCTGCAGTGCTACTCTCGTCTCCTAGCCGCAGCAGCCGAGCAGCTGCAGCCCGCAGCCGCTGCCATGCTGCCTGCGTCACCTCCCCCCATCACCCTTCCAGCCTGCCCGGCGCTGGCTGGGGAGCAGATGCCAGGGGCAGGGGCGGGCGGCGCAGAGCCTGCGGGGCAGCACCAGCACCAGCAGCAGCAGCAGCAGCAACACCAGCGGGGCAACCCCGGGTCGCAGCAGGGGCGGCAGGCCCCGCGGCACCCGCCACCGGACCTTGGCCAGCTCCAAGCCCTGCTGTGCGAGGTCGCAAACACGGCCCTGATCATCGGCGTCAGCCCGCAACAAGGCCCCATGCGGCTGAAGAAGGACGGCGACACCTCGCGGCAGAGCCTGCGTGCTGAGGTGGAGGCCTCGTGCGTGCTGGAGCACTGGGCGCGCGTGCTGCTGCTGGGCACCGCGCCCGCCCTGGCGCCGCGCGAGAGCCTCTACCTCCACCTCATGCAGCAGGCTGAGGCGCAGGCGCTGCAGGCCAAGCTGTACTGCTCGCTGTGCACCATGCACAAGCAGGCCCACCTGGACTGGGCCAGCTTCGTGCGCCGCCCCTGGGGCTGCACCCTGGCCGCCATCCAGATGGTGCTGCTGTGCAGTCTGCTGGACGGGGGCCCCATGTGCGGCATGCCCGAGCTCGGCCGCATCGCGCTGCCCACCACCGCGGAGGTGGAGCAGGACTACCTGGCGCGGGTGGACCAGGGCGCCGCCGTGGCCGACAGCCAGCTGGTGGGGCGCGTGGTCAGCCTGGTGCCGACGGTGCACACCTTGAGGGCCTGGATCCTGCTGGCGGCGCAGACCATGCAGGAGGCCCCGGGCTGGGCCGGGGCCGGGGCGGGGGCAGATGAGGACACGGGAGCGGGGGCAGATGAGGACACGGGAGCGGGGGCAGGGGCGCAAGGCGGTGGGGCGGGCAGCGAGGAAGGCAGGCTGCTGGCCGGGACGGACCAGCAAGTGCCTGCTGACGGCCAGCGGCGTGGGGAGGAGGACCCCGCGGTCGGCAGCCCCAGCAGCCTGCCGCCCTTCAACCGCACCGCGACCGTTACCCTGTGCCTGCGCCTGGCCAAGGGGGTGCTGGCCTGCTGGGGGGGCGACGGGCCAGGGGCGCGGACGGCAGCGCATGCCGCCAGCCGGGGCGAGTCTGTGGCGGTGCTGCCCAAGCTGAGCGGCTGCTCGGCGCTGTACCACGCCCTGGTGTGCGCCCGGCTGGCGCTGCTGCCGGCCGTGTGGGGCCGGGAGCGGGTGCCCAGGCGCACGCGGGCGCAGCTGCGGACGTGGTGGGAGACGTACGTGGCCGCGGCGCAGCACCCGGAGGCCCTGCTGGTCGGCGTGCCAATGCCGCTGGCGTTCGAGTACCCCGGCTGGGCCCACGACGCCCATGGTGGGTTGCACCGAGTGCATGGTTACTCGCAAATTGGGTTGGGCAAGGGCAGCACTCCGCCGTAGGGGTACGCCGGGGCTGGCGTTGCACATGGCGCATCTCGGTAGGCCGCCAATCTGCAGCACAGCCGCGCGCGACTTGCTTTTCGCGTAGGCTAGGAGGCGTAGCGTTGCACAGTGACGTGCGATGTGTGGTCTCCATGTCACACCACCTTCCACTAGCCAACGGTTGCACGCTAACCGGGTGGCTCTGGCCTCTGCGGCCCTCCCATCACCTTCCTCCCGCCGCTAGGGGTGTCAACGCGGCCCTCCGCCGACGCCGCCGCAGCGCTGGAGGCGGGCGTGCTGCCTTGCATGTCCCGCCTGGTCACCCGCATGGGAGCGGGAGGCGACGGCGGTGCCGCGCTGTTGCCGCCGGAGGACTTCCCGGGGCTGCATCGGTGCTGGCCAGAGGTGCTGCTGTTCGGTCCGCTGGGGCAGGTGGGGGAGCTGGTGTCGGCGGCGGGCCGGCGGCTGCGGCTGGCGGCGGAGGAGCTGCGGAGGGCGGCGGCGGTGGGCGACCGGGCGGGGGGCCGCGGCGGCAGGAGCGTGGGCTTCCTGGGGAAGGTGGCGCGCGGGGCATCGAAGTTCACTGCCGATCGCCTCGTGCAGGGCCTCTGGCAGGGGTTTTTCGAAGTGCCGGAGCCCAGCGGCGCGGGCGGTGAGGCGCAGGAGGGGGCGGCGACTGCGGCGGCGGCGCTGCGTGTGTCGTACGCGGCGTGTGAGCTGCTGCCAGTCATGTGCCGCACCGTGCTGGTTTGCACAGAGTTGGGGCTGGGGAAGGGCGAGGGGGCTCGCGAGGGAGGGGATGCGGATGAGAAACTTGTGAACCTCGCTAACGCTATCAGGTGCGCGGCCGTCGCGTTGGACTACGCCTTGCTGCTGCTGACGCGCCACAGCTGGGAGGCGGCGGCGGCGGCGGCGGAGCGGCAGGGAGGCCAGGCAGGCGGCGACGGGAGTAGTGCGGGGGCAGCGGAGGGGCGAGGAGTTGGGGGTGCGCGCGACGGCTGTGCGTCGTGGCGGCAGCTGCTGCTGCGTGACATGCGGCTGATGGAGGTGCTGGGGGCGGCGGTGCAGCTGCAGGCCAGCGGGGCGGGGCAGTGCCAGGTGCTGACGCACAACGGCAGGCCGGCGCACGCTCCTGATGTCCTCGGCGACAACCTGGCCTTCACGCTGAGCCTGGCGGCGGCGACCTTCCCGGCGGAGTTCCGGGCGGCGGCGGGCGGAGCGGACGCAGCTGCAGCGACGGGGGCAGCGACGGGGCCTACAGCCGGGGGCAGCTGCGCCCCGCCCTGCATCTCCATTGAGGACGCGTGTGGGGTGCTCGAAATGGATGACGGTGACAACGTGGTGTCGCACGTGCTGCGGGGCCTGGACCCCACGCCGCGGGATGTGTGGGAGCTGGCGTGCGACCAGTGGAGCCAACGAGGGGTGCAGCAGGGGGCGCCGCTGGAGGCGCGGCTGCGGCTGCTGGTGCCGCCCGCGGAGGCCCGCGAGGCTGTGGCGGCAGCAGGCGCGGCAGCCCGCGCCTCGGGGTAAGGACAACTGGGGTCAGCGGCCGCGCAGGGCCTTGGGGTGCGAGGAGGCGCGGGGAGGCCGTTGCATGCGCAGCTCCTGAACGCCGTGATGCTTGGGCATGGGCACGTGGCCGCGGGTGTACGGCGTTGGCGCGGAGGGTAGGCGCACCCAACAAGCTTGCTTATGCTGCATCGCAACGTCGTTGATGTACCTTATGTGTGGAGATGTACCATAATTATGCGTTCTCGGGTGGCCAATGCCTTGCCAGGTGCATGGTTGTAGTGTGAGGGGCCACAAGGGCCGGCACAGTGAGCTGAGCTGTTTGCGGCATTGTAAAAGGTTGCAAGCGGTCTTGCTGATGGGGCATGGAGCAAATAAACCGAAATGTGGTATAGCATTAACACTGGCTAGATGCACTATGCTGGTGAGGTGTGACAGCCTTGGGCAGACTGAAGTGTTGGCTTAGCTAGGGCCTAGGAGTGTTGTGCGGTGATCAGGAGTCTACTTTGTACTGTACGGTTGCAGCAGCCGCAGCGCTGCACATGGGCTTTGGTTGTCGATAGATAATCGATGATTGTATCGTACGCTTCCACCTGCCGTTGCATGCGGGTGTGTCCATGTTACGGTTCCGGTATGCTGGAGGGGTGCGTAGGACGTTGGGATACTGGCTGCTGCCGCGTGGCTGACTGTGACGGTGAGGTACCGCCACAAACCATTTGTTTCTTGCCTGCACGCTGCAAACCGAAGCCGATTGGCAACTTTGCATACAGGTGCCTTGATAAACGATTACGGTGCCAGTTTAGCGTCCGTGGCCCCATCAGTTCACGCGCACGGGCTGGTCCTGGCCGGTTCCTGCCGTGACGAAGGAGCAGGGCTCGCTCGCTCGCCCAGGCTCACCGCCTCCTTCACTACACAGTGCCCACCAGCCTCCGTGCCACCACGTGCTCAGGAGGCGGTCATGGCACGTCAACATTATATCAACACCATCTTGCATTGCCGGGTCAACAGCCCACAACAGCTACAGCCCATGCGACAGGGGTGGTCCCAACAATCGTGCCACACTACTGGTACCCTCGTGTACCCTTCGCACAACTTTCTTGGAGACAGCCCGTGGGACTGCTGCGAAAAGCGTTGCAAGCAGGCACATACAGCAGCATGCAGCAACAGCGTTCACTGGGACATGTGTCATGACGAGACGCCAACATCGTTAGTGTCCCAAGCAGGACCCTTCAGATGCATGTACTAGGCAATCGACCTCCGAATGGCCTCCATCCTTCGCACCCCTGCATTTGCCGCCCCCAGGGTATTCTCCTTCTATAAACCAGACATGTTGCAGCACCGTCGACCGTAGGCGTAATGAAAAGGAATCCAGCAGGGACGAGTACAAAGACGCCCACATGCATGAGCCAATGGTGCACCCCGAACTAACCGTACGTCCGCGACACCCCGTGCACCCTGCACCTTACTACGGTACGCCCCTTACGCAGTCAGTACGCAGGGCCGCCTTGCCTCAACATGGGGTAGCGGCACTAGCAGCAGCAGCCCCCGGCCCCCCGCACAGCTCCCTGTGCCCCAGCCACCAGTGCTCCTCACGGCACCGTGCGGAGCAGTACCACGCCGCGCCGCACCCCCTCGAGCACGCCTCCAGCAGCCTCCCTGCCCCCTCCCCCGTCCCCGCCTCCGCCTCCGTCTGCCCCGGCGGCGGCAGCACCACGCAACGCGGGTTGCTGCACAGCCCCGGCAGCAGCGCCCGCAGCTGGCACAGCGGGGGCACAGGCACGCCGTCGCCGCCCCCACGCAGCGCGGCCCCGGGGGACCACAGCTTGTCCACCGCCCCGCGCAGCGCCGCCAGCTGCTCCGCCCCCAGCCCCTCCCGCCGGCCCGCCCGCACGCACTCCCGGCCCCACTCCGCCACCACGCGCAGCGCCGCAGCGAAGTGCTCGCCGCCGCCCTCGGCCCCAAGGTAGCCAGCCACCGACTCACCCACAGCCTCCAGGCTTGCGGGATCCCACGTGACATTCCCACAGACACCGCCGCCGCTGCCGCTGCCTGTACCACAAGGGGGCGTGCGCCGCGGGCGGGGCCCCCGCACCACGGGCGGGTCCCACGCGGCCCGCCCCACCTCCTCCGGGAACGCGGCCGCCAGCAGCATGCAGGCCGCGCCGACCAGCCACAGCAGGTCGTGCACCTCCGGCAGGCCCTGCCCTTCGCCCCGCCCCTCCCCCCGCTCCTCCTGCACCCTCCGCAGCAGCCCCGGCACCACCCCCTCCAGCGCAGCCCCCAGCAGCTCCACAGCCCCCACGTCAACCAGCAGGAAGTCGCGCCAGCAGCCGCACAGCCGCCCGCCGCGCCTGCACCCGCCGCAGCCCCTGCCGCCGCTCCTGCTGCTGCTTAAATGGCAGTCAGACTGCACCCTTGTCCCCCTGACGTCCGCCGCACTGGTCCCCGCTAAGCCGCCAGCATCAGCAGCCCCCTCCCAACCCGCCGCTACCTCCCCGGGCCCCTCCTGCCCGTCCCCCGCCCCCAGGCAGGCCAGACACACCCGCTTAACCCACATCAGGACGGGGATCCACGGCAGAGACGCCGCATGGCACGTGCCACGCGGCACGTTCCCCGCCGAGGCTGTGTGCGCCGCCAGGCAGGACAGCGCCGGCAGCCACCGCCACGCGCCGTACGCCCACACCCACGCCCGCCGCCGCAGCATCACAGGGTCCTGGACTACACCCTGCAGCTCCTCCTCCTGCCCCTCCTGCCCCTCCCATTCCCGCTCCTGCACCTCCCGCTCCTGCCCCTCCTGCTGCGGCTGCTGCTGGACCTGCGGCCCCGCAACCCCAGCGCCCTCTGCTGCCCCCTGCGCGGCCTCGGCCACCTCCTCCTCCGCCCGCACCTCGAACGCCCCGTCTGACGCATGCACGGAGCACACCGCCCTGTAGTCCCTGGTGAATGCCTCGCTGATCCCGACCAGCAGCACCAGCGCGGCATCTCCGTGCGACAGCGCGGGGCCCGTGGCGTCGCCCTCGCCGCCCTCCCCGCACTCCGCCAGAACCACCGCCAGCCGCCCCTCGCACCGCCACAACAGCCGCCCCAGCGCCACAGCCACGGACGCAGCAGCCCGCAGACCCCGTGGTGGCCCCGCCCCCGCCTCGTCTCCTTCCCCCTGCCCCTGCACCGCGTCCTCCTCCGTCTCCTCCCCCGGCAGCAGCAGCAGCAGCAGGTGCTCAAGGCCGCTGCCCACCCCACAGTGCGTGCAGTACAGATCGTGTACCAGTCCGCGCAGCACCTTGGCGGCAGTGGAGGCGCGCATGGAGGGCGGGGCCCAGGGGGCGGAGGAGGAGGGACAGGGGGCGGCAGGGGGCCGTGGCACGCCCGGGTCGCGGACGCCCGGCCGCCCCGGCCCCACCTCCTCCGCCAGCTGCCGCGCCGCCGCCTCCACGGCCCTCAGCAGGGGGCCGCCGGCAGCCGCCTCAAAAACGTCTGCATGGTGCGGCACCGGGTTGGCGTGCGCAGGGCGAGAGCCGGGTAAGAGGGACAGCAACACAACTGCAAGGAGCTGAGGGGGTCACGAATCCACCGCACGTGTAGGCAGCGCGGCTGGCTTGGCCGGCAGCACCAGGCTGAGGGCCTACGGCTTTGTAAGCCCCACGCGCTCCTAACCAAAACATGTGTTGACCTGTCGACGCTACGGTCATGTGCGGCCCAGATCCAGAACCCCGACTGGCGAAGCCATGACACTTGCTGGACAAACCGCGTTTGCTTGCACTCCGGTACACTCCGGCGCGCACCTGCATCCGTGACCAACCCCACCAGGTGCGGGTGCAGCCCCAGCAGCGCCCTCAGCCGGTACCCCACGTCCCCCTCCCACCCCACGGTGTCGCGCTGGCAGTCGCCGCCGCCGCCGACCCCGCCCCGCCGCACAGCCACCGCCGTCGCCTCGCCGACCGCCTCTGCCCACTGGCGCAGGGCCGCCCTGCGGCGGGCTCCGGGCCCCGCGCCCCTGCTCGGCGGGAGGTGCCTGACGGCGTAGTACAGCGCCTGCACCGCAAGGCTCACCGCGACCTCGGCCTCGCCAGCGCCCTGCCGACTGTCAGCGGCGCTGCCCTCAGCAGCAGCCGCCCGCGCAGCCACCTGTGCTGCGGCCCGCGCCACTCGGAGGGTCAGCTGCAGCCGCGTGGCCCTGCAGGGCAGCGCCTCGACAGCCGCAGGCAACGCCCCAGCCGCCCCAGCCCCTGCCCCAGCTGCCCCAGCCTCCGCGGCCCCCGCCCCCGCCCCACAGGGCCGCATGGCCAGGAGCGCCACCAGGTTGCACAGCGGCTCCAGTTCGGGCGGCGCGCCGCCCTGCCCCTGCGCCTGGCCGCCGGAGTTCCCCTCTCCCGCTCCCTCTCCCTCTGCGCCCCCCGCCAGCGGCAGGTGCTGCTGCCCCACGGGCCCTGGCGTGCCGTACCCCGGCCCCCCGTCCAGCGCGCACAGCGCCTGCAGCCCCGCGGCCAGCACCAGCAGGTGGGCGCAGGGGCCGGACAGCGCGCGGCGCAGCGGGGCGCCCTGCGGCCCGTCCACCACGTCCCACTGCGGCCACAGCGAGTGCCGCAGCACTCCTTGCGGCTGCTGGCCGAGCACGCCGTCGCCGCCGGCGTCCTCGTGCTCCTCGGGTCCCTCGAGGGGCTCCAGGTTGAGGTGGCTGACCAGTTGGTACGCACTGCTGAAGTCGCGCACGTGCGCCAGCGCGTCACGGCAGAAACTTATGGCGGCCGCGGGACTCGCGAGTCCCTGCTGCAGCTGATCTTGCTGCTGCGCCTGCTGCTGCTGCGCCTGCTGCATTTGTCCCTCCCAGCTCCCAGGCTGCGGCTGCCCGTGCGGCGCAACGCTGCGCCACCATCCCCCCAGCACCAGCAGGCCCCGCGCCACCTGCTCCACCACGCCGCTGCTGGCCAGCTCGGACACGAGTTCCGGAACCAGGTCCGCGGGGCTGAGCGCCAGCAGCTGCGGCCTCACCTCCGGCGCCGCGGGCCCCCCGCACCCAGGCAGGTCGCCGGGCCAGTCGGTGCATATCCCGGTTAGCACAATGAGGAGGCACGTCGCGCCGTGTACAATGACGGTTAACAGTTCTGTTGCATCGGGGTGCGCCTCTTGAGGCTGCGTGTTGTGCTGCTGGTGTGGGGCGGGGCGCGGCGCCACCGCGTCTGTCAAGAGGGCCAGCAGCCGTGAAGCACCTTCGAACGGAGGACCGCCTGGGCCAGCGCCAGCTGCGTGCTGCTGAACTGCGGCGATTCAGGCTTCGTTTGGAGCATTTGGGATAACCAGTACGCACTTAAGTGGAACAAATTGACCGTGGTTCTGGGCACCCTTCCAGCTGTCTCGGGCGCGTGGATGCTTGAAACCAACAGGGTCAACAGCGAACGCAGCCGGGCCGGCGAGCAGGCCGGTACGCGAGTGGAGCTCTCGTAGAGTCTGTGCCATATCATGTGCTCGTTGTGCACAAGCTGCGCGATCTCCAACAACTCGCGCTCGTGTTCTTCGGAATCATCTGCTCCTGCCTGCAGCAATAAGGCAACTGCTTCTATTCTTGTCAATACATGTTTGGGACGGTTTCCTTTTAGAGATGACATTTAGACCGAGCAACGCTGCCTTGCTGGGCGGTTTGTCCCGAAAGGAGGCCACGTTCGCAATCAATTGCTGAAATCGTGTGGTACTGACGCGGACGGTGCTTTGCAAAACTTGCGACAATCTGTGGCGCCAACGGGCAACGGCCTGTGCTGCGGAGATGCAGCACCGGCTAGGCTGCCGCACGTGCATCGCCACACGTGTCCCGGTAGTCCGCACGCACCAATGCACAGCGTGAGTACCAGGAGCAGTGAAGCAGCACGACTGCACATCTTGATGTATTCCAGTGCAGCAAGGCAGTGATACCGCTGCAGGGCTGTGTGGCTTGGGGTACCGTAACGCACAAGGCACACTCTGGCACCCACGAGGCATGCACTTATGGTGGTGGCTGCCGGCCAACGGCTTGCTGGAGGTGGCAGCGTAAGGACTGTCCAGTCAACATAGCGTCATGACCGCGGCTTTCCACCGCACAAAACAATACCGCGGCCCGCATAGTGGTCGGTATGCCGCCATGGGCCATGGCCTCCACACATATGCCTGCAAGACGCCCCGAAACCGTCAGCCAGTTTGCAGTCTGCCAAGCGCCACGGCAACGCAACTGGTCTGCATCAAGAAGCATACGACCTGCGCACCGTTAACATCCGCACATGTCAAGACTGCACTGCCCTTCGACTTCTACAACACCACCGCCTGCCTGCCTGCCCTGCCACATGCACCGCCAGCCCCATTCGCCCTGGCACTGTGCACAGCACCTTGCACGCGCCGGCAGCACTGCGCGACCCCCATTGGCAGCCCCATCGCAACACCCCCAGTCGGCCCGCGCGGTGCTGCTCGCTTCCCCCGCTCAGGGGTGCGGCGGCTTGGCTGGGGCCGCTGCGCCCCCCGGCCGCACGCCCAGGTAGAAGGCGAAGGGGTACTGGAACAGCGCCAGGCCCAGCAGCAAGTAGTTGGTGAGCGTCAGGTCGCGGCCTGGGCACAGCAGGGGGGAGGGCGAGGCGGGGCGGACAAGGTTGGCAGGGAAGCAGGTGGGGCCGGAGGACAGAGGGACCGGCAGTACAGAAGGCGCGGTGCCCGAGTGTTGGGTAGGATGTTGGTGGAACTGGCAGCACGGCGTGTAGTAGGAAGAAACCCCCCGGGCGACAGTGCACGGCACCAGCATGGTGGCCTTTATGCCACTGAGGTCCGGCGCTACCCGTCGAACGGCGCAAGCAGCCTTCTTACCCTTATCGGCTTCCCTTCCGGCGAGAGCCTCACCTCTCTTACCCTGTTCTCGCCACCGTTCGCCCCTCCCGCCCCCTCCCAGCTGGCGCCCCAAACCCCTCTCTCGACCCACCACTCACCGTACCCCCGCGCCTCCTGGAAAATGACCCGCTTCATGGTGCGCACCAGGAACACCGCCATGGCGGTGCTGCCGTACAGCCAGGCGGCGTAGTAGGCCCAGGCGCCCGCCAGCTGGCCCGCCACGATGGCCGCGCACACCGGCACGAAGGTGTACCCCGTGTAGGCCGCCAGCTCCAGCCAGGGCACGGAGGCGGGCAGCGCCATGGCCCGCAGCAGCGCCTTGGCCAGCAGCAGGTGCACCAGCCACGCCACGCAGCTGGACCACACCTGCGGGGAGGGAGGGGGGGAGGGGCCCGAGGGGAGGGCAGCCAGGGGTAAGGGGGGCGAGCGGGGCGTTGGCCGGGAGGATTTTGAAGCGTAAGGCTGGGGTAAGTAATGTATTTCAGCAGGAAGGACGTGCACTTGGCCGGGACGTCCTCTAGGCATATACGTAAACTGGATGCGGCGTGGGAGCTACACAGGCAGATGCGCCTCCGGAAAAGCACCAGGTTTCATGAGGAGTGCCAGGTGCCTGTCACCAAAGGCCCCCATCACCGCCCTGTCGGTCACACCGGCACGCCCAGCCCTCACCCCTCAACGTCCGCTACAACCCCCTGCCGTCCCCCTGCCCTCACCAGCGGGTAGACCTTGTCCGGGTTGAACCGTCCCCTCCCCGCGTTGACGGCGCATACCAGCAGCGTGTAGGTCCACAGCGCCATGGTGGGGATGTACAGGTCGGGAGAGTTGACGTCCTCCTTGGGCGGCTTGAACGCGTGCGCGCCCTGCATCTGCGCGGCAAAGTGGGGGAGGGACAGAGACGGGGGCAGCGGTCGGCTGTAGGCGAGGACAGGGACAAGGCACAAGCGGCATGCAGGGCAATGCCGTGCCGTGCCGTGTGGAGGGAGGCGGCGCGTAGATGGGTTGCATAGTGAGCAGTGCATGCATGCAAGCTTAGTACGCCAGGCGAGGTCCAGCCCTGCCGGCGGCAGGCACGCGGCGTGCGGCCCCACCTGCTCAGCCTGGCGGGTGTAGGTCCACCGCTTGAGGAACGGCGCAACCAGCATCAGCAGCTTCTCAGACACTGCGGGCAGGGAGACGTTCGGTGGCCAAACAGGGCGTCAGGAGAATCTACACAGGGTGACACTTTCATCCAGCCAGTATGGTGCTGCTCCGTGCCCACGCAAAGTGCAACGCAACGCCGTCGTATGCTTACAGCAGCAAGCAGCGGGTGTGGCATCGGCCCGCCCGTGTCCGCCCCTGCCCACCGTACTGGCTGTTGATGGCGAAGTGGAAGTGCAGCGCGCCCCCCGTGAAGGCGCCCACGCGCTGCTGCATGCGCTCCACGTACTGCTGCCCCCACTGCTGGCTGCTGCCGAAGAAGCTGCCTGCGGGGCAGGGGGCATGCGGGCCGAGAAGGGCAGGAAGCGTGACGGGAGAGGGCATGCACCACCTAGCATTGCGGCAGCCGGACGACGATTATCACGACGTGACCCGCCCGCGCTCTGCGCTCCGTCCGCAGACATGCACGTGGGTTGGGGTCTGGGTTGAGGGCCACGGTCCCAAGCGTTTTCGCAAGGCATGCCGAAAGCCCGTCCCTGCCCACCCCTCGGTGCCTTGCACTTCATCAGGGAGGGAGGCACTCGAGGCATGCCTGCAACCTCCTATAGCAAGCAGCATGGCCCACGCCCCACCTGCCGCCATGAGGCCCAGGGGGTTGAGCGGCATGCCGAACGAGGGGGCGGAGGGGCCCGCGGGGGCGGCCTCCGCGGGGTGGGGTGGCTGCAGCGCGGGGAGGGGCACGCACCAGGGGTGTTAAGGCGTGAGGCACGTCTGGGTGCTGGGCTATTGCCAAGCAGATGAGGGTCGGTTACGAGGGCCAAGTTCTTGTAGCGCCGCGCAGTTAAGAGTCGCCACGAAGCTGCAGCCAACAGGTAGCGGTGTGCCTGCCCAAGTTGTGCCCGGACCACAGCGGGGCCCGCAGCACTGACACGCGGCAAAGAGCCGTACCTGTGGCGGCATGAAGGGCTGCGGCTGGTATGCTGACGGGTGGTAAGATTGCTGTTGAGGAGGTGCTGGCATGTACGCGCCAGGCGGGGGATGGCCGTAGGGCCCCGGGCCAGGCGGAGGGCCGGGGGGTGCCCCATACCCGGACATTACACCGGGGTTAGGCGGAGGTACTCCTGGAGGAGCACCCATGGGTGGCATCCCCGACGCAGACCCAGGCGCCGGTGGTATCCAAGGCTGCTGCGGATGGTGGGGCTGGGGCGGGTGCGAGAAGCCATCGGCTCCTTGCCCGTACTGCTGCTGTTGACCGGGTGGGTACATGAGTAAGTATAAATGTTGCTATTGGATGGTAGCGCTATGTACGCTTGGCTAAACTGGTTGGACAATTGCCCCGAGAGATCGACCAATTGTTTAAAAGCGGGGAGCGCGTTTTGCGGTAAGCAATGTAACAACTCGACAAATTTGATAGTTGTGCTACCAGTGAGTTGGCGCGGTGCTGAAGTGAGTCCAGGCGCAACTGTCGCGTTCACCAGGACGTAAGGGTTGTCAGCTTTCACCGTCCACCGAGGAGCACCTGATTGCAAGATTATTCACTTGTTACTGGTCTATTATCCCGCGGGCAACGCGCATTGCCTGTACGCCCTGTACATCCAACGCATGTTCGGAGACCTGACGTACTGTGTAACACCTCCCGTTTTCCGTGTACACCACACCTGCTGTATGTGCTACCCTAAGCGGCCACATCCCTATAAGCAGGGCCGAATGACATCCCTTCGGCTCTGGTGCATCTGGGCGAACCAGTTGCTGGCCCCACGCCTGTGGGCACCGGCGGGCACGCAGGTGACAAGCACGTCACCGTGCCTTGCGTGTTGACTCGCCAGGCCAGTGCTGCCGGGCTGCCCTTACTCCCTCCTGCTCACTCCTTCTTGGTTCTTGCTGACACCATTTCAGTCTTGCTCAGGTCTGCAGCTCTGCACAGGGCAAACTGGTACAAGTGCTCTTTTGGGGCCATCCGGTCCTGCTGCCCTGCCCCTGCTGGCCTGGGCGGTCGCGCTGCGCGCCCCTAGGTAACATGGAACGAGGTTTGCTTGTAACGGACGAGTCCCCCTTGCAGGCCCCATGCACAAGTACCAAAGCCCGTACGCTGATCTTAAGGATCCAGGATCTTGTTGCAATGTGGAAAGCATGAAGGAAAAAAGCACGTCCAGACTAATGCCCTCATAGGGGGGCAGGCCCGTATGCAGGGGCCTATCGAGCGGGTGCGGGGGCGCGACTGGGAGCCACGTACCCACCAGGCACGCCACCAGGTGCCTTTACTGACACTGGCAGCGAGGCGGACACCACCTGGCCCCCCGTGCCATTGGCGGGTGCGGCTGTTACAGGCTCACAGCGTACAGCCATGGTACAGCATGCTTCAGTGCTAGGCACGTGGCGGCTTTGACGTTGGAACACTACGCATCAGCAGTTGTGTTGTCGGGCGTGCATGTTGCCCAAGCGTGGTGCAACATCCAGGAGGCAGCCTTGTGGCAGCACCTGCAACATGGGGCGTGGCCGTGCCGTAACGTGCCGTGCAGCCTGTCAGCGTCAGCACCTGGGGATCGGCGGGCCAGACACCAAAGTAGCGACTTTCTGCACTTTCTTGTTGACGTGATGTATGGTCGGTTACGAAAAGGAGTAGCGCTGCTGTCACGCGCGGCGAGGCCTCTCGGGCAGCTGTCGCGGACCCATGGACAACAATGCGGGTCAGGACATACGTCGCAAATTTACACAAATACAAATCTTTATGCGCTGTTGTGCAGCCAAATGAGGTAGCGCTTCGCTGCCGTGCCGTAGGGCCCTTGGAGCCGAGGCATGGCTGTCTGCGGACGGCATTACCGCTGCGACGCAACAGCTGTCGCCCTGCTCCTCTAGCTACTACGGCTGGGGATGGACGCAAGTAGCATGGTACGCGAAAGGTGCGGCTGTCGCTGCTGGGCACGGGGCGCCCTTAGGTTTTGTGCCTGGGGCGGGAGCGGGCCTGGGTGCTGCAGGGCTGACGTCGCAGCGCACAGGGCGACGCCTGGTGCTTTTCGCACCTTCCGGCTCTGCTTCTGTTGTAGCACGCTGAACGCATCATCTGTCAAGGTGACAACCGAGCACGGCGGAGGATCAACATGCCATGCTGCCAACACACGCCCAGCCCCACGGCTCTTGTCCTCGCCCCGCAGGCGGCAGCGGGGGCGCCAAGGGCCGCGGGCGGCAGCAGGGCCAGTCCCAGGCGCAGCAGCCCACCGCGCTGGCGGGCGAGGAGCTGGACCTGGCGCCGTACGAAGGGTGCGCGGCAAGGGGGGGGGACCTGGGGGGGGGGGGGGGAGGGGGGGGGGGGGGGGGGCGGAGGAGGGGGCGGAGGCGGGGGGGGGCCCCCCCCTG
>VFQN01005401.1_pt1 | contig 15689 bp, 19 predicted proteins | sample 3512371 | NCBI WGS metagenome assembly VFQN01 (sample SAMN10412370, study PRJNA504923) | tailings metagenome | isolation source: Replicate 2 from Balatoc abandoned mine | place: Philippines: Itogon, Benguet | collected 2017-08-28
GGTAGATGCGGTTGCGCAGCAGCTTGTGCAGGTACTTCTTGTCGATGCGCGTGCCGTTGCGGGTCTGGCCCTCTTGTGTCGTCCAGGCCTTGGTCGTGATGCCGTCGGCGGTCAGATTGACGGCGATCTGGGTCGGAGAACCGATGGTCAGCATCTCCTCGAAGATCCGGCGCACCGCAGCCGCCTCGGTTTCGTTGATGACCAGCAGGCGGTTGTCGACGTCGTAACCCAGGGGCGGGACTCCGCCCATCCACATCCCCTTGCGCTTGGCGGCGGCGATCTTGTCGCGGATGCGCTCGCCGGTGACCTCACGCTCAAACTGGGCGAAGGACAGCAGGACGTTGAGCATCAGCCGACCCATCGAGGTGGTGGTGTTGAACTGCTGGGTGACCGACACAAAGGACACCCCGTGGCGTTCGAACACTTCGACCATCTTGGAGAAGTCGGCCAAGCTGCGCGTCAGGCGGTCGATCTTGTAGACCACCACGATGTCGATCTGGCCGCGCTCGATATCCGCCATCAGGCGTTTCAGCCCCGGCCGATCCGTGTTGCCGCCAGAGAAGCCGGGGTCGTCGTAGTCGTCGGCCACCGGAATCCACCCCTCGGATCGCTGGCTGGCAACGTAGGCGTGGCCCGCCTCCTTCTGCGCGTCGATGGAGTTGAACTCCTGGTCAAGCCGTTCATCCGAGGACACCCGGCAGTAGACGGCGCAGCGCTTGCGGGCCTTGGTGCTGGCAATCTCGCTCATCGCGCACCTCCCTTGCTCAGGCCAAAGAACAGCGGCCCCGACCAGTGCGCGCCCGTGATGTGGCGGGCCACCGCCGTCAGGCTCTTGAAGTTGCGCCCCTGGTACTCAAACAGCCCCTCGGCGGTGACTGTCACCCGATGTTCGCGCTCGCCCCATTCGCGCAGCAGGATCGTGCCCGGCGCGAAATCGAACTCGCGCGGCTTGGCCCGCAGCTTGATCTTGGAGTGTTTTGCGCCGATGGCTTCCAGGCGCTGCTTGGTCTCGGGCGCAAGGCCACCGAAGGCTTCCTCCTGCAGCTTGTAGGCGAGACGGGACTCGACGTGCGTGCGGTTGGGGTAGTCCGGGCGGCGCGGGAAATACCGATCCCACACCGTCCAGAGCTCGGACATCGGCAGGCAGGCCAGCTCCGCGATCCGTGCCGCGACGGATGCTTGTTTCTCGTTCATCACAACTTCTCCTCTTGATAGGGGGTTGTATGAACGCGCTGGTCGGGCAGGAAGCCAAGGCCAACTGCTCTCTGGTTTGGCTCGTCTGCGACGAGGGTGCGGACGATGGCAGCCGCAAGGATGGTGGTGATTTCACCAGCACGGGCGCTGGCGGACATCTCCGAGGGAGATGCAAGTTCGAGGTTCTTCATGACGGCTCCGAGGAATTGCAACCGTCACAGATGATGTGCGTGATGTTCCGAAGCGGATGGCAATTCCGGGTAATCGGCGACGAAACTTTCGCGTTAACTAAACAGTTGACAGACCGCAAGACCCGCAGTACGCTCACACAATTAACCAATCACGCAACTAGGAAACACCCATGCCTTTCGGAGCCTTCATTCGCAAAATGCGCGAAGAGAAGCAGATTCAGATGAACGAGTTCGCGCGTCAGCTCGAGATATCGCCTGCTTACTGGTCACGCATTGAGCGCGACATGGAAAAGCCGCCCAAGGACGAGCTGATCCGCAAAGCGGCCGAGATTCTGGGCATCGACCCCGACGACGCCTTCGTGGAGGCCAGCCGTCTGCCGCCCGACATGCGCGAGGACGTAGCCAGCGTGGTGCGGATGTACCGTCGTGAAGTAACGGAGAAGAAGTGAATGCCGGTTCTGACTCTCGACTACCGGCATTGCGACCGCAAGCGCCCCAAGTACGTCAAACACATCGAGATTGAAGGCATTGCTGCGCTGGCCCGCCAACAACTGGTTGGCTCCGGGCTCGACGCCATTCCCTTCGACGCGTTGCGCGAAATCAACCGCTTGAAGATCAACGGCATCGACTTCTCGGTTGAAGTCAGCACGGATTGCGAGGTGCACGACGACGATGGCAACCACGTCTTTGGGATCTGCGAGTACGACCCCGGCGTTCCAGACACCGCGATGGTGTGCGTTTCTCCTGTCGGCGAAAAACTAAGCGAACTGCTGGCTCTCAGCACGCTTGCCCACGAGTTGGGGCACGCAGTGTTCGATGCGCCGGGCTGGATCGTCGAGGGCAGCAAGGGGCCAGGGCTGTTCGACGCCCTGGAGCCAGCCGTGCAGCGTGCCTACCGCACAACCACGCCGGACAGTGAGCATTTGGCGAAATCACCCGTTACTCCCGCACAGGCCGTACTGGCCACGGAGGTTCATTTCGCCGAGTTGCGCGCCAACGAGTTCATGGGATCGCTACTGGTGCCGCGCCAGCACTTGAGCCTGGCAGTCGAAGAGCTTGCCCCGCAGTTCAGCATTGCGCTGCGCCGTGGCCCGTCTCTCGATCCAGAGATTCCCGGCACCAGTTTGTATTTCTCGCCCGTCGGCGCAAACGATCTGGAGTTTTTCGAGAAAGCGCTCGCCGCGCGCTTTGGCGTTAATCCGCGATTTGTTCAGGTACGTCTGCAACGCTACGGCCTGATCCGAGCGGAGGCCGCCGTGCGCTGACCCTTGCCATCCCCGCCACGCCGACCCTGCGTCGGCATTTTTTGAACCCCGCTGTTAACAACTCGCGCAATCGCGCACTTCATGAAGGAGCCTGCCTATGCCAACCGGTCACACCACCACCGCCCAGCCGCAGAAAGTGGTCAACCCGAAGTCGTCCCCGAAACGCGCGCGCGAGCCTCGATCTGACGACGGCCCCAGCATCCTGCCTGGGATGGAGCATTTCGTTGACCTGCTGCGTAAGGTCAAACGTCCGGCGCTGGTGGTGCGCCTGCTCGAACGTGCCAACGCCGAATCGTTGCCGGAACTGCAGGCCCTGGCCGGTGCAGCCAAGGACAAGTTGCCAGTCGAATCCCGCCAGGCATTTTTCCATTGCGTGGCCAAACTGGATGCTGTCATCCGGCAGCGCCTTGAGGATGTCGCAGAACGGGTCATCCTGCTCGGTGATGACTATGGCGCACAGGCTGTTCAGTCAGTGCTCGACGAGCGGCGCGAAGACGATGCCGCCGTGCTTGGAATGCCCAGCGACCGTTTCAGTCGCGCACTGCACTTGTGCATCTTGCAGGAATTTCCCGAAGCCGGGGTTCGCCGTGAAGATCGTTTCGATCAAGCCGAGCACGTGCAGGTGATGCACCGCCAGTGGAAGAGCGATCAATACTCCAGCCACTTCCTCGGCCCCAAAGGCGTGGTGCCGATCATGGGTGACGATGTTCAGGAGACTCTGCGCACGCGCATTGCCGAACTGTTCCCGCGAGTGCCCAAGGATCAGATCCTGATCGAGCAATTCACCCGCCACGATCTGTCGCATGCCCAGCATGCCGATGATGAAGATGCCGACGCCGACGACCACGCCCTGCTGCACACGCTCACCGCGACCTTCAATGGCTCGACCGCGCATTACCAGCAAGTAGCCAATGGCCATGTAGTCGATCACGAGGAGCCTGCTGCCATGTCAGCGCGCTTCTCCTGGGAACCGGCAACGGGAGCGCTCACTGTGTTTTGCCAAGACCGCGAAGCACGGCGCGAGCTTGCCACCATCTTCCGTGACGTGGTGCTGGCGCACGACGGCGAAATCGACGACATGCCGATTCGCCAGTTCGATCTGCTCGGCTTTTCGTCGTCAGAAATGCTCAAGCGGCTGGAGCGGGATCGCGTCGCGGGCATCGAGAACATCTCGATCCTGCAAATCAAAGTGGCCAAGCCCTTTGAACAGCAGTCGGAAATCGGTGGGCGCGCGGTCATCCGGCAACTGGCGAGCAAGATGGAAATTACCCGTGACCGGCGCGACGGTCGCACTATCTATCAGGTCGCCTACGAGGATTACAGCGCCGAGGATCTGAGCCAGTTTGCGCTGGTGCAAGTGAAGCTGGTGATGCGCATGGCCAAACAGCCTCATCGCAAGGCGCACAACGTCGCCGTGCAGATCACTGCGCCGAACGGCCTGAACGACAAAAGCAAAACCGAGGACGACCGCAAGCGCGTGTTGGAGCAACTGATCCGCATCGGCGTGCTGAGCGAGTTCTGAGGGAGACGCCAACGATGTCACTTCACCTGAGATTCTTCGCAGCCATCGACAATCTGCCGCGCATCGATACGCCAGTGCATGCTTCTGCACTTGGCCGTGACTGGCCCCAGTTCCTGCAACGGGGCTGGATTACCGACGAGGGTCACCTCACGCACGTGATGGCTCCATTCCTCGAGTCCGAATGTGAGGTGGAAGTCGAGGCCGATCCAGATGCGGGCTGCTATCGATACCGAAGTCCGCAGAACGGTCGAGCCGTCGTGAAACCACTGAGTGAGATCGCGTTGTGCGGCATCCAGATCGATCCGTGGCTTGCCGACCTGGCCACGCTGATCGGTATCGAAGATCGACAGCGTTCCAATCGTCAGTGCCGCACACCGAATCATCTCTGGCACCTCGGCGAGCTACGCATTGCGGGGACTCACGATTTTGCGCCGGTGTTCGTTGCCCGGGCGTGGGGTCGCGCACCTGTGAGCGAGACGAGATCCGCGCTCAATGATCCGTTCTGGCCCCGTGGCGGCATCGTGTTGCGGCATCAGCGAGATCTCGTTGAGCTGCCCCGTGACCATGTCATGTGCGGGCTGGACGAGTTCGTTCGCGTGGGCGACGGCCAGGACGTTTTCGACGCGAGCGCATTCGACAGGGTGCTGCGTGGGTTTGTCACGCCCAGCGGTGAGCCGGAGCCAGTGGAATTCTTGCAAGGCAATCGGCTGAAGTTGCCGCACTTCCCCGAGTCGCGTGAGCTGTCTGCAGAGCGGGCCAAGATCATCAAGCAGATGTGGAGTGCCGACGGGAGGGCCGCGCCCGAGTTGTCCTGGGCCGAGGTCAACAGAATCGTCAACACCGGCTACCAGTCGTTCGATGACGCCTTCGGAGGCAAGGCCGAACGCGAGGACGTGATCGCCAAGGTCGGGCGAGCCAAGTACCGGGTCAGACGCAACCCATAAACGCGCCCATAAATCAAACCAGACACGGGCCATAAACCCGTGCGGAGACTTCGATGTGCCCATTTCATCTAGGAGGCACATCGAAATGCAAACCCAAGTTCCAGCAACCCAAACCGGTCGGGATTCCTTCCGACCCAATCCCGGCGGTGCCGTGTGCATCGCCCTCGACGAAAACGAGCTCTCCATCCGCTGGGGGCTCTCCGTCAAGACCCTGCGCCGCTGGCGTCAGGAACAGCTCGGCCCGATCTACTGCAAGCTCGGTCGCCGGGTCACCTACCTCCTGCACGAAATCGAAGCCTTCGAGCGCCGCGTCTCGCGCTACTCGAGCTTCACTCGTGCGTACCAGTGAGGAGGACGGCCATGAGCGATCTGACCATCTTCCCCGCCGACATCGCCGAGATGTCCGTGAACCAACTGGCCGCGCTGCCGCCCGAGCAGAAACGCGAGGTCGACCAGAACCTCGATGCCGCCATCGACTGGCTCAAGAAGGCCCGCACCAAGTTCGATGCTGCACTGGATCAGTGCTACGGCGAGCAGGCTCGCACCGCGCTGCGTGAATCCGGCCGCGACTTCGGCACCGCCCACATCAGCGATGGCCCGCTGCGCATCAAATTCGAGTTGCCCAAGAAGGTCAGCTGGAATCAGAAGCAGTTGGCGGAAATCGCTGAGCGCATCGTCGCCTCGGGCGAAAAGGTCGAGGGCTACCTCGACATCAAGCTCGCGGTATCCGAATCGAAATACACCAACTGGCCTCCGGCACTGCAACAGCAATTCGCCGCAGCGCGCACGGTCGATTCCGGCAAACCATCCTTCACCCTGAGCACTGATGGGGGTGAAGCATGAGAAAGCTCCCCATCGTTTCCGCCGTCGAGCGCATGGCCGAGCGCAAGGGCGTGAAGCTGCTGATGCTGGGCAAGTCCGGCATCGGCAAGACGTCCCGGCTCAAAGACCTCGACCCTGCCACCACGCTGTTCCTCGACATCGAGGCAGGCGACTTAGCGGTAGCTGACTGGCCGGGCGACACCATCCGTCCAGCCTCTTGGCCAGAGAGCCGCGACTTTTTCGTGTTCCTCGCGGGCCCGGACAAGTCGCTGCCACCGGAGAGCGCATTTTCGCAGGCGCACTACGACCACGTCATCGAGAAGTTTGGCGACGCGACGCAGCTTGATCGTTACCAGACCTTCTTCCTGGACTCGATCACCCAGTTGTCGCGGCAGTGCTTTGCGTGGTGCAAGACGCAGCCCGGTGCGGTCAGCGACCGTTCTGGCAAGCCTGATCTGCGTGCGGCCTATGGCCTGCTTGGCCAGGAAATGATCGGCGCGCTGACCCACCTGCAGCATGCACGCGGCAAGAACGTGGTGTTCGTGGCGATCCTTGATGAACGCCTCGATGACTACAACCGCAAGGTGTTCGTGCCACAGATCGAAGGCAGCAAAACCAGTCTGGAGCTGCCCGGCATCGTCGACGAGGTCGTGACGCTGGCCGAGATCAAGGCCGAGGACGGTACCTCGTACCGCGCCTTCGTCACGCACACCGTCAATCCCCACGGCTTTCCGGCCAAAGACCGCAGCGGTCGTCTCGACCTGCTGGAGCCGCCGCATCTCGGCGCGCTGATCGCCAAGTGCGCGGGCGCATCCGCCACGCCTGCCAGCGCCGCACCCATCGAATCTCAGGAGTAATCATCATGACCACCAACAACTGGAATGACTTCAACGACGCCGACTCTCAGCAATCCGGCTTCGATTTGATCCCCAAAGGCACCGTCGTCCCGGTGCGCATGACCATCAAGCCCGGTGGTTATGACGATGCCAACCAAGGCTGGGGTGGCGGTTACGCCACCGAGTCCTTCGACACCGGCTCCATCTACCTCGCTGCCGAATTCGTGGTCACTGCCGGTGATCACGCCAAGCGCAAGATGTGGTCGAACATCGGCTTGCACTCCCAGAAGGGGCCTACCTGGGGCCAGATGGGGCGCAGCTTCATCCGCGCCGCGCTCAACAGCGCCCGCAATGTCCATCCGCAGGACAACTCCCCACAAGCATCCACAGCACGCCGCATCCAGGGCTTCCACGAACTGGATGGTCTGGAGTTCTTGGCTCGCGTCGACATTGAGAAGGACGGCAAGGGTCAAGACCGCAACGTGGTCAAGCTGGCGGTCGAGCCTGACCACCCCGACTACGCCAGGTTGAAGGGTGTGCCGCCGAAGGGCAATCCGGGCGGCGGCACCTCCGGCGCTCCGGCGCAGGCTGCCCCGGCTTACGCCGCGCCCACCCCGCAACGCGCGCCAGTGACGGGCAAACCGTCCTGGGCCCAGTGAGGAGGCAGCCATGAACACATCCGTCCTCACTGCCAGCCACTACGGCGTCGTGCGTTTCGGCGATCTGCAATGCGAGGCCGTCGTCCTCAAGGGCGGCGAGCGTGGCTACGTTCGCCGCCAACTGGCCAAGCTGCTCGGCTTCCACGAGACGCACAAGGGTGGCCGTTTCGCCCGATTCCTGGTCGATTTCGCACCTAACTCCTTGTCGGAATTGGAGAAAACTCGTGAGCCGATTCTGTTGCCATCGGGGCGGCAGGCGCAGTTCTTCCCAGCCGGGATCATCGCCGACGTCGCATCGGCGGTGGTCAGCGCTGCCATCAACGGCACGCTGCACAAGGCCCGCCAGGGCATCGTGCCTAACTGCATGAAGATCATGCGCGCGCTGGCCACCACCGGCGAGGTCGCGCTGATCGACGAGGCGACGGGCTACCAGTACCACCGTGCACCCGACGCGCTACAGGAGCTGATTTCCAAGTTGCTGCGCCAGTCGTGCGCATCGTGGGAGCGACGCTTCCACCCGGACTACTACCGCGCGATCTACCGGCTGTTTGGCTGGAAGTACCAAGGGCATGACCAAAACCCGCCGCACGTTGTCGGTCAGATCACGCAGCGTTGGGTCTACGGCCCGGTGTTGCCCGCCGACCTGATCGACGAGATCCGCGTTCGCAAGGGCATCTCGCAAAAGCACCACCAGTGGTTGTCCGACCAAGGGCTCGCCCGGCTGGAAACGCAGATCCACGCGGTGACGGCCATTGCGCGCAGTTCCACCTGCTACCGCGACTTCAACCATCGCTGCACAGCGGCATTTGCGGGCGGTTCGCTGCAACTGGCACTGCTGGCGGACGAACTTGAGGAGGTGGCGTGAAATGTTGGGTCTGCAAACGTCAAGCACGCGGCTACGGACACACGGACGGTCGATTCAAGACCGCCGACCCACGCCGCTACGTCATCGACTGGGTGTTCTGCTCGCGCCGCTGTCAGGACGCCTTCCACATGCTCTACGGCAATTGGCAGCGCGCCAAGGACGGCCGCATCGACAAGACGGAGGTCGCCATGATCGATCCATCTGATGTCGAACTGGCCGCGATGCGCCAATGCCTCAAGGCCTTCGGCGAGGCGGCGGGCGAGATCGGGTTCACCAAGGCGCTGGGCGACTACTCCGAAGCCGAGGCGCTGCAAGTGATCGACGCCATCGTCACCTGCTGGTCGGACGCAATGGTCACTCACCACGAGGCCACCAAGTTCCCGCCCGTGCGGGGCTTGCCGCCAACGCCTGATCCGCTGGCAGCCGATGCTGCCAATCCGTTCGCCGATCTGGAGGACGACCTGCCTTGGGACGAGCCGAAGGGGAAGAAGCCATGATCGACTTCAATTCCTCATCGAGCCTCTCCGGCCAGGTCACTGCACTGGTTGACGCTGGAATGCAGAAGGCACGCGCGCGTCAGTCCGAACGCCAGTATCTCGGGGCCTCGCGCCTCGGCATGCCCTGCGAGCGCGCGCTGCAGTTCGAGTACGCAAAGGCTTCCGTCGACCATGGGCGCGACCATTCCGGACGGCTGCTGCGCATCTTCGAGCGTGGCCACGTCATGGAGGACTGCATGGTGGCTTGGCTGCGGGACGCTGGTTTTGACCTGCGCACCCGCAAGGCCGACGGCGAGCAGTTCGGTTTCTCGGTGGCTGATGGCCGCCTGCAGGGCCACATCGACGGCGTCATCGTCGGCGGCCCCGAGGGCTTCGCCTATCCCGCGCTCTGGGAATGTAAGTGTCTCGGCAACAAGTCCTGGAGCGATCTGGACAAGAAGGGGCTGGCCATCTCCAAGCCCGTCTACGCCGCGCAAGTGGCGATCTACCAAGCCTATCTCGAACTGCACGAGCACCCGGCGATCTTCACGGCCATCAACGCCGACACGATGGAGATCTACACCGAACTCGTGCCCTTTGACGCAGCACTGGCCCAACGCATGTCGGATCGGGCGGTGAAGGTCATCACGGCAACCGAGGCAGGAGAACTCCTGCCGCGCGCCTTCCATGACTCGACCCACTTTGAATGCCGGATGTGCGCGTGGCAAGACCGCTGCTGGAGGACACACGCATGACTGACAACACCAACACGACCGCAGGCATCGAGCCGATGATCGACGCCAAGCAGGCGGCTGCCGCGCTTCGTCTGCCGTACTACTGGTTCGCCGACCACGCGATGCGTACCAAGTATCGGATTCCGCACTACTTGATGGGCGGTCTGGTGCGTTACCGGCTGTCCGAGCTCTCTGCGTGGGCTGCACGCAGCACCGCCGTCCAGGGACGTGATGCCGACGACGCGGATGTACTTGCCGAGGGAGCCGAATGATCGACTTCAACGACACAACACAGCCTGCTGAGCGCAACAGGGAGTCTGAACGCGACGAGATTCGCGACGAGCTACTTGCGCGTCTGGAATCGGTGCTAACCACGATGTTCCCAGCAGGAAAGAAGCGCCGGGGCAAGTTCCTGATCGGCGACATCCTCGGCAGTCCGGGCGACAGCCTCGAAGTGGTGCTCGAAGGGGAAAAAGCCGGTCTGTGGACGGATCGCGCAACGGGCGATGGCGGCGACATCTTTGCGCTGATCGCGGCCTACCTCGGAGCCAGCGTCCATAGCGACTTCCCTCGGGTGCTGGATGGGGCAGCTGATCTGCTTGGGCGCTCGCGGTCGGTGCCTGTGCGCCGCATCAAAAAGGAGGCCCCGGTAGACGACCTCGGCCCGGCCACCGCCAAGTGGGACTACCTTGACGCCACTGGCAAGCTGATTGCTGTCGTCTACCGCTATGACCCGCCGGGCGGCAAGAAGGAATTCCGCCCGTGGGACGCCGCGCGCCGCAAGATGGCACCGCCCGACCCGCGCCCGCTCTACAACCAGCCAGGGATGACCAGCGCCGCGCAGGTGGTGCTGGTCGAGGGCGAGAAATGCGCGCAGGCCTTGATCGACGCGGGCATCGTGTCCACCACGGCAATGCACGGCGCGAACGCACCGGTCGACAAAACCGACTGGTCGCCGCTGTCCGGCAAGGCTGTGCTGATCTGGCCCGACCGCGACAAGCCGGGCTGGGAGTATGCGGCGCAGGCAGCACAGGCCGTCCTGTCAGCGGGGGCCAAGTCCTGCCACGTTCTCTATCCGCCCGAAGAGGCTGCCGAGGGCTGGGACGTGGCCGATGCCATTGCCGAGGGCTTTGATGTCGCCACCTTCCTCACTCACGGCCCACGCTTGCAGATGCACGACGTAGCCGATGACGTTGATCCGGTGGTCGGCAGCGACGAATCTGTCTGGGGCACAGAGGACGCACTGGCACTGTCCTTCACCCGCCGCTACCACCGCGACTGGCGCTACGTCGCGGCGTGGGGCCGCTGGCTCGTGTGGGACGGACAGCGCTGGCGCACCGAGGACACGCTGGCCGCCACCGACCTGATCCGCAGCGTCTGTCGCCAGACGGCTGTGCGCGCCGACAACCCCAAGGTTGCCGCCAAATTGGCCAGCGCCGGAACGGTGGGCGGTGTGGAACGCCTGGCGCGTGCAGACCGCAGGCACGCTGCCACCACTGACGAATGGGATTCTGATCCCTGGTTGCTCAACACGCTCGGCGGTGTGGTCGATCTCAAGACAGGTCGCAAGCGCCCGCATGACCGCGCTGACCGGATGACCAAGATCACTACGGCTACGCCCAACGGTGAATGCCCAACCTGGAGGCAGTTCATCGACGAGGTCACGGGTGGCGACAAAGAACTGCAGTCATACCTGCAGCGGATGGTCGGTTACGCGCTGACCGGCTCGACTCAGGAGCACGCACTGTTCTTCCTGTACGGCACGGGCGCAAACGGCAAATCGGTGTTCGTGAACACCTTGGCCACTATCCTGGGCGACTACGCGACCAACGCGCCGATGGACACCTTCATGGAAACACGCACCGACCGGCACCCGACCGATATGGCGGGGCTGCGCGGCGCTCGCTTCGTGGCGGCCATCGAAACCGAACAGGGCAAACGCTGGGCCGAGTCCAAGCTCAAGAATCTCACCGGCGGCGACAAGATCTCTGCGCGCTTCATGCGCCAGGACTTCTTCGAGTTCTTTCCGCAGTTCAAGTTGTTCGTGGCGGGCAACCACAAGCCCGCCATTCGCAACATCGACGAGGCGATGAAACGCAGGCTGCACCTGATCCCTTTCACGATCACCGTGCCGCCGGAGCGACGCGACAAGAACCTGCAACAGAAGCTCCTGGCCGAACGTGACGGCATCCTCGCGTGGGCCGTGCAGGGCTGTCTCGACTGGCAGCGCCACGGACGGCTCGACCCGCCACAGCGGGTGGTGGATGCCACTGAAGAGTATTTCGAAGCCGAAGACGCGCTGGGCCGTTGGCTCGATGAGCGCTGCGTGCGCGAGGCCAATGCCAAGTCGCTGACCGCAGAGTTGTTCAACGACTGGAAGCAGTGGGCTGAGGCAGCGGGCGAATTCTCGGGTTCGCAAAAGCGCTTTGCCGATCTGCTGCTTACCCGTGGCCTGGACAAATGGCGCAACGGCATGGGCTTGCGCGGGTTTCAGGGCATTGGCCTCAAGAACCCGCCAGCACCCACCTACACACCTTACGCCGATGACTGAAACAACCGTGTCTGACGGATCGGACGGACTACGTCGTAACTCCTACGCGTGCGCGTGCGTGCGCGCCCCATGGGAGCTTTCGATACAACCCGTCCGATCCGTCAGGCCAGCCAAAACAAGGACTGACACCATGACCATGACCATCCTCGCCCTTGATCTGGGCACCACCACCGGCTGGGCACTGCGAGGCAGCGACGGCCACATTACCAGCGGCTCCGAGAGCTTCCGGCCGCAGCGTTTCGAAGGCGGCGGGATGCGCTTCCTGCGCTTCAAACGCTGGCTCACCGAACTGAAGGCCGTCACCTGCGGCATCGACTGCCTGCACTTTGAGGAGGTACGTCGCCACGTTTCGACCGATGCTGCTCACGCCTACGGCGGTTTCCTTGCGACGCTCACGGCGTGGTGCGAGCACCACCAGATCCCGTACCAAGGCGTGCCCGTAGGCACCATCAAGAAGTACGCCACAGGCAAGGGCAACGCGGGCAAGGAAGACGTCATCGCAGCCATGCGTACGCGCGGCCACGCTCCGGCCGATGACAACGAAGCCGATGCGCTTGCCTTGCTGCACTGGGCTGTCCAGACCCAGGAGGTGTGACGTGAAGGTTCCGACACCCCAATACCGCTGCCCCCTCGGTCGGCTGCAACCCCAAGCCACGGATCTGGACGCCATCAAGGAACGTGGCTGGCGCGACCAGCACATCCTGGTGGTCAACGCGTCCGATGAACGTCTGGACTTCATCGAGCGAGAGATCGTGCGCCGCATTGGTGAACGGCTGTACGGAGGGCTGCGCCATGGCTGACCGTCACACCTCTTGGACGATTGAGGATGTGGCTGCACGGTTTGAGGATGCAGCCACCACCGGACGACGCCTGCCTCCTGTGCGTGTGCAGGGCTACTTCAATTGCTGGCCTGCCTTCGCTCGCAAAGAGTGGGAAGCCTTTGCTGCGGACGAGAAGGTGTACCGCCCCTTCCCACCCAGTCCTGATGCTATCGACCGGATGTTGGAGACGATGCGCTGGGTGCAGTGGCTGGAGGTCGAGCAGCGGCACCTCGTGTGGATGCGGGCCAAGCGCTACGGCTGGAGGGACATCACGATCCGATTTGCCTGCGACCGCACCACGGCGTGGCGACGCTGGCAACGGGCACTGGAGATCGTGGCGGCACAACTCAACAGCGATGGCGTGCGATTGCCTTCCAAAAACGTGGGCAATTTAGGGTAATGCTTGCCGCGTTTGTCCTCGCCTTGCCTTGCTTGTCCGTTTCGAGGCCCAGCAGCCCTGCAACAAAACAGCCCGGCCGGGGGTAGTATTTCAGCTATCTTCTGGACAGCGGTGACGGTTGAGGAAGTGGCCCAAGGCAAAAGGGGTCCTTCCTGGCCAAAATCCCATGCGGGGGGCGACAGCGCGACGCTTTTTTAGCGTCAGGGTGCGAACCAAGGTTCGCACGGTTCGCAGTTCGCACCTCGTCAGTTCGCACCAACCACACCAACCCGCCCACGGTTTTCCGTCGGCGGGTTTTCTATTTCTGGGATGCCACTTTTGAACACACTCAACGTCGAGTACCGCAAGGTCGAGGCGCTGATTCCCTACGCCCGCAATCCGCGCACGCACACCGAGGATCAGGTGGCCAAGATCGCCGCCAGCATCGTCGAGTACGGCTGGACGAACCCGGTACTGGTGGACGGCGACAACGGGGTCATCGCAGGTCATGGTCGTCTGGCCGCCGCACGCAAGCTGGGTCTGGATCAGGTGCCAATCATCGAACTGGCCCATCTGTCGCCGACGCAGAAGCGCGCCTACGTCATCTCCGACAACCGGCTGGCGCTCGACGCAGGCTGGAATGAGGAACTGCTGGCATTGGAGCTGGCCGAGTTGTCCGAGGCTGGGTACGACCTTGCTCTGACGGGATTCGAGGATGCCGAGATCGATGCATTGCTCGCGGACGGCGTGGTCTCTGACGACGCCGACCAGGAGCAGGATGCAGACGACGCGGACGCTGTTGACGACGTGCCCGATGCTCCGGTCGTCCCAGTGTCCCGCACCGGCGATGTCTGGGCCATCGGCCAGCACCGCCTGATTTGCGGCGACGCAACTGATTCATCCGTCGTCGCCACGCTGATGCAGGGTGACGCAGCACGGCTGTGCTTCACCTCACCACCCTACGGCAACCAGCGCGACTACACCTCCGGCGGCGTCAAAGACTGGGATGGCCTGATGCGCGGCGTGTTTGGCCTTGTGCCGATGGCCGACGACGGCCAGGTGCTGGTCAACCTCGGGCTGATCCACCGCGACAACGAAGTCATCCCGTATTGGGATGCGTGGCTTGGCTGGATGCGCACCCAAGGTTGGAGGCGCTTTGCGTGGTATGTCTGGGATCAGGGGCCAGGGATGCCCGGCGACTGGCAAGGGCGACTGGCTCCGAGTTTCGAATTCGTTTTTCACTTCAACCGCGAAAGCCGCAAGCCCCACAAGATCGTGCCGTGCAAGCACGCGGGCCAGGAATCGCACCTCCGCGCCGATGGCTCGTCCACGGCCATGCGTGGCAAGGACGGAGAAGTCGGCGGCTGGACACACAAAGGCCAGCCCACTCAGGACACGCGCATCCCCGACAGCGTGATCCGCGTGATGCGCCACAAGGGCAAGATTGGTCATGAAATCGACCACCCCGCCGTGTTCCCGGTAGCACTGCCGGAGTTCGTGATCGAGGCCTACACGGACACGGGCGACCTGGTGTTCGAACCTTTCGGCGGCAGCGGCACGACGATGCTGGCCGCGCAGCGCACGGGTCGCTTCTGCCGCACGGTCGAGATCGCACCGGAGTACGTGGACGTCGCCATCAAACGCTTCCAGCAGAACCACCCCGGCGTACCTGTCACGCTGCTGGCCACGGGTCAGTCCTTCGACGAAGTGGCCGACGAACGTCTGGTCACCACAGAGACTGCGCAATGAACGCCTCGTGGTTTGCCGACAAGATCGAGCAGTGGCCGACTGCCAAACTGCTGCCCTATGCACGAAACGCCCGCACCCACTCGGATGACCAGGTGGCGCAGATTGCAGCATCGATTGCCGAGTTTGGATTCACCAATCCGATCCTGGCAGGTAGCGACGGCATCATCGTGGCCGGACACGGGCGGCTCGCCGCCGCTCAGAAACTCGGGTTGGATGTGGTGCCGGTGGTCGTGCTCGACCATCTGAGTGCCACGCAGCGCCGGGCGCTGGTGATCGCGGACAACCGCATCGCCGAGAACGCGAGCTGGGACGACGCGATGCTGCGCATCGAGATCGCAGCCCTGCAGGACGATGACTTCGACGTGTCGCTCACCGGCTTCGATGCCGATGCGCTGGCCGAGCTGATGGCTGGCGATGAGCCAGACAATGATGGCCAGAGCGACGAAGATGCGGTTCCGGAGGTTGGTGAAACGCCGATCTCCCGCCCGGGTGATGTCTGGATCATGGGGTCGCACCGCCTACTGTGCGGCGACTCGACCGTGGCCAAGAGCTACGAGCGGCTGATGCAGGGCGACCTGGCGGACATGGTCTTCACCGACCCGCCGTACAACGTGAACTACGCCAACAGCGCCAAGGACAAGATGCGCGGCAAGGATCGCGCGATCCTGAACGACAACCTGG
>VFQN01005402.1_pt1 | contig 15688 bp, 14 predicted proteins | sample 3512371 | NCBI WGS metagenome assembly VFQN01 (sample SAMN10412370, study PRJNA504923) | tailings metagenome | isolation source: Replicate 2 from Balatoc abandoned mine | place: Philippines: Itogon, Benguet | collected 2017-08-28
GAGATGTACCTGACGCGCAACCGGCGCAAGGTGCTCTTCATCGACGAGCTGAAGCAGCAGCTGGGCGACATCGGTGCCGACGACCCGGTCAAGGCCGCGGTGGTGGAAGAGGCTGCCCGGCGCGCGCGCAAGTACGGCGGCTCGCTCGGCACCGCGACGCAAAGCGCCGACGACTACTACGGCTCGGCCCAGATGGAAGCGGCCTTCAACTGCTCCGACTGGGTCTTCCTGCTGCGCCAGAAGCCCGAATCGATCGAGATGCTGGATCGCCAGGGCCGGCTGACGATGGACGAGCCGAAGAAGCGGCTGCTGAACTCGCTGCGTACCGAGCCGGGCGTGTTCTCCGAGGTCTACATCTCGTCGCCCGTCGGCGAGGGCGTGGCACGCAACATCCTCGACCCGGCGACCCACCTGCTGTTCTCGAACAAGCTCGAGGACAACGCACCGATCGACGAGCTGCGCGCCCAAGGCCTGTCGATCGACGAGGCGATCGCCGAGCTGCTGCGGCGCCGGGGGCACGTGTCGTGAGCCCGGGCCTGAAGTCACTGCTGCTGAACGCGGGCATGGCCTGCGCGATCGTGCTCGGGACGCTGGCGGCCTACGACCGCGTCGTGGTGCGACCGGCGCAGCTGATCGGCGTCGTCGACGTTGCCGAGGTCTACCGCCAGAAGGAAGCCGAGTTCACGCTGATCCTCACGCGCGCCGCAAGCGACGGCGAGCGCGAGCAGGCGATGCGCATGGCGCGCAGCTTCGCGCAGCGCCTGCCGCTCGCGCTGGAGGAACTGCCGCGCGACTGCGGTTGCCTGGTGGTCCTGAAGACAGCCGTCGCGGCGCCCGCACCGCGGACCGTGGACCTGACAGCACATCTGCGCCGCAAGGTGGAGGCCCCATGACCGGCCACATCGACCGCCTCGGCGTCACCGCCCGCGACTTCGGCGCCCATCTGCGCCAGCGCTGGTACCTGTACCTCCCGGTCTTCGCGATCTGGGGTTTCGCCTACGCTCGCCTGTTCGTCGATCCAACGCCACGCGTGCCGGTGCTCTTCAACTGGACGCCGAGTCTGCCTTGCCGCGTCGCGCTGCTGCAGTACGGGCCGAACGCGCTCAAGCGCGGCGACTACGTGGTGTTCGCCTTCGACGGCGAAGCCCAGGCGCGCTACCCGGGCCTGCGCGGCCAGCCCTTCTTCAAGATCGTGCGCGGCCTGCCCGGCGACCGGATCACCGTCGAAGGACGTGCCGTCGCGATCAACGGCGAGATCGTCGGCCAGGCCAAGACCCACACCCACGATCGGCAGGCACTCGAGCCGATCGCGGCCGTCGTGATTCCGCCCGGTCACTACTACGTGCAGGGCACCAGCCCCGACTCCTTCGACTCGCGCTACCGGGCCAGCGGTCTCGTACGCGCGGACCAGGTGCTTGGCACCGTGATCCCGCTGTTCTGACAAGGCACGGCGATGCAACAAGCCCTGCACCTCGCCGCCGCGCTGTCGGCCCTGCTCGCTTTCGCGGCGGTTGGACCCACTCCCGTGCAGGCACAGACCTCGCCGGCGCAGCCGGGTGCGCGCGGGACCGGCGACATGCCGATCGAGGACTACCTGGCGCTGCTGGCGCGCATCGCGCCGGCAGCCCATGACGGCGCCCGTGCGTACCGACAGGCCTGGCAGCAGCGCTGCGGCCGGCCGTTGACCACCGCCGAGCTTCGCATTGCGATGGCGGTCGGCGACGGCAATCCGGTGCTGATGGGCATGATCCGGGCGAGCCACCTGCGTGACCCGGCGGCGCTCGCCAGCCTGGCCTCCCAGATCGACTGCACGCGGGGTGCCCGATGAGCCGGGCCGCCACGCCGTCGCTGGTGGCGACCTTGCTGGTGGCCAGCGGTGCCGCCGGCGCGATCGACCTCGGCACGATCGGGCCCACCTACGACATCGCCGAACCGAACCTGCTGGCCTTCATCGAGCAGCGGCTGCGCGAGAAGGAGCGCAGCGGCGAGCTGCAGCGGCTCGCGGAAGCTGCCCGGGCCCGCGGCGTGGAGGCCGTGCGCCAGCCGCCGCCGGTCGAAGGCTTGCGCGCCACCGAGCACCCGCGGACCTTCTACGTCGATCCGAGCTTCACGCTCGACCGCAACATCACCGATCCGCAGGGCCGCCTGCTGTTCGCCGCGGGCACGCGCAAGAACCCGCTCGAGGTGGTGTCCCTGTCACGCCACCTGCTGTTCTTCGACGCCCGCGATCCGCGACAGGTGACGCACGCCCGCGAACTGAGCGGACGCTACGCGGGCCGGATCAAACCGATCCTGACCGGGGGTTCGTACCTCGACCTGATGAAGGCCTGGCGCGTGCCGGTCTACTACGACCAGGCCGGTACCCTGACCCGTCGCTTCGGCATCCAGCAAGTGCCAGCGCTCGTCTCGCAGGACGGATTGCGCCTGCGCATCGACGAGCTGAGGCTGCCATGAGCCTTGGCCGACACCTGCGCGCCTCGGCCGCGATGCTGGCAGCCGTGCTCGCCGCCGTACCCGCACTGGCCGGCGACAGCCTGACTTGCACCGGTCGATTCCCGAACCCCATCACCGACATCTGCTGGAGTTGCATCCTGCCGATCACGCTGGGCGGCACCACGCTGGCCAATCTCGACGGACAGGAGGACATCCCCAATCCGTCGAGCCCGGTCTGCAGTTGCGGTGTGAACCCGACGGTGGGCCTGTCGATCGGTTTCTGGGAACCGGCCCGCCATGTCGAGGCGGTGCGCAAGCCCTTCTGTCTCGCGTCGCTCGGCGGCGTCGACCTCGATCCCGGCATCGACGCGCCGACTGCCGCGCGCTTCACGCGGCCGGAGGGCGACGGTGACGGCGGCAGCTTCTACCAGGCGCACTTCTACATGAACCCGGTGCTGTACTGGCTGGAGGTGGTGACCGACTTTCCGTGCCTCGAACGCGGCTCGTTCGATCTCGCCTACCTCACCGAGGTCGACCCGCTGTGGAACGACGACGAGCTGACCCTCATCCTGAACCCGGAGGCGGTGTTGTTTGCCAACCCGGTGGCCGTGGCGGCGTGCGCTGCCGACTGCGTCGCAGCGACCGCCGGCTTCGGCATGCCCGAACTCTTCTGGTGTGCGGGCTGCCAGGGTGGCCTCTACCCGCTCGACGGCCACGTGCCCTACCACCTCGGCGGCGTGCGCACGTCGGCGCTGATCGCCCAGCGCCTGACCGCCAAGATGCACCGCGAACTGCTGGCCTGGGGCTGGCATGGCAGGGCCGGGCTCTGCGGCCCCTACTTCCTGCCGGCGATGGACAAGACCGCCTACAAGACCCAGCTGACCTACCCGGTGGCCAACACGGCCAAGGACGGCGGGCGCTGCTGCCAGCCCTTCGGCCGCAGCACCATCGTCTGGGGCGCCGGCAAGGAGTACCCGGTGCGCGGCGAGGACTTCGCCTTCATGTTGTTCCGCAAGAGGAACTGCTGTGTGGGCTACTGACCGCCGTTGTCTCGCTGCACTCGCCGCGGCCGGACTCCTGGTCGCCGCCGCGGCGGTACGCGCGCAGGCCCCTGTCGGCCAGCCTCCCGCCAAGGTGATGCCGCGGGTCGATGCATTGCCCGCACCGGCCACGCAGGCACCGGTGGACCTGGAGGCGCTGGCGCGGGGATTCGCTGCCGCGACGGCGGCATCCCCGATGTCGGGCACCGACGAGCCGCGCTTGATCGTCTTCATCAGCCTCTCGATGCCCGAGGCAGCGCTGGCGCGGCTCGTGGACCAGGCCGCACGCGCCCGTGCTCAGGTGGTATTGCGAGGGCTGTCCGAGGGGTCGCTTCCGCGCACCGCCGCACGCATCCAGCAACTGATCGGCACCCGGCCCGTGGCCGTGCAGATCGACCCACGCGCCTTCGACCGGTATGCGATCCAACGCGTGCCGTCGTTCGTGCTCGCCCGGGCCGGAGGGCAAGACTCTGCCTGCAGCGGCGAGCAGTGTGCGCGGTCCGATGACCATCTCATGGCGGCCGGTGATGTCAGCCTCGACTACGTGCTGGCGCACTTCCAGCGCTCGGCACCGTCCTTCGCGAAGGACGCCGGCCGTTACTTGGCCCGACTCGGCCGCCGGGAGTGACCCATGCGGAAGCTGATCGCCTGCTTCACCGCGTTCTGCGTGGCCGTGACCCCGGTTGCGGCACCAGCCGGCCCGCACGAGGACGGTATCGCGGCGGGTCGGGCCGCCAACCCAGCCGCCCGCGCCACCGTCAACGCGCCGAGCGCCACCAGCGTCGTGCCGGGCTACACCGCCGCACCACCCGAGTCCGCGTACTACCGGCAGCCCAACCTGTCGTCTCAGGGCAGCGCGCGGCTGTCGCTGTGCGCGACGCTGCCGAACGACCCGGTGTGCCAGGCGCAGCGCGGCGCGATGGGCTCGGCGAACCTGCCGCGCCCGGCCATCGGTCCCGCCGATCCCTCGGTTGCCGCGGCGCACGGCATCGCCCGCGCGCCGTCGAGCGTGCTCGAAAACCTGGCGTCGTACTACAGCGGCTGCACGACCACGACCACAGCGGTTCCCGCCGGCACGCAGACCCGCAGTTGCCTGCGCTACGAAGGCGTGGGTACCTACCGCTGCACACGCAGCCTCACGGTCGGCATCGAGCGCAGCACCAACTGCACGCCGGGCGATTGGTTTGCCCACGCCGGCGCAGGCCGGACCGGCCTGGACGCGCAATGCCTGCCCGACCGCCCGGAGACGGCGCAGCACTTCCGCGTCACGCAGGACGCATCACCGCTGGCCTTCTTCGACGTCGACATGACGACGCCGGTGGTCTTCCCGCAGATGGTCGCCGTGCTGGGCACGAACTACTCCTGGAGCACCGGCACGGAGATCCGCACCGGTGTCTGGGTCGCCAACAAGGCCTGCACCGGCGACAGCTGCGCCCTGACAGCCATGATCGCCGCCGAGCGGGCCGAGGTCTGCACCGGCGGCGGCGACTCCGGCTACACCTGCACGAGCGTCGAACCGTTTCTGAGGCGTTATGCGGCCTGCCCGGCCGGCACACAAAGCGGCGACCTGATCCAGGACACCGTCTGCCAGGGCGACAGCGGCTGCACGACGACGGTGCTCGACGGCACGCGCTGCTACGCGCCGGCCGGTGGCGTCACCGCGCTGGTCGGCTACGACGTGACGGGCACCCTGCCCGGCTACTACTGGAACCTCGACAGCGAGCGCACGGTCGTCGGCTGGGATCCAAACCCGGCCTACGGTCCGATCCCGACGATGCGGCTGTCGTACACCCGGCCGCTCACGACGCTCACGGAAACCGACCGCTGGGACGATCAATGCCCCGCGGTCGCCGACGGCAGCCGCTGCACCGTGCAGACCGCGGTGGTGTGCACCGACGGCCCGGCAACCAAGGTGGTCGACGGGGCAGCAGTGACCCGCGACTGCTGGCAGTACGAAAGCACGATGAACTGCAGCGGCACCGCGCCGGCCAGCCAGTGCGGACCGCTGGTTGCCGCCGGCTGTACGCCCTCGAACTCGATCTGCCGACGCAGGAATGCCGTCACCGGCGTTTGCGAGGTGTACGAGGACAGCTACAGCTGCCCGGTGCCGGCGCAGACCGTGACCAGCGCCAGCAACTGCCCGTCGAACGTCTTCTGCCTGCAGGGCAACTGCTACGACATCAGCCACGCCAACGATGCCGACTTCGCGCGCAGCATGTCGATGCTCGAGGCGGCGCGCGAAGCCGGTGTCTACCTCGACACCGACCGCATGCAGGTCTTCAAGGGCGAAGACAACCGCTGTCGCGACCGGCTGCTGACGAATTGCTGCTACGCCGACAACGCCGGCGCCGGCATGACCAACCAGAGCCTGTTCGGCACCGGCTCGCGGCTGGTCTACGACGTGCTGATGAACGCGGAGAACCGACAGTTCATCTACCAGGGCATGTCGGCGCTGCTGATGGGCGGCGGGTTCAGCGGCACGTTCACCACCTATGGGGTCACGGTCGCAGTCAACGGCGCGGCACTGCCCGCGGGATCGGTCGCGGTGTACTCGGGCCAGAGCCTGGTCGTGGCGTTCGATCCCTGGTCGCTGGTGATCGCCGTGATCATCTACGTCGTGATGTCGGCGATGTCCTGTGACGAGGAGGAAGGCAAGCTCGCGATGAAGGAAGGCGCCGGTCTGTGCCACTCCGTCGGCACCTACTGCTCGTCCTGCATCCGCGTCCTCGGCTCTTGCGTCTCGTGCATCACGCACACGACGCGCAAGTGCTGCTTCAACAGCATGCTCGCCCGCATCGTGAACGAGCAGGGCCGCACGCAGATCGGCAAGGGCTGGGGCAGCGCGCAGAACCCGGACTGCTCGGGCTTCACGGTCGCGCAGTTGCAGTCGCTGGACTTCGCGGCGATGGACTTGAGCGAGTTCTACGCCTCGCTGGTGCCGACCATGCCCAACGTGGCCACGCTGCAAGGCCAGAGCAGCAGCCGCGTCCCAACCTGCTACTACGGCCAAGGGAGATGCCAATGAGCCGCCAGCTGTCCCGTTGGGCAAGTCCGCTGGGGCTCGTGTTGGCCGTGTCGTCCTCGGTGGCCATCGCCCAGGAACGCCTCGCGGTGCCCGACGCGCGTCCCCTGCTGCTGGCGGCCATCGACGCGCCGGATGGGCGTGCACACGGCGTGCTGTCGGGTCCGATGGCGGATGCCATCACGGCACGTTTCAAGGCCACGTCGCCGGTCTACATCGACGTGAGCACGGAGCGCCGCTATGCACAGCCGGGCTGCCGGCGCCTGAAGGTCAGCTTCTGGCAGGACGGCGTGCAGCTTCCCGGTGAGCCTGGTCCAAGCCGACGGACCATCGACTTCGGCATCAACTACTGTCGCGACGGCCTGCCGCCGCGCTCGCTGTCCTGAGGCGCGCGATGCATGGCCTCCACCGCCTGATGCTGCTCGCGCTGGCCGTCGCATGTGCGCCGCCGACGGCGACCGGGGCCACCGCGGACGAGCCGCCCCGCTTCTGGGGCGACGCCTGGCGCGGCTGGCACTTCTACGAAGACCCGCTGCCTGAAGCCGAGCCACCTCGATCCACGCAACCCAAGCCCGCGGGTCCACCCGCTGCGGCCCGCGGGCCACGCCGGGATCCTCGATCTCCGGAACTTGTGGAGCTCGAACGCTTGCGCCGGCGGGTCGAGGATCTGCGCGGTATCGCCGTGATGCGGCCGACGGAGGCCAACGTGCGGCGCTACATGGAGTTGGAAGCCAAGGTCGTTGCCCAGGCCTCGACCTTTGCCGACGTGGCGCAACGGGTCGCCTGGACGACACCCGAGCTCGATCCTTCGCTGCACGGACGCCCGGTCAACGCCAAGGCGCTGGAAGTCTTCGAGGCCCAGCAACTGGGCGATCGTTCGCGCTCGATCGCCGAGCTGGGGCGTGACCATGTGCTGCTGTTCTTCTTCCGCAGCGACTGTCCCTATTGCCACGCTTTCGCGCCGACGCTGGAAGCGTTTCAGGGGCGCCACGGCATTCGCGTCGAAGCCGTCAGCCTGGACGGCGGTGCGTTGCCGGGCTTCGCTTCCGTGCGCCGCGACAACGGCACCGCGGCCGCGCTGCGCGTGACGCAGGTGCCCGCGATCTACCTTGCCCAACCCTTCACCGGCCGCATCGTGCCCATCGGCTTCGGCGTGCTGTCCGAGTCGCAACTGCTCGAGCGCATCTCGGCCACCGCGGCGCCCGCCTTCGAGGCCATGGTGCCCAGCGCCGTTCGGCAGCTCGGTATGCCCTGATTCCATCGAGTCTTCAGGAGGATCGTCATGCACACCCGCCCGACCCAACGCACCTGCGCCGCGCTCGTCGCCCTGGTCATAGCATGGCACGCTGGGACCGCACGGGCCGGCGACCTCAATGCCGAGGTGAACACGATGTTCAACAACCTCGGCGCGATCGGGAACTACACCGCGCCGGGGGCGTTTCGCGGCCAGACCTTCAACACCTACACCGGCGGCAGCCTGTTCATGCGCTCGCCGAACAAGGTCTATCAGCTCGCCGCGATCCAGTTTCCCAGCGCCAAGGCCGGCTGCGGCGGCATCGACGTCTTCGGTGGCTCGTTCTCGCACATCTCGGCGGAGGAGTTCAAGAACATGCTGCGCAACATCACGGCGGCGTTGCCCGGCATCGCCTTCCAACTCGCGCTCGAGTCGGTTTCGCCGCTGCTGGGTGGCCTGACCAAGTGGGCGAAGGGGCTGGAGACCTGGATCAACAACGCGCGCATCAACTCCTGCGAGACCGCCAAGGCCATCGTAAGCACAGCAGCCGAGGCAGCGGGCTACAGCTCCCAGGAGGCCTGCGCCGACCTGGCCATCGAGATGGGGCTGGAGAGCGACCGCGACGCGGCCCGGCGCCGATGCGCCAGCGACCGGCCGAGCATCCTCGCCTCGGCCCGCACGTCCGGCGACGCCAACGTGCGCGCCAAGGCGCCCTTCGTCGGCAACCTGACCTGGAGAGCACTGCAGCGCACGGGCACGGCCCTGGACGACGCCGAGCGCGAGCTCATCATGAGCATTGTCGGCACGGTCATCTTCCACCCCGAGAGCGCCAACCGGGATCCGGAGCCCGTTGCTCCGACGATCACGTCGATCAGCCAGTTGCTCTATGGCCAGGCAGCCGCGACGGGTACCAACGTCACCCAGCACCTGCTGCGCTGCAACGACTACACGAACTGCGACGTCGTCGCGCTGAACACCGGCTACACGCACACGCCCTTCACGGCTCGCGTCGAGACCATGATGCTGTCGATCGCCGACAAGATCGCAACCCGCACCGCGATCCCCAACAACTCGGCCGAGGTGGGCTTCGTCAACCAAACCACCGAGCCGGTCTACCGCATGCTGTCGATCGGCGCCACGATTCCCGGCTCGGGCTTGGCCGACAGCCTGATCGGCCAGTACCGCGACGTGATCGCGGCCGACTATGCCTACGTCTTCCTCGAGCGGAACCTACGCCTGGGCATGGCCGCGCTCGACAAGGACTACACGCTGCAGCAGAACCAGCGCGAACTGGCCAATCAGGTGCGCCAGCGCGCCCAGGCCATGCTGCTGCAGTTGTCGCAAGAGAAGAACTTGCTGTACCAGAAGGTCGGTTCCTTCCGCGCCGTCTCCAGCCACCTCGAGCAACTCGAGCGGCAACTGCGCTCCAGCATGCCGCAGCACGTGATGGACATGCTCGGTCAGCGCGCGGCCTACGTCGCGCGGTAGACCGCTCCGATTCCTCGAGGCGGTCATGTGGGAGATCTTCGCCTACCAGAACGCGGACAGCCTGTTCGGCATCTTCAACGCCGCAGCCGCCATCCATGCGTCGAGCGACTACATGGCCGCCGTCGCGGCGGTGGCCTTCTGCGGCTTCATCGCTGCCTTGCTCGCCTACGCCTTCGCCCCGGACAAGCTGCAGGGCTGGAAGTGGCTGGCCACGGTGCTGCTGGTGTTCTCGGTGCTGATCGTGCCCCGTGTGACCGTGGGCATCGTGGACAAGACCGGCGGCTCGGCGGTCAAGGTCGTCGCGAACGTCCCTTTCGGCGTGGCCATGCTCGGCAGCATCACCAGCACCATCGGCCACACGCTGACGGGCCTCTTCGAGACCGCGTTCCAAGTCATCCCCGGTGCAGGCGCGATGCCGGCGGAACTCAGCTACGAGCGCAACGGGCTGATGTTCGGCAATCGCCTGATCCGCGAGACCGGCAACGTGGTGTTCCAGGAACCCACCTTCCGCACCGACCTCATCAACTTCATCCATAACTGCACGATGTACGACCTGATCGACGGCACCGTCGATCCGGCCACGTTCTCCACCTCCGACGACGTGTGGACGCTCATGGCGACGCCGAATCCGGCCCGCTTCAGTACGGTGACCGGCGCCGGCGGGGCGATGACGGTCGATACCTGTCCCAACGTCTATGGCAACCTGAACGGCCGCCTGCCGGCGCAGGTGTCGCGCATCGAGGGGCGGCTGGCCTTCCAGCTGAACCCCACGCTGCCGAGCACGGCCGCGACGGCGGTGATCGCGGGCCAGATCCAGCAGGCCTACATCCGCAACAGCATCGCGACGGCAGCCGCGACGGCAACGGACCTGATCCGGCAGAACGCGGTCCTCAATGCCATCAGCGACACCAGCAACATCATCGGCCAGAAGGTGAACGACCCCGCAGCCATGGTGCTGGCGGTCGGCCGGGCGCAGGCGGTTGCGCAGCAGAACGCGACCTGGATGAACTACGGCAAGGTCGCCGAACAGTCGCTGCCGGTGTTCCGCAATGTCATCGAGGCCCTCACCTACGCCCTGTTCCCGCTCTTCGTGCTGCTGCTCCTGCTGACCAGCGGGCGCGAGTCGATGATCGCCTTCAAGGGGTACGCGGCGATCCTGATCTGGATCCAACTGTGGCCGCCGCTGTACGCGGTGCTCAACTACATGGCGTCGGTGTACGCCGCCTACGATCTGGCCGCAGCGTCGGACCTCGGCACGGGCACCAAGGCCCTCGCACTGCAGACCGCGTCGACGATCTACTCGCGGGCGATCTCCGGCGAGGCGGTGGTCGGGTACCTCGCCATCAGCATCCCCTTCATTGCCTGGGCTGCGCTCAAGCGCATGGAGAACTTCGGCACGGCACTCGTCGGTGGCCTGTCCGGGCTGCAGGGCATGCTGGCTGGAAGCACCGCGGGAGCGGCCGTCGGCAACGTGTCGATGGGCAACGTCGCGATGGATCAGCTGCAGTTGGCACCGAACCGCACGTCGGCGTTCATGAGCTCCTGGCAGAGCGACCTCAGCGGCAACACCTTCACGTCGAGCATGCTCACCGGACGCACGGCCGCGAACCTATTGCGCAATCAGGGCTTCGCTTCGCGCGTGGTGTCGATGCGGGTCAGCGAACAGGACGTGACCGAGGCGAGCCGTCAGGCCGACGCCGCGCGCGGGGAGATGGTGTCCGCGAGCAACGAGCGATCCGCTGTCTTGACCGAGGCTTTCACCAAGGGGCTGGTCAAGCTCAAGTCCTCGCGCAGTTCGTCGGGTACGTCGACCAGCAGCTTCGAGCAGTTGGGGGAGACGCTGACGCGGCTGGACCAGATCACGAGGACTGTTGCCGACAGCACAGGACTGACACAGGCGCAGGTGGCCAGCATTGCCTTCGGCGCCTCCGCACATCTTGGCCTGAGCACGCCGGTTGCCGGCGCCTCGGTGCAGGGGAACGCCGGGAAGAGCTATCAGACGGGCTTGTCGGCAGATCAGCGCAAGGTGCTGGGAGCGATGAGCAACGAGCAGATCGCTGAGTTCAAGCAGTTCGGGGATCGGGTTTCGCGGGACACATCGACCGTCGCGTTGATAGCGGATGACGCGCGAGAGTCTCGCGAGCTTGCTTCGCGACTAGCGAGTACGTCATCAAGGACCGAGCGTGCGGACGCGTCCTATGGCGAGCGGATCGCTCTCGCTGAGCGTCTCTCATCCGCGCGGGAGCGCGGCGAAGTGGTGTCGATCGACATAGCGCAGGACCCATACAACCTCGAGATGTTCATGCGGTACGCCGAACGGTACGGCGGCAACAGCGCAGCGGCGCTTTCGTTGATGGACGCAGAACTCGCGCGACAGGGGCTACCGCCAACGCGGGTTTTTTCGAGTGGAGCCGCTGTCCCGGAATCGTTCGCCCGTCTGCATAGTGAGTTCCAAATGGACAGCACGGCGACGAGGCTACGGCCAAAGCTTGATGCAGCCCCGCGGATTCCAGGGGTGCTTCCTCGAGGCGAACTTCCGCCGGGAACTGCTACGTCGGAAGGAAACGCTCTACGCGACGACGTTCGACGTGGTGGCGCGCAGGTACGCGTCCGCACGGACGAGGTCCGCGCAGATTTCGATGCGAAGGACGGCACATCTCGCGCCGCTGACGGAACCCTTTCGACAAAGAAGTCGCTCCTCCTTCAGACGGGCCGACAAGTCGCCGCCGATGGGGGCTCGACACTTGACGAAGCGCGCAAGGCCGCGGGCGATCTGCTCAAGAAGAAGCGCTAGTCAGTCGACGCGGTCAGGATCAAGCATATGCCGATCGGGCTCGGAACGAGGGGGGCGCATGAAAGGAGGGTGCCCTCCGTCTCGCCAATAGTTCCGATCTCGATCGTCCGGCCCGGTGTCCATGCCGAATGCGGTATCAAGTACCTCGGCCCGACGCACGACCGCCCTCGATCCAATCCGTCCGATCGCACCTCCGATGGCCGCGCCCGCGACGCATCCGATGCCAATCATCACTGTCCGCACACTCCAGGCGTCTTGCGCAGCGACGAGCAGTCCCACCACCCCTCCGATGGCGATGCAGGCGAAGAAGATCGACTTGCGCATCTCGCTACCTATTGGCTTGCAGCGTAGCAAGAGGCGCGACAAAAGCAATCTGCGCGCGAGGTGTCGCCTTCGAGCGTCTCCGCGCAAGCGCCACCGGAAACTGCCTTCCTCCGTCATGAGATCCACTCCGTAGGTTGTCAAAGTTGACATACGAGACAAACGAGACTAATCTGGCACATCGTCTTTCGTGCGTGGAGTTCGCCATGCCCAAGGCTCAAGGTGCGGCGGCAGTGGACACGTCACTCGTAACCCCAACGGACGTTCGCCGCTTCGACAAGGCGGTCACGGTTCGCGACCGTGGTGCGTTCTTGTTCGAGCTCGACCGACTTGTCCGAGAGAGGTTGGCCGCCGCCAAGGACACCGCCCACGACACACCTCCGCTGACCGAAGCACTCCGCCGGAAAGCTGAGTCGCTGCGCGCGGGCGCCTCGTGGGCGCCGACGGCTGCGGACATCCAGCGAGGCCGTGCCGAGTTGCTCCGCGAGTTTGAGCGACCGCACAACCTGCCGCTGGCCGACTTCGTGCGTCTGGCCCACAAGTCCCGCCAGCAGATCTACAAGGACATCGCCGCCCGCAGGTTGCTTGCTCTTGACGTCGGGCGCCGCGGCCAGCGCGTTCCTGACTGGCAACTGGAGTCACCGGGGCTGCAACTGACGCGCACCGTGCTTCAGGCCGCGGAGGATGTCGATGCCTGGACGTTGTACCGTGCCCTGGCCGAGCCTTCCGAAGCCCTTGGCGGCCAATCTCCGGTCGCGCGCGTGAATCGAGGCAACGTCGACGCGACGGCGCGTGTGGTGCTTGCTTCGCTCGGCGTGCAGCGGGCGGAGCGCGGCGGTGCCGACGCCTGATGTTCCGGCCCGAATCATCCCCGCGGGGGAACTGCTCCAGCATGTGAGCCGCATCGCGTATCGAGGCACGGCCCTTCACTTTGGCCGCTCGGGCAGCAATCGCTACGACGATCCGGCCCTCCAGTACGGCACGCTTTACGTCGGCTTCGATCTGGCGACCTCGCTCATGGAGTCGGTCTTCCGCCGGCACCGTTGGAACCGCCGAGCCAAGCGCGTGATCACGCGGACCGAGGTGTACTCGCGCATGGTGAGGGCGATCGGCGATCGGCGTCCTCGAGCCGCTGTCACTCGCCGATCTCAGTGCGCCTGGCGTGATGGCATCGCAGTTCGGACTGAACCTGGGCCAGTTGGCGAGCCGCCGCTACGTCCACACGCAGCGCATCGCTGCGCTGATGCACGACCTCACCGAGCCTGGTGGCGGGCATCGATTCGACGGTGTGCTCTATCCCTCGCGCAACAACCACCCGGCGACGTGCGCTGCGCTGTTCGACCGAGCAGCCCGGAAGCTCTCGCTCGTCGACGACATCGCGCTACGCGACCACGTCGACTGGCCGAGCTTTCTCTCCAAGTACCACGTCGTCGTGCTGCCGGCTTGAGTCCAGGGACATCGACCGCGGGCATGGACCAGGGCGCAGCGCTGGGCGAGCCGGGTCATCGTTCGCCCCGCCGCGACAAACCTACTCGGCCATTGCCAGCGCCTCATCGCGCACCACCGATGTATCGCGCGCCGCTTGACGGCGCTGCCGATCAGCCTTGGCGAGCAGGTCGATCTGGTCGGCCAGGTACTGCAGCGCCCTGCGCCTCTCCGACTCGAGTTCGTGGTGATGGTAGGCAGCCGCTGTCTGGCTCTTCTCGGTGTGGGCCAGTAGGAGCTCGACCACATCGCGACCAAAACCGTGTTCGCGCAGCAACGTCGCCGCGGTCCCTCGCGTGCCGTGGGGGCTGAACTCCTCGACCCCGAAGTCGAGCCGCTTGAAGAAGTGGTTGAGCGTGCAGTCGACGAGCGGCACGGTGGCCCTCTGCGTCGATGGGAAGACGTAGGTTCCACCCCCGGTCTTCGCGCGCAACAGGGTCAGAAGTTCGACTGCCTGAGAGGCCAGATAGACACGATGGGGTCGGCGGCTCTTCATCCTCGCCGCGGGGATGTCCCACTGGGCTTTGGCGAGGTCGAACTCCGTCCAGCGAGCCCGGATCACCTCCGACTTCCGACACATCGTGTACATGAGGAACTGCGTCGCCGCGATCGTCACGAAGTGCGCGCCTTGTCGGGCGACGGAGGTCCAGAATGCGCCCAACTCCACTTCGTTGAGGTGCCGGTGATGCTGCGCTCGAGGCACCTCGATCACGCCGCGCAGCGGCAGCGCGGGGTTGGTTTCGACAATCAGTTTCTGGATCGCGTAGTTGAAGAGCTGCTGGATGATCACCCGCACACCTTCCGCCGTGTTGGGCGTGCCGCGACGGGCTTCGAGAATCTCAAGGACATGCCGCGGCTTCACTTCGTCGAGCGCCTTGTGCCCAATGGCGGGCCAGACGAAGCGCTCGAGGCGCGAGAGGATCTGCGCCCGATAGCCTTCGGTACGAGTGCTGAGTCGCTCTGCGACCCAGCGCTTCGAGAAGGCCTCAAGATCGTCCCGTGATCGCTTGGGCTGGACCCTCGCCTCCAGCTCCTCGCGTTCCTGCGCGATCTTGACTCCAGGATCTTGACCGCGCTCGACGAGTTGCCGCAGTTCGAAGTGCCGGTCCCGGGCATCGGCCACGCCAACCTCGGGATAGTGGCCGATGCGCACGTCGCCCGGTGCCCCGCCGAGCGTGTAGCGGTAGCGCCAGGTCTTGAGGCCGCTCGGCATGACCTGCACGTACAGCCCGCCGCCGTCGGCGAGCCTGTAGGGCTGCTTCTTGCCCTTGACGTTGTTAATCCGTGAGGGTGTGAGCGTGTAGTTCAGGTGTCTCATGAGGTCCTCGTCTCGGGGTCTCAGCCGTTTCCCGTTTCTGGAAATTTGCCGGGAAACGGACGTTCCGTTTCCGGCCTATTTCCCATTTCGCGGGGGGATTTCCCGGTCAGGCTTGAGACGCTCTGAAACGACAAGTCCCCGATTTCTTCAATGGAATCAGGGCCTTGCGGGACGTCATGCGACGTCTTGGGACGGGCTCACATGCAGTCGATCATCACCTGGCCGAAGCCCGAGCACGACACCTGCGTCGCGCCTTCCATCAGGCGGGCGAAGTCGTACGTGACCTTCTTGGAAGCGATCGCCTTCTCCATCGAGCTGATGATCAGGTCGGCCGCTTCGGTCCAGCCCATGTGGCGCAGCATCATCTCGGCCGAGAGGATCTCGGAGCCCGGGTTGACGTAGTCCTTGCCGGCGTACTTCGGCGCCGTGCCATGGGTGGCCTCGAAGCAGGCCACCGAGTCGGACAGGTTGGCGCCCGGCGCGATGCCGATGCCGCCGACCTGCGCCGCCAGCGCGTCGGAGATGTAGTCGCCGTTGAGGTTGAGCGTGGCGA
>VFQN01005403.1_pt1 | contig 15687 bp, 22 predicted proteins | sample 3512371 | NCBI WGS metagenome assembly VFQN01 (sample SAMN10412370, study PRJNA504923) | tailings metagenome | isolation source: Replicate 2 from Balatoc abandoned mine | place: Philippines: Itogon, Benguet | collected 2017-08-28
TTTTTGCACACATGGGCTACATATGGTATGTTCATGTATTTAAAGGCGATAACTCAGGCTCTATGTGGACAGAAGGTCCCATTCTGGGCACTCAGACCCCCTGTACGGCAACCGCTGTACGGCAGGCCAAATACAAAAAAACAAGGATTTGACACATACAGGCCGCTAGTACACGTCAAGAGCTGCGCGGTGATGTGCGTGGTGTCCTTGTTTTTTGGTATTTGGGGGGGTTTATTGCATTTGGCAAGTACACCTTGCGGTGTACTCAGTGCCTGGGCCAAGTGGTACCCGCTTGGCTGGCCAGGCGCAGTGTCCCATCCGCACATTGTTGTGCATAGCGGGGGTTGCCGCTGTGTAGACCTTGGTTACCCTGGCAGACCGGACGGCAGCCCAGGCCAGCCCAGCCTCACCCACGACCTAGCTGCCACTCCTAGCCGCCAAGGGGCGAATGCCGTGTAAGCCCCTGTTGTCTCCCCTTCGGCGTTTTCCTACTGTCTGTACATAACGGTACCCCACCCGACAAGGCCCCCACCACCACTGCCATGAGGGCCCTGCGGCAAGCCGTGCGAGCCCCTCTGCCACGTGCTACCGCCTCGTCAGGGTGTCCAGGACCAGGGAAGCTCGTCTGCAGCGACATCCATAAGATACCGGTACACAGGCTTGCTGCTTTGGTTTCTGATTGTAACCAGCTTGTGTGTGCACCAGCGCAGCGGGAGCACAGCTGAGTTGCACTGACTGACGCAATCAGGCCCACAGCGCCCACAACTCCTTACATACGTGCCTTGTTGCTACACCTTGCGACCTCACATGCATCTGCCTTGCTTATCCGTGTGGGCTCACGAAAACCTGCCTCAGCGTTGCGCCGCTGCCGCACTGGCCTGTGGGATGCTGCCACACGTGCCCTCATCTGGGAGCGGTACAGGCAGACTGCCCCCCTGGCTGCGAGCTCCTCACGGCTGCTCCCAGCGTCGACGCAATGCATTGAATACCTCTATAATGTGAAGCATGCACCCCGTAGGTTTAACACGACCGGTAACATCTCGTAATATCTGCGCTCCTTGCAACGGTAACACGAAGGGCCACGGACAGGCAGCTTGTGCATGGGAGACAGTCCATACGACAGTACTTAAAAACTTTCAATGGCAACTTGTGACTGCCGCTGAGGGTTAACCACCTCAGGTCTGTCGGCTGTCGGACGGGGAGTGTACTGCCTCAGACGTCCGCAGCGAAAAGGGAGCCAAGCGCCATAGATTCGCATAACAGCTGACTGGTTAGAGCAGGTGCAGCATAAACTTTATACACCTAGCATTCTGGCGCAGAACACGTAGATATAAAGCGCAGTGAAGCGCAAGTGGGCAACGCTCGCCAGTCAGGAGCTGCCCATTCAAGCGCTAGGGACAAATATGGCTTTTCACATGATAATATGAAATAGGGATGGTCGGGCAATGGAAGCACGGGGCCAAGACTCAAACACCGGGGACGACTCCGCAGTCGCAAACGCCTGCAACTGGCTGCGATTGATATTCCACGCGCTCACATGTAACCGGCCGATCTGTCAGCTTGGAGAGCGGTGCAGCAACGGCAAGCTCGTCCTGTCACACCTGGTGACCTGCGCGGCAGACCCCGTCGGGTCTTGCAACGTGCCCTCCTGCAATGCTGTTCGTCGTCTAGCCCTTCACTGGGCGGGGTGCAAGGTGCGCTGGTATGAACAGCACAACCGTCACGGCTGGCCACCCTCAGTGCCATTGAGCCGTGTCAAAGGCGCACACACCTAATTGCACCAGCTGCTCCACCCCCGTGCTACACCACCTGGCTGCATGCCCTGCCCCCCACGCCCTTACGCAGCCATCAGGAACCCAGAGCACTCGCATGGCCTAGGTGCACCCCACATCCCAAATCCGCAACCTGAGCAGACATAGCCAGGGCCCCCCGCATAAAGATGGAGAGGAGTTTGCAAATGCCCTGGGGTTTGCCGCATGTCCCTGCCCGTGCCCTGTGTGCAATAACGGCCCGCTCCCCCGTGATCGTGCGCCACCACAGAACGAGGAGTGCAGGCTGTGCAGCGCCGTGTGGCGGGATCTGCCTGCGGGGGGCGGCTCAGGCGGGCATCAACACGGCGGAGGCCCACACAGCACCAGCTACAGCAGCCAGTCGCAGCCTTCGCCTGTGGCGCCAGCGCATACCGCCAGCGACTCCCATCAGGGGGCATACACCACCAACCTGCATGGTACGGGTGAGCATTTTCGTCATCCAGCCACATAGCCCAGTTTCCTTGCTTGCATAAACGCGCAAGATGCACCTTACGGAGGATACGGCAGGCTGTGAACGTATTCATTGCGGCGTGCCTGTGACATTATGCCCTCGTTTGCCGCTTGCAGCCTCTCCCCTACCTCCAGGCTCCGCACCGCCGTACCACCACCCCCACGGCTCGCCGGACGTCAGGCAGCAGCAGCAACAGCAACAGCACCACAACCCGTTCCAGGCGGACGGAGACCAGGAGCGCGAGCGCCACCAGCAGTACCACCACGAGCAACAGCTGCAGCACCAGATGTACCAGCAGCGCCTGCAGCAGCAGCAGCAGTATTTGCAACAGCAGCAGCTGCAGCAGCAGCATCAGCAGCAACCGTCCAGCGATCCTTCAAGCACCTTTGGCGTGGGCGACAGCGACATGATGAGCAGCGCTGAGGCCGGAGGAAGCATGGAGGGCAGTGCGCCCGGCAATGGCACCAACAGCCCTCCGACGGCCGCCGAGCAGCTGCAGGTGCGCCTGTGTGTGTTGAATAACCGGTAACGGTAAGTACACTCGTCACCCATTCCATGAAGTAGCGTACGGTTGCGTGCCTTGCCGGTAGGCACCTGCGGGGCGCTTAGCAGACGGTTGTGCCCAAAATATCATGTCTTTACGCTGCTCTTCGTCTTGGGTGATGCATACACTATAACGCGGCACCGACATCTCATGCATGGGGTTGCCAAAGTGTTTTCCCGACCGAACGTACATGCATTTTCGTTTCGTCTGTTTGTTTGCAGGCTGCCAGCGGGTACCTCAAGTACCTGTTCTACTGCCTCATGTGCAAGGAGCCGCGGGTGCGCCATGAGACTGACACGGCTGCGCACGCACGCACGACCTTTGTCACGTTGCTGCACTGATATACACTGGTACGTGCATGCCTTGTGCGTAAGCCACGCAGCCAACAGGCATGCCCCCATGAGGACGCTTGCTGGGTGTGGCACCTCCTGTTCACTCGCTATGGTAATACCGATTGGAGCCGCTGACGCGCCACGCTCAGGTGGCCCTGCACCAGGTTCGGAAGCTGCCAGATCCGCCTCTCACCACCCACAACGCAGTGCCCCACGCAGCGTACCTCGCACGCAGCCGCCAAGCCTCTCCACACAGGAAGGCCCACCAGGCCCATAAACCCTTGTACACATTACATGATTTGGCACGCGCCGCCTCCGCATCAGCCCCGTGCAGCGGCCCTGCAACAGAAACCTAACCAACGAACTAACCGCTGTCCCGCAGGACCCCAAGTCTGTGGAGGTGGGCAAGGCCTTCTGGCTGGCCACGCTGTCCTCGCCCACGGTGCTGCTGCCGCCCTCGGACCCGGAGCAGGCCCCGCGGCTGCCTGCGGGCCGGCGCCTGCTGTACCACCGCCTGTGCTGCAGGGTGAGGGGCGTAGCGCACAGCGGGACATTCTGGTATCCGTGTGGTGCGCATGGACACTGATTTGCCGTACATGGGAATACGCCGTATGCTGTGGAGCCTGGTTGGCACCGCTACCGGGACCGTACGCATGAATGCTTGGTATAGAAAGCACGGCGAGTGAGGACGCATCGCTGAGTTGGTTTGCGAATGCTGTTGTGCATGCACCATGCGTGCGCCGCTATGCGGCGCTTGCTCCTTGCTCCTGCATAGGAAGAAGGTAACCTGATACTGTTATTGTTCGCTGATGGCACAGTTAAACGTAAGCTCCCCTGCCCTCCACCCTTCCCGCTCCCCTCGTGCAGTACCCTGGCTGCCAGCTGTGCAGGCCCACCTGCGACCTGTTCATGCCGTCGCCCTCGCCGCCGCAGCAGGCGGCGGCGGCGGCGTTCGCGGGATCAGGCGGGCTGGGGGCCAACGCCATGGCGGGCGCCGGCGGGTACGGCATCGTCACCAACTACCCCAACCACCCTAACCACCACCGCCCCGGCGTGCTCGGCGGGGATCACGATGTGGAGCTACCCGCCGAATCGGACAACATGGACGCGATAGTCCAGGTGGGATACCTAGTATGTCTCCGGCTCCTGCCACGGCCTCCTTGAGTTCCTACCGTACTAGGCGTTGTGGCATGCTGCCGGTCGGTGCAAGCAGGTAAGCACCGTTGGACGCTGACGTGCTAGGGCAGCAGCAGCAGTGTCGTGACTGGTGAACCAAGGCTGTCCACAGCTGCCACCAGCATGCGCAACGGCCGGGGCCATCGCCTCACCGCCCCACGTGCACGTGTACGTGTGTACAGCATTGCACTGCAATGCGGCGCGGCGTTGGCCCCTGTTGTTCTTGGAAGTTACGTTGCCCTCGTGCGTCCCTAAGCTGGGTGCTCTGGCGAGCTGCTGCGCGTATCCACCGACGCGTGTCGGCACCAACACGTGTGGGCACGGACACGCCAGCTTGTTGGCACTCTGTGCCACGCAGCTGACATCCCCCGCCTCCCTCGCGCCTCCCGGCCCGTGCCGCTGCAGGCGCTCAGCTTCTCCCTTGGCGCCCTGGGCCTGTAGGCCCCCCGGCGTACGGCTGCTGGTACCACTAAACAACCAGCAGCACAGGGAAACTGAGTACTCGGTGCAGCGTTTGGCACGGCTGGGGAGGGTCGACAGCCGTGTGAGTGTAGCAGCTACCGCAGCAGCTCATTTCATTGCGCCGCCAGCCGGGCACTGTCACGGCCGTAGCAGGCAGTGCCGGAGGCTTTTGGTGGTACGGGCACCGGCGGTGAGTTCAAGTACGTACAAGTGAAAGAGAGGGAGAGATGAAGATGTGTTACGCTCGCTCGCGGGGCGGCGCGCGGCTTCGGGTGCCGCGCACCGCACCATAGCTCGCGCGAGGGTTTTACGCCGGCTTGGCACCTTGGTACGTACTTTTCGCGCCCGCTCTGCGGTTATTTGCATCAGGGCGTGCCTTGTGCTGGTTTGGGCACCGTGGCACGTGGCACGGTGGTCTGCTGTTGAATCTGACAGTTGTCAGTTGGGGCCAGGGGGCGCTCCCCTGCTGTGTGCGTCCTGTGGGGCGTTATGCTTTTCGCGTGGGGCAGAGCGCGGCCCCGGTAGCGGGCTTCGGATAGGGGAAGTAACAGCCCGCAGGCAGTGATGGCACGTGCCTCCGGCACGCGTCGGTCGTCGGGTAGGCCGAAGCAGGTCCAAGTTGTTGGCTGGCGTGTGTGTTGTTCGCGTTTCAATGGTGCTAGCCAGCGGCTGCACTGTACGGACTTGGGGTTCCCACCAATTGCATGCGGTGCAGGTTGGTAGATGGGCTGGGAAAGGGTTCATGGGACAGGGCAAACTCTCGATCATGTGATGTACGTAAGTACTGCTGTGGTTTCAGCCCTGAGTACTGCGCCAGCTGGGATTCACGTTATTTGGTTCCTTGCTCTGCCGTCCCAGCAGCTTCCGCGTAGCTTCACCGCGGCTCTGGCGAAAGGCACGTGGCGATATGCCCGTTTGGGTTTCTGTTGACGGCAAGTATAGCTTGGGTTGTACAAGCCAGAGGCTCCATGAAAAGCAGGTGTCGTGCGTGTTTGGGGAAGATGGATTGCGTGGGATGCTCGCCTCGATGCATGCGCCTTCCCATGCTTGTTGGCGTGCCCCTAGAGCCCGTGGAGCTAGATTGCCTGTTGCGCGCACTGCCGGGAAGCTGCCGCGCGCTGCCTCGTACGGGCGCAGCGCGGATGGCGCTACCTCGATGCCGTGCCGTACACGCCCTTTCGCGCGTGAGCATGAATGGGCTTGTTTGTGGGCTACCGTATTACCTTACCGTGCCCTTCTTGTCATTGTACTTTGGGGCCAGATGAGGGAACTGGTAGGTGCTCTGCTTGCGCACTGCAGGGCAGGGGCGTGAAGTTGGGACTTAGAAGGGGCAGGGGTGTCTGGGGCTGGAAGGGGCGGAAAGCGTTGGGGGTTGGGACTTGGAAAGGGCATGAAGCTGCGCAGGGCCCGGGGCAGTCAATCACAGTAGCCTTTTTTGGGCATCGGTAGGCAAGACCATGGTATTGGGTTGGAAAAGAAGCCTGCAAGCTGCTTGGCCCGCGGCATGTGAGACGTTGGGCGTGGGTCCGTGCGTGGATTTGAAACTTTGGCGTGGTCTGCGGAGGCTGGACGAAGGACGGGTGTGTCCTTGTGACTACTTTTGACGCATGGGGAACTCTTGTTACCCCCGTGTGTTTGCGCTGATAATATGGAGTTCCTGCAGTGTGCGGCGTGCCTTAGCTGTGGGATCAAGCATGGGGCCGCTCGGTGGGGCTAGTCGGTCCCGCCCGACGGCCCCACAACGGGGGTGGCCGCAATGTTGTTGGTGGTTGCGCTAGGGTTACGGTGGCGATTCAGGCAGCAAACAACATAGGCCCACTACGGGCCGTCTGCCGATACTATCAATGAGAAGCTGGATGCTGTTGAGGGCCCTATGGTAACTTCATGCCTGGGATGTGCGTGCTCGGCAAGTTAGAGGGCTGTGGATATTGTTCCAGTGCAGTGTGGGTTGGTCGTCCGGGGCCCTTCCGTAACGCATACCGGTACAGTGCAGTATTGGCTTATAAAACGCCTTCAGAGCGCTGAGAATTGCATGGCATGGGGGGGTACAGCTGTGTCTACTTTTGCGGTTAATGCGTGCTGCTTTAGCGCTCACCATTTTCCGCCGGGGCCGTTTTGCCCATTTGAGGTACTTTACTAGCCCTGAGAGGCGTGTGGTCCTGTGTGCAGACTGAATGGACCGAACTGGATGGAACAATTGCTCAAGACGGCTGGCTATTGGTTGCTGTCTGGTTGCCCAGTTTTTGGAGGACATTGCGCTTAAATATTTGCGAAGTGACAACTGGTACCGTACTTGAGGTGTCGTGTGCTAGCACCTCGCCGGGGCTTATGCCGTAAGGCAACCTGCGCGTAAAGGTGTTGAGCCTGTTCGAAGGCCGGAACTGGAGATCGGCATTATAACAACAGTTGATCAGAGCACCTCGTGTAATCGAGGGCACCAGCAAGGGCGTGCGGTCCCTGCCGTCGCCGCTCGCTGCTCACGCGTCCATCAGCCAGTCCATACTCCAAGCAGGCCCGATCGTCCAAGACTTTATGTAGCCAAAGCGCCAACGGCCTTTTTTTAACAGTGTGCCAGCATCAGTGATAGTATTTCTTTGGTTCTAGCCAGGATCAGGACTCCATACGCAGGTGGCTCCAGGCGGTAGGCAAAAACACAGCACCTCTAGAGGCAACGACATAGCCCTCCGGTGCTTCAGTGCCGCGCTGTGCGCCGATGAGGCAACGCCCGTGCGTTCCTGCACCTGTTAGCGTCTACCTGCCAGCGGATACGAGCCACTACGAGACTATGGGAGTGCTCATGCACTGCTTCTACAAGAATCGTCCCGATCCGCCTCTATGCAACACAAAAGCCGCACGCACGCTTATGTACACATGACAGCAGCATCCTCAGCTCCTCACACGTTGTTTCAGACGGTCCATGCACACATGTCACGACATGTCGTACCGGTAACGACGTTTCCAAGCAAGCACACAGCGCTCCTTGGCCCAACACGCCCAGCGCGCACGCACAGTGCCTACCCGTCGGGCTAACGAGCAGTCAAGACACCCAACCAGGCGTGTTACAACGGCCGTCACCCCCCACACCTGCACCGCAGTCATACCGCCCACGCAGGACACGCGCATCAAGCGGTCTCCACCTTCCTTCCTCCCTGCCAGCCATGCCTGCCTTCCAGCGCCCTACCGGCCCTTGCCCGGTGAGCGGGCCGGCGGCCGGGCAAGCCGCAGACCCGTCGCCCCAGGCCCCCGCACGGACGATGCACCAGCCGGTGCCCCTGCACCCTGCCCGGGACGAGCTGCACCCTGCCGTGTCCCTGATGCAGCCTTGCCGCCCTCAACCGCAGCCCTGCCGCGGGGCGGCACGCCTGCTCCTCCCTGCCCCTCATCCCCTGACGAAGAGGTCCCATCATCGTCTTCCTCCTCGCTCCCACTGTCGCTGGCGTCTCCTCGTGAGGACACAGGCAGCCTTGCGCCCCCCGGCCGGGCCCGAGGGGGCAGCGGCAGGAGCCCGGATGCACGCGACGGCCGAGATGCGCCAGGGGCAGGCGAGGAGCCTGCACTAGCGCTTGTACTGGGCGGCCTCGGAAGGCCGCGGGCGTTAGCAGGACGCGGGGCAGGCGCCGCGTCTCCCCCAGGCCCCTGGCCCCGCCCCGGGCCCGGGCGCTGTGGGGAGGCGGCAGCGCTGGGCGCTGGGGCCTGGGTGCTCCCGAAAAGCCTGCCAAAGAGCCCGCCGCTTGATTTCGATGGCCCGCCGGCAGCTGGGGCCTCTGGTGGTGCGTTGCCCCGCGCAGCGGTCGGCGGCCGAGCCAGCCGGGGACCGGCCGGCGCTGGGGCCACCGAGCCATCGCTGTCCCCATTCGCGCTGTCTGCGCCGTCCGTGCCGCCGCTCCCGCTGTCGCTGCCGCTCCCACTGCTCTGCGCGCTCCGGTCCCCCGCCCTGCCCGCACCCCGTCCCGCAGGCGTCCGTGCACTGGCCGGCGCACTACTACGCTCCCCCGCCCGCCGGAATGGGTTCTCCTGACCCATGCCGCTCCCTCTGCCTCCTACCCGCCCACCTGCTGGCCCCCTACCCCTGCCCCGCCCGCCGCCCAGCTGCGGCACGGGCCCAGACATGGGCCTCGCGCCCACACTCCGCCGGGCAAGCTCCCGCCGCCCCACATCCGCATCCTCATCCGAGGATGCAGACTCTGTCTGGGAGCTCCCCACGGATGCAGGTGCGCTTGCCGCCTCCGCATGCAGCACCACCCGCCTCCTCGACGCCGCCCCGGCCACCTGCCCCACAGCCTTGTCCCTGGACTGCCCCGCCCCCACAGCGTCCTTCCCGTGCCGTTGCAATTCAGGCCTCGTGAACACGCCGCTGCGGGTGGTGCCACCACTCGGCTGAGCCCCTGCACCTGCGCCTGCCTTGGCGTCTCCCCGCCCCCGACCAGCCAGCCGGGCCGGCCCGGCAGGCGCCCGCTGCCCGGGGCGGCCCACCCCACGCGCCGGCCACTGCACCGCGCCCTCCACCTCTGAACCCTCGCCTCCACTGCTCGCTCCAGCGCTGCCGGTGTCCCCACTCAGCGCAGGTGCTCCCCTGTCGCCGCTCCTGAACAGCACATTGTGCTGCAGGCTCTGGCCCTGTGCGCCACCCGGACGCCGACCCCCTGGCCCCGCAGCAACACCAGCAGCGGACCGCAGCCCGCGCCCTCCTGCTCCTCCTGCTGCTGCTGCTGCCGGCCCCGCCGCTCCCCCTCTCCCTCCCCCACGACCCCCTGCTGCTCCAGCGCCCGGCCCCCGACCTCCAGCACTCTTCCGCTTGGCAAAGCCTGCCGCCCCGCCCTCCAAGTCATCACCCTCACAGTATCCATTTCCATCCGCCCCGTGCCGGGCTCCTGTGGTGCCTAGGCTGGCCCGGGCTGCCTGCCGGGCGCTGCGAATCCCACTATCCATGTCCACGCCGCCGTCCACATCCCCGCCTTCTTCAGCACCAGCAGTGTAAGCAGCAGCCCTCCGCCTTTCTAGATACATGCGCCGCGCCCTAAAGGCCACAAACGCAGCGGCAGAGAATGCCACAACGCACACGGGTACTAGGATGCCAGCTAGGAAGGCGTCCGACCTGACGGTTGGCGGTTTAACCGACTCCCAGTACAACGGTCGTGGTGGGTCGGTGGGGTCCGGCGCCGGGCCGATTTCTTGGTTGGGGGATGCACCAGGGGGCAGGGTGGGCTGAGGGGCAGGTGGTGTGGAGGGCGGTGTGGTAGGGGGTGTGGTAGGCGGTACTGAGGGTGGTAGGGTGGGCGGTGGCTGGAGGGGCGGGTAGGTGGGGGCTAGAGGAGATAGCATGCGTGGCGCAGGCTGCATGGGGAAGGGGGCGAGCGGGATCTTGGGTATGGGGTCGAGGTCTGGGAAGGCAGGTGGGGTCCCTGGTGGGGTGAGTGGGGTTGGAGGGGAGCGCGGAGGGGAGGGGGGAGACTTGGGGCGTCGGGGCGGGCGCCGGGGCCGGCTGGGGTACTGAGGAGGGGGCAGGTCGGGGAGGAGAAGGGCGCCTGTTGGGGTGTTGGCGAAGTCTGGGGGAGGGGGCACCGGGGCGTCGGGTGGTGGGGCAAGCGGTGGGGACGAGGGGTTGGGAGCCTGTGGAGGAAGGTTGGGAGGCGGCTGGGAAGGCATATCGGGGGAGGATGGCGGCGTTCCGGGGGGCGAAAAAGGCGGGGTATCAGGTGAGGAAGGCGGGGCGTCAGGGGGCGGGGGCGGCAACTGGGGAGACGAAGGAGGGGTGTCGGGTGGAGGCGGTGGTAGGTCAGGAGCTGGTGGAGGGATGCCGGGTGATGTAGGTGGCACGTCAGGCGGCGGTGCAGGCGGGGGAAGGGACGGATCTTCTGGGGGCGGAGGCGGAGGACGACCTGGGGGGAGGGTGGTGAACCAGGCAGGTCAGCGTTCAGCCAACTCTGCTGGAATCCGCCACTTACGTGCCCATACGAGCACTCACAAGGAGACGCTGTTTTGCCCATTGCCAAAGAAATGACGTAGATGCCAACCCACGGTACCAAACAAAACAGCAACCAGGCAGCAGCATTGCTGTACTGCCCAGCTTCGTCACAACTTGACCAGCACATGTAGCCGTGCACTACCTGGTTGGTATGGTGGTTGCGGAGGGTCCGGGAAGTAGGGGGGCCATGGTGCGCGTGGCGCCCGCGGGGGCCTTGGCGCCCTTAGCGCCTGGGCCAGAAGACGCCTTCCTTGCCACGCAGCCGTATCATCTGCGCGCGCGGAGCAGAAGCTGTTGGTTAAGCACCAGCGACGGTTGCGCCTGGGTTGACCTTGCGGCCCAGCATGCAACCATTTTTTGTCACCTTCGTGCGCTATGGTAAGGCCTAGCGCGTACAGCAGAGCTAGTATGAGAATCAGTGCCTTTGGACTCCTGAAGAAGATTGCCATAGCTTCCAGTTTGTCAGGAAGCTGGTATGCCCGCAACAGCTGGGGTTGGTGACAGAACGCGACAACCGGTATTGCTCATACTGCTCCGTCAAGTTTTATGTCCTCTTATATATTGTACTGTATTCAACAGGCTAGTGCCGACTGTTGGCCACAGGTCCAAGACCGGTTTGCGTAGTTTGTATTTTATTGAGCAAAAGCTGCCGCCTCTATGCTGTATAACTTGTATATGAGGGCAGCAACAGCAAAGGCACGCAGTCAACAATTGGGGTGGTTGCGGTTCGCCGTTCAAAAAGCGGGCGGTGCCCGCAGCACGTGCCCACCACGGCCCTGCAACCAAGGCTGACACAGGCCACAACCTTCCACCGTAGCTGACTTACAGGCTGCCGTCAGCCCGCTGCGGCAAGTGCATTGGCCTGGGCATGGGCTACCGCTAACGGCCCAGGCAGCTGTGTACGGCAGTCCCACGTGGCAGTCCCATGAGCAAACGCCGTACCTGGTCCTGCCTGGTGCCTGGTCCCCTCGCGCCCAGTCCCGCGCTTGATCTGCCTCCTCTCTGTCAGGGATCTCAGCTTCTGTGAGATCCGGAGAATGGGAAAGCGACTGACTACCCTAACAAATCGCATTGGTTCTCGACCAGGAAGCACGGGGGTAAGTCTGCTAGCCTGGTGATCTGTTACCGGTTACCGGTAACGTACTAAGGCGCATCTAGGTTTAACACGTACACGACAGAGAGCATACGGGGCTGCCAGGATCAGGGAAACAATATATGCCTGCTTGCCTGATCTGAGTTACTGCCCAGCGCACGTGCACGCAACTCCTAGTACGGCGTGCATTTACTCCGAGGCGTATCTGCACCGGCTTGCAGGGCAGTACAACACCAATGTGCATGGCACCGCAGCAAGACGCCACGGAAGCCAATGCACAGTCCACATCCTGACCCCCCAGACCGCATTCCTAAGAGTTGGACCTGGCCCGACCTCATCCCCCGCCCCGCCGAAGTGCCACCGCCCACAAAGCCCCGAATCTTGACGACGTGTCTACTCGGTTACACCACGCAAACGTCACATCATGTCAGTACCCTATCCAGGCGCGCGCGCTTGAAGTCCACAGCACCCAGGTTCACACTTCCCTTGATGATGACGAACCCGCCCAGGCACTACCGCCTGCCCCCGCGCGCTGCCCCCCTGCCCGCCACCGGCCGCCTTGTGGCCGCCGGCGGCCCGTCACTCTCGCTCCCACTGCCGCTATCGCTCCCGCTGGACGCACGCTGCGCCGCCGGCCGCCCCGGGCCGCGGCCCCCAGACGCCGGCGAGCCCCTCCCCCTCCCCGGCGCAGCACCCCGCCCCAGATTTGACGGGCCGGGCCCACCCCGCCCTCTCCCCCGCCCTGGCGCGACCGTCCGCTGCGGCGCGCTGTCCTCGCTCCCACTGCCGCTCCCGTCGCTCCCGCTGCCCGACCCACTGCCGTCATCGTCCGATCCAGCGGCCGTGGAGGGACCTGCGCCGCCGGGCCGGCGGTACCCTGCCGGCCCCGCGCCGCGGCCGCGGCCTGCAGCCGGCCCGCCAGGCCCCGCGGGGGGCCCCGGCCTCCGCTGCGCATTCGGCGGGGTAGTGCTGGTCCCCGCCTGCGGCCGCTTGAGGAACGGCTTGTTGGCCCCTCCCCCCTGCTCCGAATCCGACCCAGACCCGCTCCCCGGCCCGTCGGATCCACTGTCAGACCCGGAGTCGCCCGCAGGTCCCCGGGCGCCGGGGCGAGCGCCAGGCCTCGCGCCAGGGCCGCCCGGCCGGCGGGTCGCACCCCCATTCGCCGTGTCCGTGCCGCTGGGCCCCGCGCCCCCCGAATCCGCCCCCCGGCTCATCTTCCGCTTGAAGGCGGACAGGGGATTGTCCTTCCAGGTGGTCTCCACAGTGACGCTGGGCTTGGAGCCCGGCTTGGCCCCGCCTGGGCCCTTCTTGCCTGCCTTGCCGCCCCCTAGCTCGATGTCCCCTCCCCTCCCACTTCCCCCTCCACCCTCGCCCTTCATCATTTTCACTACGCGCCAGCATATGTAGCCAGCAGCCCCCAGCACTGCCAACCCAAATGGGACAAAGACGCCAATCAGGGCCGAATCAGTGGATTTGGTGCTCTGTAGAGCTATCGGCGGGCGAGGCGGGGTGAAGGGCGGGAAGGGCGGGTTCGGGGACTTGATGAAGGGAGGTGGCGGAGTTTGCGTTGCAGGTGCGGTGGGTGGAACGAGTGGTACGGGCGGGTTGACGATGGCCGCAGGGAGGGGAGGAGGTGGGCGCGGAGGTAGGGGAGCTGGCCTGGGTGCTGGAGGCATCGGCCGCGGTGGGGGTCGTGGGGGTACCGGTGGGGGCGACGGTGGCGAAGGGGGGCGGAATGGGGGACGCGGCCGAAACGGCGGTTTAGGCGATGGTGGTAGGCGAGGTGGTGGGAGCGGCACGGAGGGGGGTGGGGACGGGGCGTCCGGCTGTTGGGGAGCGCCCGGAGGAGCGTCTGGTCCGGGCGACGGTGGTGGGAATGGAGCTACATGGAGGTGAGAAGCAGCGCAGTGTCAGTCTAGTCTGGGCACAAACTTGGGAAGCGGATTGCTGAGTGTGCCAGCGCACAAACTTGCATGAGTGCAATGGTTGCGGCTGCTGGTATGCTGAGCTGCATGTGGTAGGCATATCAGGGTCTATGATCACTTGTGCATCCAGCATAGCCCCACGTACCGAATGGAGGATAGTCTGGAAGTCCAGGGGTTCCTGCATCGCCCCCATCCTGCTGTAGATGTCGACCAGAGCTTCCAAGAGCTGCAACAACAACACCCGCAGGTCAGGTACACCAGCATACAGCAAGCGCATGCTGGATTCGTTGGAGCGAGTTTCTAGGGACGGGTGGCTTAGCATTGTGCTACCTGCTGTCCACGTGTACCCAGTCGTCGTCCATCACCTGGCACTCGCTGTAGGTTGCACGGCATAAAGCAGGTACCGTCCGGGAATCAACTTGGCGTGCGGCACTAGTGACACGGCCACACCTACCCCGTTGCGCCAGGCGTCGACCTGAGAATGGCGATGTTTGCGCCCTCCCTTGGGCCCCGCATACATCACCTACGGCAAGTCGTTCAGCACAGTTCGCTGTTGCACACTGCCAACTGGACTGAAGCACGCCACATTTCGGCAGCGGTTTGCCAGCGGTAGGTGTGGTTTAGCATGCTATTTGTTAAGGCATATGGGTTTTGTTTGAAGATGTTATGCAGCCTTACATCGTGTAACCGCAAGAAGCGCCACTGCCAGCAGCAAAGAAGCTAAGTGTTGGGCACCAGGTTGGGCACAGACTGGCGCCCTCTGCCTTGGCCGTGTCGCCATATACAGTTATGCAGCTCCTAATCGCATTGTGATGTAATAGCAGCCAAGGCACCCTACGAGACTGCGGTAAAGGTCGCGTTGACTGGGCTGGTAGCTTAGCGCGGGCTCATTTCCATACCTAAGCTTGCAATTTCTGCATTTTAAACTGCATGTTTAGTTCTAGGAACCAGTCTCTGCCCGATAAAGTCTCCATTTTGTGCTGTGAGGTGCCGTAACCTGACTGCTGCTACACCGTGCGGCGTGCTAGGGCATGCTGGAGAGCCTGGCAAGTGAGCCTGAGGACGCGCGAGCGGCGGGCTCACGGCTGCACCTGATTACGTTTGTGCACTCAAGTGCATGACGGCAGACAACCTTAGCTCCACGCCATGCGTGGCAGGATGCGACGGAGCAGGAGGTCTAGGGTGGCGGCTTTGGCCTCGACCACGCAGGGGAGCTCCCCCGCCCTCAACTGTGTAGTGGAACATGTGGACTTGACTGAGCAGCCATGTACTGGGCCGTTGCCTCTCCAGTTTGGGTGACTGACTGGCTGTAGCATGCAACGCTGGGATATGGACAGCTGATGCCTGGAGACGCGGAAAGCAGGGGAGACCCCTGTTTGTCCTAGCCAGCCGCTGGACTTGTCTTGCCACCCTTCTGCTGTGGAATATCAGCTGCAATGCTGCATGGCGCTGATCTTGCTGAGTGGACGACGGGCAGCTGGGGGCAAAACAGACTCGGATCCCGCCACTCCTGGGAAGCAAAGCGGTCAACAATAGCAGAAAAAAAAAAAAAAAATAGCATGCAGGTGGTGGTACTCGTCAGAGACCTCAGCCTCTGGTGCGAGGTACAGTCGGTATTGCTGGTTAGTGCCACGCCATGGTATGCGAACGGTCGTGTGCATCGCTGATGGAGGTTCATCACGTTTATGTGCTACTGAGCGTGTAATACCGGTAACTGAGATGCGGTGGACCGTGGTGGGCCCGCACAGACATGGGGCAGCATCGGGGCCCCACGTCAGCAGCCGTACCGGTAAGCAGGTGGCTAGGTGTATGGCTGCACGATTGACGTAGGTCGTACCTGGATTGTACACCCATATCATGACTGCCATCAAAGTCACCGAAGCGAGACCCTTTAGGGTTGAGAGGAGGGCTAAAGTTGTCGCAGGGCT
>VFQN01005404.1_pt1 | contig 15685 bp, 7 predicted proteins | sample 3512371 | NCBI WGS metagenome assembly VFQN01 (sample SAMN10412370, study PRJNA504923) | tailings metagenome | isolation source: Replicate 2 from Balatoc abandoned mine | place: Philippines: Itogon, Benguet | collected 2017-08-28
CCGACCACTAAGCCTATCACCACGCCGATAACTACCGACATCGGCTCAATGCTGCTACCTTCTCCTTCGGTCTCAATGTGTGCCTGAGCAAATGAAAGGTGTGCCGCTATCAAAAGAATACAAGTAATAAAAAAAGACTTATTCATAATGTAAGGGAGTTAAGTAATGGTTTAATGAACAGTTAAATATAATCAAAACGAACTATTTTTTTGCTTTCTTTTTCTCTTCTTCGGCAAATGATTTGATCGGTAATTTGACAATAAACGTAGCTCCTTCCCCTTCTACCGTCTCCACATCAATGGTACCGCCGTGGCCTTTGACCACGATGTCATAGCTGAGCGACAATCCCAGCCCCGCTCCTTCGCCCGTGGGTTTGGTCGTAAAAAACGGCTGAAAAATCTTACCCCGCACATTATCCGCGATTCCAGTGCCGTTGTCTTTTACGTGGATTTCAATCATATCCTTCCCTTTTTTCGTAATCACCGTTACGTTGGGTTGGTAAGTGGCCAATACCGCCATCATGCCGTCGTTTTGTTTACTGGTTTGGTTGGCTTTAAAATTGACCGAATAAAACGCGTTGTTACACAAATTCATCATAACCCGGCCAATATCCTGCGGTACAACGGTGATGTCGGGTAGATTTTCATCCGCCACAAACTCATAGGCCGAGTTGAAATTTTTGTATTTGGCTTTCATGCCATGAAACGCAAGGCGGAGGTATTCGTCAACGATTTTGTTGATGTTGGTGATGTCTGGCTCGCCCGTACCCGTGCGCGAGTGTTCGAGCATACTTTTCACGATGTCGCTGGCACGTTGCCCATGGGTGGTGACTTTCTGAAGGGTTTTCTCTAGGCTGCCCAAAAGCTCCATTTCTAAAATTTCATCCTCCTCGTTTTGTGCCTTAATATCAGGAGGTAATTCGCCCCCCGTTTGGACGGTGGCTACCGAATTGGTTCGAAGCTTGACTTCTTCTTTGATTTCCATCAGTTCTTGCACCATTCCGACGCTGATGTCGGCAAAATTATTTACGAAGTTCAGCGGGTTCTGAATCTCGTGAGCAATGCCCGTAGTAAGCTCGCCCAAGCTGGCGAGTTTTTCCCTTTGGATGAGTTGAGCCTGGGTATTTTTGAGGGTTTCGAGCGACGTCTGGAGTTGCTTCTTTTGGGTTTGAATGGCCTCTTTTTGTTTGTGCAAAAGCTCATTTGCCCGATTCTTTTGAATATTGTTCCGATAGAGAATCACCATCACAATCAAAATCACACCCATCACCCCAAACAAAAGGTACATTCGTCGCTGATTCTCAAACTCTTTTCGGGTGGCGCTCAATTCCTGTTGCCGCAATTGCTCATTTAAGCCTAAATTTTGAATTTGCTTTGTTTTTTCTTCACTAAAAATACTGTCTTTGGCCACCGCCGCCAGCTTAAAATAGTCGTAGGCCTGGGCTTTATCGTTTGATTCATACAACGACGCAAGCAGCATTCCTGCTTCGTAGATATACTTCGTATTGTTGACTTCCTGACTCAGCGCCAAGGATTTTTTGGCGTAATACTGACAAGAATCCAAACGTTTTCGTGCTTTAAAGACCTGCGCCATCTCAAAATACGTTTGGCTTAGCAGTCGATTATTATCAGCGGCTTTCAGATAAGGTAAGGCCGAACGATAGTACTGAAGCGACAACGGATAATTCCCCATTCGGTTGTAAATATTACCCAGATTCATCATCAATACAGGCACATTGCTACTTTTACGCTTGACGGCCATCTCGTAAGCCGCTTCAGTATAAAAACGCGCCGAATCGGTTTGATTCAGTAGGGCATAATCGGTCCCGAGATTTACCAATGAAATTTGAAGTAGGTTTTGGTCATTTATTTTTTCGGCAATGACTTTGGTCTTAAAGTAGTATTCAATGGCCTTTTTGGAGTCTTTCTGTTCCGAATACAAAATCCCGATGTTGTTGAGGGTTCGCGCTACCCCTTCTTGGTAGTCAATTTTTTCCGCAATTTTCAAGGCGTTAAAGTGCATCTCCAACGCCTCGGCATAATTGCTCGTAAAGCGAAGAATAGACCCCAAACGGTTCATATTTCGGACTTTCCCCCGGGGAAAATTGATTTTTTCGGCCAAATCTAATCCTTCTTGAGAATACTGCATCGCAACCACTGGCTTTGAATACATCAACCGCAGACTCAGTTGGTCGAGCGTAAGCACCCGGGCCGTATCGGGCATAGGCTGAGCAAGGACTTTTTTTAGGCTGTCGACTGGACTTATTTGTGCAAAAGCAGCATTTACGAATAGGACCAAACACAATAAATGTGTTGAGGCAATCGCTTTCATTCTCATAGAATTAAGAGTTCATTACGAACAAAGATATAATAATATTTGAGATGAAATGTACCCTTTTAATAATCGGTGCAGGACAAATTTAGGCAACTTGGGTTTGTACATACCCATCAATCGGCTAAAAAAAGGCATTTACAAAAAAACGTCGGCGAGGCTTGAAGCCCCGCCGACATTCAGCAACGTACTGACTTTTAGTCTTATGATAAATAACTACTGATGCTCATCACATCGGCAAATACGCCCGAAGCGGTTACTTCTGCCCCCGCACCTGGCCCTTTGACCACCAAAGGGCGAGAATTGTAACGCTCGGTGGTAAACGACACGATGTTGTCGGCACCCGAAAGGGAATAAAAAGGATGGTCGGCATCGACGGTGCGCAACTGAAGCGTAGCTTTGCCGTTTTCGAGCGTAGCGATGTAGCGTAATTTTTCTCCTTTTTCGGCCGCCGCTTGCAGCAAACCCGCAAAATACGCATCAGAATTTTCTAATTCAGTAAAGAAATCAGCAACGGTTGGAGCTTGAAGACAATTGTCGGGTAAGATTGGCGCAATCTGAATGTCGCTCATTTCGAGTCCAACGCCCGTTTCACGGGCCAAAATCAGGATTTTACGCGCTACGTCGAGGCCACTCAAATCGTCGCGCGGGTCTGGCTCGGTGTAGCCTTTTTCTTTGGCCTCACCCACAATATCAACAAATCGGGTTCCCGCCACAAAGCTGTTGAAAATGAACGACAGTGTACCTGATAAAATAGCTTCAATTTTGACAAATTTATCCCCGCTCGCCATCAATCCCTGAATGGTGTTGATGATAGGCAAACCTGCGCCCACGTTGGTTTCGTACAAAAACTTAACTCCCTTACGCACTGCCGTTTGCTGCAACCGTCGATACTCCGCGTAGCTGCTCGAATTGGCCACTTTGTTGGGCGTCACGACCGACACGCTGGCGTCGAGCAAAGGGTGATAATAATGGATAATGTCCTTGTCGGACGTGCAATCAATGAATACACTGTTGGGTAAGTTGAACTCCCGAATACGCTGCACAAACGCTGGCAAGCTCGTGGTTTTGCCGTTTTCGTCCAGTTCTTCCTTCCAATGGGTCAGGCTGATGCCCTCAGGATTGAGCCACATTTTTTTGCTACGGGCCAAGCCTACCACGTTGACTTTCAGCAATTTCTCTTTGGCTAAATAGTCTGACTGTGCCGAAAGTTGTTTCAAAAACGTACTCCCAATCAAGCCCGTTCCGACAATAAACAGGTTCAACGTTCGTACTTCCGACTGAAAAAACACCCCATGAATGGCGTTAAGCGCCTTGGAAAGGTCATTTTTCTGAATAACCACCGAGATATTCAACTCCGAAGAGCCTTGGGCGGTGGCGATAACGTTGATACCGTTTTTGCCAAGCGCCGTAAATAATTTCCCCGAAACACCCGTACTACGACGCATTCCTTCGCCCACAATGGCGATAATAGAAACGTTTTTTTGAATCTGAATTCCATCACGGTCAATATCGCCGGCACTGATTTCAGGCGCAAAAGTTTGGTCCAAAACCTCCTTGGCGCGGTCAGCATTTTTGGGGTCAATGGCAAAACAAATCGAATGTTCGGACGACGCTTGCGAAATCAAAATGACGCTGATTTTATGCCGCGAAAGCGCCGAAAACAAGCGCGCCGACACGCCCGCTACACCAATCAAACCGCTGCCTTGCACGTTGACTAGGGCAATGTCATCAATGGAGCTGATGCCCGTGATGGCAAAAGGCGTTTCATCGGATGTCGTATGAACGGTGGTTCCTTCCGACGCTACGTTGAAGGTATTCAGCACCTTAATCGGAATATTCTTAACAAATGCGGGCTGTAAGCTCGGCGGATAAATCACTTTGGCCCCAAAGTGACTCAACTCCATGGCTTCTGCGTAGGTAATGGTCGGAATCGTAAATGCGGTAGAAACCTTGCGAGGGTCGGCGGTCATCATCCCGTCTACGTCGGTCCAGATTTCAATCACGTCGGCGTCGAGTGCCGCCCCAAAAATGGAGCCCGTATAGTCAGAGCCACCGCGTCCGAGCGTGGTTGTAATCCCTTCGGCCGTGGCGGCAATGAAGCCCGTGATGCACTGCATCGCATCGGTTCGGGCAAAATGGGCCAAAATTTGCGCATTTGTCACCTCAAAATCCACTTCGGCGTAGCCAAAATGATCATTGGTGCGTATCAGGGTGCGGGCGTCGCAAAACTCCGCTTTTACACCCCGGGCTTTGAGGGCTTCGGTAATGATGGTTGTTGAAAGACGCTCCCCGAAAGACATTAACAAATCAAGCGTTCGGGCCGACAGTTCCCGAATCAGCGAAATACCTTTCAGTAAATCTTCCAATTCGTTGACCAATCCGCGCACTTTGGCGATAGAACTACTTTGATTTTTGATGTCAATTAAGCCACGAATGGCCGCAAAGTGGCGTTCTTCGACGGCTTTGAGCGCATCAAAATACTCGACATTCCCTTTGGATGCCATGCGGCCTATCTCAATCAGCTTGTTGGTTACGCCGCCCATCGCCGAATACACCACGGCAATGCGCTCACCTTTGGCAATATTATCTTGTAAAATCTGAATGACCTGTTGGATACTTTCGACTGTGCCGCACGAAGTGCCGCCAAATTTGAGGACTTTCATTCTAAAAAAATTTGTAAACGGCTCATCACCGCAATTTTAAGGTGGCGTGACGACTTTCTTAAGACTAAACTCATCACTTAGGCTGCAAAGATAGCGGGGAGAGGCTATTTTTACAGTAAACTCATGACTTTTATCGTATATACGACGGCTGATTTTCTATTTTATGGTTCGTATAAAACAAAACAGCGGGGCTCTGCCCCGCTATTCCTTGATAAAATATGCCAATTTTTTAATTGTCGGTCGGTTATACGTCACAGTTTGCAGCTGACTAACGCTTGCGTTTATAGATTCTTTGCTTTTAGCTGCTTCACGGCATAGTCGGTGGCACGGGCCGTGATGGCCATGTAAGTCAAAGATGGATTTTGCGTAGACGTAGAAGTCATACATGCTCCGTCGGTGACAAAGACGTTTTTGCAGTGATGGAGTTGATTCCATTTATTCAATTGCGACGTTTTGGGGTCTTTTCCCATCCGAACGCCGCCCATTTCGTGGATGTCGAGGCCAGGGGCTTTGCTAGGCACGTCGTTGGTGCGGATGTTGGTAAAGCCCGCCAACGTCAACATTTCGGTCATTTGTTCGTGAAAATCTTTCACCATTTTGTCGTCGTTATCATCATACGCTACTGACACTTTCAGGAGCGGAATGCCCCATTGGTCGGTCAGGTTTGAATCAAGCGTCACGTAATTGCTCTCTTTCGGAATGGTTTCGCCCATCATCCAAGAGCCCACGCGCCAATTTCCGTATTTCGGTGTTGCCAGATTTTCTTTTAAGGTTTCGCCCATGCTTGACGTATCGCGAGATACGACCCGTTCGCCCGAAAACCCTGCCGCATAGCCCCTCAGAAAATCAACTTTATCTTGCTGAAACACATTCCGAAAACGTGGAATATAACTACTACCAGGACGTTTTCCTTCCGTAACGGTATCCAAAAGTCCTTCATATTCACCCGAAATAGTGGTTCGGAAGTTGTGAAACGCCACGTATTTACCCAACAACCCGTTGTCGTTGCTCAACCCGTTTGGAAAACGATTGGATTTGGAATTCAACAAAATCAAGTTGGTATTGAGCGCCGAGGCATTCAGAAAAATAATTTTGGCGTAATATTCGACGGCCTCTTTGGTATGGGCATCAATAACGCGTACTCCCGTTGCCTTGCCCAGTTTTTCGTCATAAATCACCGAATGCACTACCGAATCAGGCCGCAAGGTCATGTTTCCTGTCCGAGCAGCCCAGGGTAGAGTCGACGCATTGCTGCTGAAATACCCGCCGTATGGACACCCACGCACACACAAATCACGCTGCTGACACTGCGCCCTACCTTGCTGATAATGAATGGGTTTTGGCTTGGTTAGATGCGCACATCGACTTACAATAATGGGGCGTGCTCCTTTATAATGTTGCGCCATTTGTTGGCTAAAATGCTTTTCTACACACGACTGCTCAAACGGCGGCAAAAATTCTCCGTCAGGCAATTGGGCTAAGCCATCTTTGTTTCCTGAAATCCCCGCAAACGTCTCAACGTGGCTGTACCAAGGTGCCAACTCTTCGTAGCGAATGGGCCATTCCACCGCAAAACCATCACGGGCGGGGCCTTCAAAATCGTACTTCGACCAGCGCTGCGTTCCGCGCGCCCACATCAGCGACTTGCCACCCACATGATAGCCACGAATCCAGTCAAAAGGTTTTTCCTGCACGTAAGGATGCTCGGCGTCTTTCACAAAAAAATGCGCCGACTCTTCTTTAAAGGCATAACAGCGGCTCGCAATCGGGTTGGCATCTTTGATGGCTTTGGGCAACTGCCCCAAGTGGTCAAACTCCCACGGATTCATCATCGTGGTGGGGTAGTCAGTCACGTGTTTGACGTCTCGCCCGCGCTCCAAAACGAGGGTTTTGAGCCCTTTATCGCACAATTCTTTGGCCGACCAGCCGCCGCTAATGCCCGAGCCAACCACGATGGCATCGAAAGTGCGGTCTTTGATAGAATCAATATTTAAGTAAGACATATCTGATTTTGAATTTCTTTATAAAACGAAAATCGGCCGGAGAGTTACTGAAATTTGAAAAATTATTTATACAGTTCAAAAGGATACTCTCTACAAACGACTGTTCATCGGAGGGGTTTCCTAAATACTAATGTAAACGTACCGCTTCGAGGAAATCCGCAATCCAGTGGAAGTGGTTTGCCTTCATTTTCAATTGCGAAACAGCTTCGTTATCCGTGTGAAAGAAGTTATCTATGAATATACTTCTTCCACACGAGATTATTTCCGGTTCATAAAATACTGGTTTTAGAAGAAAGTAGAAGAAAAAACTCGGTCATTCTTCCTTATTGTTGTTTCCTAACTTTGTAATAATCCATTTTTGGAAAGTTAATGGCTACAATACAAGACGTTTTGTCTTTAGGCCGCTCGGTGTCGGTATGCTTTTTACTGCTGAAAAAGAACGGAATTGGCGGCCTTTTTAATAATTCTTAGCTCCTGTTTAAATTGTGCCAAGTCAGGCATCGGATAGCTTCCGCCTCTGGATGCATCGGGCCATATTGGCCAACCGGCTTTCCTTATCTGTCCGCAGACGCTTTTTAAATGTTTTGCGGCATATTTTTCTCTGACACCCGGTCCGGCACAAGCATCTACAGGGACCAATTCGGAGTTGTGTTGTATTAAAATCAGCGTTGTGGTAAATAATGGGCGATAGCTCCTTTAACATTCGATGGTAACAATTAGGGGTATGTTATTGTAATCGCACGTTAGACGAGACCGGTTGAATTACTAATAAGTACAAGAGGCAATGAAGGAAAGCATAGCCTTCATTGCCTCTTGTACAGTCGTTTTTTGGGCTGTCTTTTTCCTCAAAAAACCAATTACGGTTATCATTGCACTATACCAAAAGAGTATAACAGCAGCAGCTTTTCTTCTCGTTGTTACGTATAGACAGTATTGTTATTTATTTGGGTTGGGCTTTTGCTAATGCTTTTATTTTTCCGGGAGTAATATTTTGATATTTTTTGAATACGACGACAAACTTTGTGGGAGTAGTGTATCCTAATGCTTCGGATAGTTGCGTTACAGAATACTTCCCGCTTTCCAACAACTGTTTTGCCTGTTCCATTTTATATTTTATACAGTACTTGTGAAAAGGCAGGCCATACATCCTCTTAAATATTGCTTTAAATATAGCGGGGCTTATGTTTAATGCAGAAGTGATGGTTTCAATGGAGGGCAGTTCAGCAGAAATATCAGCAGTAATTTGTTGGTGTATCACCTTTATAGCGGCTTCTAAATCACTGCCCTCCTTCAAAGGTTTCCTTATAGAAGATTCTTTATCAGAAGCCAAAACGTCCTTTTTACCTTCCAAATCCTTCTCGTATTTAACAAAGACGTTATTATCTTGAAAGCAGCTGAAAGGAATCCCGTTTTGAATGAGAAAATCAATAATTTTAATTGAATATTCTTTTGCAATATTAATATTCAACGAAGAGTCTTCCGGATAGTCAGGAAATGAGTTGAAAAGTCGAGATTGGGATGAATTCATAAGTATCAGTATTTCAAGGTAGGGTCAATGGTTAAGTGTATTACTATTGTAAAAAGATGCACTTATATTTTCTTTAAAAAATCGGCTAATTGTTCTTCTTCAGGCAAGTGAAGCTTCTTCTTGATTCTTACCCTTGAGAGAGTTACGCTTTTTGGCGCAACTCCCAATATCTGTGCTACCTGCTTAGGAGTTAAATTCATCTTTAAGTAAGCACAATGTTTTAAATCAAGATCAGTGAGTTGGCTGTTTCGTGTTTTAAGTGTTTCAAAGAAACAGGGTGATACCAATTCAAAGTGTAATTTAAATTTATTCCATTCATTATCTATATTCAAATCCTTTTCAAGTGTTTTTATAATTGATCGTGTTTGGTCTTTGATGAGATCAGGGTTAACATGGCCTATTTTTTCAATATCTTTTTTTAGATTTTTCAGTACGTCATTATGTTGGCTTAATTGCAAAGTAGACAATGCTGATTTACGCTGTTCAAACTCAATTTCCTGTTGAAGTTTTTCTTCATTCACTTTGGCTAATTGCTTCATTAACAAACTATTTCTATGTGATAGCTTAACGAAGATGAGAATTGAAATGACAATACAAATAAATATTGCGACAGAAAGTCGAAATCGAACTTGTGTTTCTTTGATTTCCAATTCCTTTTTAGCCAATTCATAATCAGTACGCTTTTGTACAATAAAAAAAGTCCTTTCGGTTGAAAATATCGAATCTCTCAATTTAATAGACTCTTTATTGACCATATAAGCATTTTTATAGTCTTTTACTTCAAAATAATATTTAGACAATAAATTATATGCCCATACTTTAGTAGATTGATATTTAGCTTTTGCCAAAAATGCACGGTAGTTGTCACCTGCTTCTTTGTACTTTTTTTGACTTAAATAAACTTCAGCCAATACACTTTCAAGAATTTCAGGATTGTGTGGATGTGGGTGCATCTTATAACATTCTTTTGCTTTTAAAATTGCAGCTTCGGCATCTAAAAAACGCTTTAAATGATTAAGTATTACTCCTTTTTGATAATAATAACCTCCACAATTTATTGGCGAAAAACGTTCACCTATCCTGATAGCTTCATTAATGTAGTGTAATGCTTTTTTAGGTTTTAATTCATTCTCGAATACTACGCTTAGGGTATTAAGTGCTTTGCTTTCCTCCCAAATTAATTTATTTTTTCTACTTAGATAAAGCGATTTATTAAGATTATATTTCGCATTGGAATAGTCTCTTATTTCATAGTAGTAGCACCCAAATAAATAATAAAACCGTGAAATCAATGCAGGGTCAACTGTATATCTTTTAGATTCTAACAAAAGCTCAACTTTCTCAAGATAATTTAATGCTGATTTATAATTTTCTGTTATTTCTATTAAAATCAGGTACAAATGTATTTGCTCATTATAAAAATGATTTCTACCTGCCAAATTTAAGTTTCGACTTGCATAGCTTACCGCTAATGAATCTTCATTCCAATAATGATACAGCTCTGCATAATCTATGGCTGCGTTTACTTTGACAAAAGTTGAGTTGGGAAACTTCCGCTCAAGATTACGTATCACGGTAAAAGCTTTTGATGAATCTACCTGTATGTATTTATTCAGCGTTTTGTCGGATTCAATACAGGCACGTCTAATTTCTTCATGGATCGGGTTTTGTCCTGATTTACATCCTAAACACCATAAAAGCACAAATAACAGACATAATTTACACTTTTTATACCCATTTTGGGATATGATAGCCATTTGTAACCCTACTTTTTTATCTCTATCCATTATAAACGACCAACTTTGTCACTGTTTGATTAATACTCTTTTGAGTACATAAGCAGTACTTCTCTCTATTACCTACGATGAAAATTTCAGCAATAACAGAACCTGTAACACCCTTACCGGTCTGCCCTCCCAATGTATTAAAAGGTGACTACGCAAAAATCATTGAAGCGCATCAAGCCATTATGGCTAACCTGTCGATGCCGATGCCTACAATTGCCGAGTTGGCACGTACATCCAATATGAGTCCTTCTAAATTCAGGAAATTGTTTCTTCAGATATATGGCAACAGTGTTTATCAATATCATCTTAATGCCCGTCTGGAATTAGCGAAAGAATTGTTACTTTCAAATCAATACAGCATCGTTCAAATTGCGTACAAGGTAGGGTTTAGCCGTTCACAAAGTTTTGCGAAAGCATTTCTTGCTCACACAGGCCAAACCGCAACAGATTATAAAAAGGATATACTTTACAAAACATTGAATCAATAACATACCCAAAGTAACAAACATAAAAAATTGTGTAGGGTATAGGTTTAGTTGTTTTTATGAGGCATCGTTACAATCAACTTTAAATCTGTGCGATTACACCAGTCCGTTTTTGATGCAAAAAGGCATTACATTTGCCTCATTGTCCGATTACTGCTTCTTTAATTATCCCTTTGGCAATTTTATATTAGATACCATAAAATACAATTTGTACCCAATAAATACTTGTCTTTTAAGTAATCGAATCCGTTAAATGTCATTTTGGATACATAGTAAAGCATTTCGGACACCCATCAGGCATAATTTTTGGTGTGCATCAGGATTCGTATTAACGCCCGAGATTGCACCAAAAAGGTGGATTTTGCTTTAAAGAAATCTATCTGCTCCCCATCAGTGGGTGTTATCCTACTTCTTTTCTGATAAGGTGACATTTCTGACTTATGGAATTATATATTTCTCAGGAAGTTGAGGGAGGCAGAAATGAATAAAAAAGCGCACCGAAGGCTCTTTTAGAATTTTAACGAGGCTTTTACGGACAAAAAAAACATTTTAGATACATTTTTGAGCATATTGGACACCTAATTAGGTATATTTTTTGCCACTATTTCGTATCACATTGTTACTAAATGTAATACAAAAATGATGGAAAGATACTTACCTAAATCAATTTGCTTAAACCGATTTTTGAGGAGGGACACTATTCTTAGGCTCTTAATGAGCACCGCACTTATAAGCCTATTAGCTTATTGTGCCAATGCCCAAGTATCCGGAACGGTGTTCAAAGACTTTAATATGGATGGTACTAAAGGTACGGCCTCTCCCAACTTAGATGTGGGTATGGCAGGCGTAGTTGTTAAGGCAACTAAACCGGACGGCACAGCCTTGACTGTCTCTTATACTGGTGGCGGTACATCTACCAATACTTCCGGTGCCTATACTGTAACAGGAGGCACTGCGGGGCAGATTCGATTAGAGTTTGTGATGCCCGACAGTTATACTTTTGCCTCAAAAGGAGCCGCAGGTGGAACAACCGTGATGTTTCCATCGGGGACAACTCAAAATTTAGCAGTAAATTATCCTGCCGATTATTGTGGCGTTACCGACCCTATGTTAGTCACATCCTGCTATGTGGGTAATAATGCTGCCGGTATGAATGATGTGTTGGTGAAATATGCGTACTCGTCATCAGGTCCATCACATTCAGCAAGTCATACTACCATTGGTGTAAAGAGCGAAATGGGATCTGTATGGGGAATTGCTTATGACAGACAAAAGCAGGATTTATTTGTTGGTGCTTTTGTGAAACGACATATTGCATTGAAAGATAATAATAGTGATGGAAAAGAAGATATTGGGGCAATATACATAGTACCAAGTAGTGGATCTCCCTCATTATGGTTAGATGTAACTACTTTGGGGGTTGATGTAGGTATGAGTTTAATGCCTACTATTGCAACAAGGGCTTTACCTGTACCGGTTACTACTTCAGACCTTGCAGCATCACACGATACACAATTATATTCACTTGTCGGAAAGATAGGGTTGGGAGATATTGAAATCTCAGACGATAATACCCAATTGTTTTTTGTAAATCTATACGATTCCAAAATTTATACGGTTGATATTGCCACAAAAGCATTAGTTGGTTCAGGTATCGCAGTTCCAAACTCCTGTACAGGAGGCAATGCTCGCCCATTTGCATTAACCTATCATAGAGGAAAACTTTATATCGGTTCTGTTTGCGATGCTGCTACTTCAAAGGTTGATGCAGATATGAAAGCTACTGTATATCGTTTAGATGGGACAACTTTCACCAGTGTTTTGTCGTTTCCGCTAAATTATACTAAAGGAGCGGCTTTTACCTGGGGGGGAGTTTATGGTAATAAATGGAATCCGTGGGAAGATTCTTTTTCAAATATTTCGGGGGGCATAAGCCCAACAGGCTTGAACCTTGTGTGTGAGCCACAGCCTATTTTTGCTGATATAGTATTTGATACTGATGAGTCATTGATTATGGTTTTCAATGACCGATTAGGACACCAAACAGGAACGGCAAACTATCAACCGAGTACCTCTGACACAAAACTCTATTATGGGCTTGCAGGTGGTGATATATTAAGAGCATCATTGGTATCAGGAGTTTATACGTTAGAAAAAAATGCCACTTCAGGCGGAGTAACTACTGCCGGGGCAGGTAATGGTCAAGGCCCCGGGACACCAACAGGTACAGGTTATACAAGCCCTTCCGGTGAATTTTATGTTGGAGATGATGAAAACAATGTGCATGAAGAAGTTGTAGGGGGAGGGGCTGCAATAGTACCAGGAAGAGGACAGGTAGTAACGCAAGTGTCTGACCCTGATCAAAACTATTTTGCAGGCGGCACCTATTGGTTTAATAATACGACCGGTGAGTATGACAAATCTTATGTAGTATTTATTGACCCTTCATTTGGACTGCAACCATGGCTATTCGGAAAAGCCAATGGCTTAGGCGATATGGAAGTAATGTGTAATAATGCACCCATTGAAATAGGTAACAGAGTGTGGGACGATACCGACAAAGATGGAATTCAGGACGCAGGTGAAGCAGGAATTCAAAATGTTTCAGTAACGCTTTGTGATAAAACCGGAACTCCCATTTCAGGTGCCACAGCCACAACAGATGCAAATGGAAACTACTTCTTTTCTTCGGCCTCGGGGACTAATTCAAGCTCTGCTAAATATGGGCTTAGTCTTACTTATAATACTGACTATATCTTAAAGTTTCCAACAACTTCTGGAACAAAATCTTTGACAAGTCCAAACCTTGGCGGCAATGACTTAGTGGACTCCGATGCTGCTGCTGATGGAAAAATAGCATTTACGACAGGTTACGCGGGAGAAAACAACCACAGTTTTGACGTAGGTTATTCGACCTGTACCAAACCTACTCTCGGTACCACCGTCACCACAGTAGCAGGAACGTGTACAGGTTCGACTCTCAACAACGACGCCACGGCTTCGCTCACCGTAACAGGTGGCGACAAAGCCGACATTGTAGAAGGAGCCACCTACGGCAGCGGCCCTGCTTACAATGCCGCCTCTAACAAAACCGTAACGGCGGGTTCAGTGAGTTTTACGGGCTTGAAGCATAACACCCAATACACCATCCGCGTTTGGAATGCCGATAATACTTGTTTTGAAGATAAGACCTTTACTACACCAACCAAAGATTGCAGTTGCACCACCCCCGTTTTGACAGATTTGACCAACCAGACGATATGCGTTGGCGGAAGTTTTACGCCTTCCAACGTGACGACGAGTGTCACCAACGGTGTGGCGGCAACTTACCTGTGGTACAACGACAACGGCACGGCCAACCCCACTACCACTGTCATCAGCGGTCAAAACACGGCTACACTCACAGCCCTGCCGACGGCAGCAGGGGTTTACAAATACCGTGTGGAGGCTACCAATACGGCAGACAACACTTGCAAAGCGAGCAAAAGCGTAACATTGACCATTACGGCCAATCCAGCTCCGACAGTGAATAGTCCTACGATATGTTCAGGTCAAACGGCTACCTTGACGGTTGCCAATTGTGCAGGAACAGTAACATGGTCAGGTGGCTTGACAGGCAACCCTGCTACGACCCCTGCCTTAACGTCTTCAACTACCTACACCGCCACTTGTACGGTGGGTACTTGTACAGGCACAGCAGTGGCTACGGTAACTGTTAGCCCCAATCCAGCTCCGACAGTAAACAGTCCTACGATATGTTCAGGTCAAACGGCTACCTTGACGGTTGCCAATTGTGCAGGAACAGTAACATGGTCAGGTGGCTTGACAGGCAACCCTGCTACGACCCCTGCCTTAACGTCTTCAACTACCTACACCGCCACTTGTACGGTGGGTACTTGTACAGGCACAGCAGTGGCTACGGTAACTGTTAGTACTAAGCCCAATGCAGGCCAAGATCAAATTTTGCCTTGTACTAATCCAACTACAAATACATTAACGACAACGACTACCCTTGCACCTACTCCAACAGGAGGTTCTTGGGCACAGATAGGCACAACTCCCGCCACGGCCACCATCAACGGAAACGCGGTAACTAATATGACCGTCGCTGGAACCTATCAATTTGTTTATACCACTACCGCAGCTTGTAAAGATACCATCGCTGTCACTGTAAGCCCATGCACAGGTTGTGTCAAACCCGATGCGGGTCCAGATGCCCCAGCCGTTTGTCAGCCAACAACAACTGCCAAACTCACGGCCGTAACCGCAGCAGGAACTTGGGCGCCCATCGGTAGCCCAGCCAACCCCGCCGCTGCCACCATTGATGCCAATGGCAACATCGCAGGCATGACTGCCGCTGGTACTTACCGATTTGTTTATTCAATCACAGGAGGTGGTATTGTTTGTACCGATACCGCGCAAGTAGTCGTCAATGCCAAGCCAGTAATCGGCGATGGTACAGCCACTATCTGTGCAGGCGAAACCGTTGACTTGACCTCGAAAATCACAGGTTACGCTAACTTACTCAATCGGGTTTGGACAGTAGCCACCGCTGGCGGTACGGCAGTCACCACGCCAACCGCGGTCAAACCAGCTGCCACTACCACCTACGTTTTGGTAGCCGAAAATGCCGCTGGTTGCAAAGACACCGCCAATGTCTTGGTAACGGTCAATCCTAAACCCAATGCAGGAAAAGACACAACAATGGCCTGCTTGAATCCAGCCACCAACCAATTGGCCACCTCCATCACCCTTGCCCCCATCCCAACAGGAGGTTCTTGGACACAGATAGGCACAACACCCGCCACGGCCACCATCAATGGAAACGCGGTAACTAATATGACCGTCGCTGGAACCTATCAATTTGTTTATACCACTACCGCAG
>VFQN01005406.1_pt1 | contig 15681 bp, 29 predicted proteins | sample 3512371 | NCBI WGS metagenome assembly VFQN01 (sample SAMN10412370, study PRJNA504923) | tailings metagenome | isolation source: Replicate 2 from Balatoc abandoned mine | place: Philippines: Itogon, Benguet | collected 2017-08-28
GCCAGGCAGTGCGCTGCCGCCACGTCCCGCACGTCCACCATGCCCCTTAACCCACACCCTGCTTAACCCACACCCACCTGCCCCTCGCCTGCCCAGCCACCATGGCCAGGCAGTGCGCTGCCGCCACGTCCCTCACGTCCACCCTCCACACCTGCTAACCCACACCCTCGTTAACCCACACCCACCTGCCCCTCGCCTGCCCCGCCACCATGGCCAGGCAGTGTGCTGCCGCCACGTCCCTCACATCCACCATGCCCATGCCGCTGTCGGGGGCCAGGGGCCACAGCTCCCCCTTGCTCAGCCGCACGAAGAACTGCACGTCCTCGCTGCCGGCGCAGGGCTCCACCGTAGGGCCCATGACGAAAGACGGCAGGACAGTAACCAGCTCCCAGCTGCATGGTGCAAAAAGAACAGTGGTAGGATCAGGGCTCAAGTCGTTGAAGGCAGGACGACGGGGTGAAGGAAGTGCGGGTGTGAAGCGTGAAGACACACAGAGGATTGCACGTCCTCGCTGCCGGCGCAGGGCTCCACGGTGGGGCCCATCACGAACGAGGGGAGCACCGTCACCAGCTCCCAACTGCACACGCGTGGGGTGAGATGCGAGGGGCAGGGGATCGAATCCGTTGAGGTGAGGGGGCTGACTGGGGGCATGAACCGTTGGTCGAGGGGCGAGGGCCGGGGAGGGGCACCGGACTGCGGATGCCCAGCCGGTTTCCTAACTGCGTACTTGAGAGGGGTGGCGTTGGTGGGTGAGGGGTAACCGCCGAGGTGGTGGTGTGTCCAAGGGAGAGCAGGGGCGGGAAGGGGCAAGGTAGGGGGGAGGGGGGGGGGGGGGGGGGGCTGAGGACGGTCAGCCGCTGCGTGAGAAGGGGGCAGCAAGGTCAACGGCCAGGTGTGCCTGGCGGCGCACGACGGGTTCTCCGGGGGACACGTGCCCGGAACGTCACTAGCACATGGCCTCCGGGAGCAGAAGGGAAGCACCACACCACGCCACCTGCCCTTCCTTAGCCCCTCCCACTCATTGACTTCACGGCGGTGCTCTCTGCCAGTCAAACAGGCGGCCAAATTATAAAAACCGTAAGATCCTTCCCGCCGCCCAGTATCCTCACTCGCTGTCTGCCGCCAGCTCCCACGCGCGCTGCTCCGAGCGTGTCTTGCCGCACAGGTAGGGCAGGTACTCGGGCGTGGCCTGTGAGGTGTGGAGGGCGGGCGAAATACATCATAAATATACTTTTTATCAGTATAATAGAACATAATATAGTATAATAAAATATAATATATATAGTGTAAAGTGTCTTGCCGCACAGGTAGGCCAGGTACTCGGGCGTGGCCTGTGGAGGTGTGGAGGGCGGGCAAAATACATCATAATATATACTTCTTATCAGTATAACAGAACATATATAATATAAATAGTGTAAAGTGACTTGCCGCACAGGTAGGGCAGGTACTCGAGCGTGGCCTGTGGAGGGCTGGAGGGAAGGGGTTGTGTGTGGGAATACCGGTATCGTGTGCGAAGGTAGGCGCTGTGCAAAGCGAATCATACTGTATCAAGTGGATGGCCGCACATGTAGGGCAGGCATTCGGGGGTGGCGGCCTGGGGTTCGGGAGCAAGGGGGGTAGGCAGGCCGCCTAGGTGCCAGCAGGAGGTGCTTTGAGCTGCATGGCAGCACCAGAAGACGCAGCCCGGTGCATCAGCAGCGCCCAGCTGCACGCCATTCCATCGCCCTTCGCTCCTCCCCTTCTCAGGATGCGGCCCCATCGGACCCAACGCCTTGCGTGGGTTGACGCACAGCACGCCTAGCTACCACTCCCTCATAACCCCCATAACCCTCAACTTGTTGATTTCTAATCCCACTTTCCGAACCAGCCCGCGGGGTTGCCCCCTGACCACCTCCCCACGTACCCACGCCCCCCCCTCCCACCCTTGTGGTTCCAGGCCCGTTCCCAAAACCAGCCGGAGGCGTTGTCCCTTGCCGAGCTGCTCACGCCCGGCCGGCCCACGTCCCCTGTGCGTCCTTGTGTCCGGCACCTTTACCCCCACCCCAGTTCCCCACCCTTGCAGTCCCCCGCCCCCGCCCCTCAGCCCCAGCTGCAAGCAACCCGTTACCCTGCCCAGACAAACCCACGCGTGACCACCACCCACCCTTTTGTTCCAGTCCCCCTCCCCGAACCAGCCCGCGGGGTTGTCCCTTGACGAGCTGGCCAGGGCTGCCACGGATGACGTCATCACCACACGCCGTACGGTGCCGGCACGTGTCACGGCGCCTAGGGGGGATGGGCAGCACGGGGGGGTGGGGGGCCGGCAATGAGCTTGTGCCAGGGGTGCCACGGATGTACGGTGCCGGCACGTGTCACGGCGCCTGGGCGAGGACACAGTGTTCACAGTGAACACGTACTTGAAGCATATAGACCGTTATATGTTTCAGACATGAGGCAACGGGGGTGGGCAGCTGGGAGGAGCCCCGGGAAGCCTAACGGGCACATACATGCGCACACAGGCACAGACACTCCCCTGCTGACCCAGCACGTTCTCCACTCCCTGCACCATGGGGTGGCTGTCCTGCTTGTGCCACACCCACCACTAACACACACAGGCACACACATCCCGACTCACCCAGCACGTTCTCCACGCCCTGCACCATGGGGTCCACAATGAGGGTGCCATTCTGCTGCTCCCGTTCCCCGTTCCCCACTCCCCCTAACCCACACTTAATACACACACTCACCCAGCACGTTCTCCACGCCCTGCACCATGGGGTCCACAATGAGGGTGCGGCCCTGGCTGCGCTTGGCCTGAGGGCAGGGGAAGACAGGAGGGGAAGGTTGGACCAGGGAGGGGCGAGACGGGCGGATGGCTGAAGGGCAGAGGGTGGGCGACGAAGCAAGGGGCCTGAGGAACCGCAACATGGTGGTGCATACACACAAGGGCGCGCCCAGCCGAGCCCATAGCATCAGCACGTGGCACCCGCTGAGCGCCCCATAGCGACCACTCCGGCCCCTGGGCCTTCACTTCCGGCCCACCCTTCCCCAATCACCACGCACGTGGCTTAGCGTTACGGGCGCCGCCATGTGTATTACGTAGTCGCACCCTGCCACTGCGGCGTCGAAGGAGCCGGGCACCGTCAGGTCCGCGGGGAAGAACCTGGGCGGGGTAAGGGTGTTGGGGAAAGGAGGGGTTACATGAGAGACTCAGGAATGATGCGTGAGGACAGAGGGAGATGTGCCAGCGTACCAGCGTACAGGTCTGCAGCTGTCGGGAGTGGGTTGCGCTGCCGCTGCGTCAGTGTGGCAAGGGACGGTTGGTTCCCCTTGGGGCCTTGCGAGCTTAGTGCGGGACCACAGAGCGCAGCTCCGCACAGGATCCGGCCTGCTTGGCGCGGCTGGAGGTGCTGCAGGCATGCCGCTCCACCCCATCCCCTGCGCAACCCTCCACACCTTCACGGAGGCGCTCCCACACCCGTCGGCTGCCTTGCCCCTACGCCTGCCCCTGCCCACGCCGCCTTGCCCCTGCCCCTGCCCCCGTCCCGCCCTGACCCACTTGAGTCGGTCGCTGGCTCCAGGTATGGCCCGCAGTCGGGTGAGCGACTCGGCGCGGCTGGGGGCACTGAGGAGGGGAAGGGGCAGAGGGAGGGGGGGAAGGGTGAAGGAAGACGGGCAGGGGGCGGGTTGAGGCAGGGTAACCACAGGGGCAGAGCAAGCGGGGGCAGGGTGGACTGTGACATAACCGGCAATGGCTTTGGTGTGCATGCACGCGCTAGTCACGCAACAAACATATGCGGCTGACAGTGAAAGGTCGCGGCGTGGCGTGTGTGTAGGGCCGAAGTGGCACGTCTGTACCCGTTCCCGGGAGCGTGACCAGCCCTTCACTGCATCTGGTCATATACCAGCACACTCACCTGGCTCCCTTGCGTTTGCCCCTCCTCCGTTCACATGCAAGCAGCCCACAGCGAGCAACACACCGGCCCTATGACACACGGCCACGCTAGGACACCTAGGAAACGATGCGTCCTCGACAGAACGGCGGTGTGTCGCCGCCCGGCCACCCCTCACCATGACACCTACCCTAAACCTACCCTCAGTACGTGGCGTGCACTGTGCACATACGCTGCCCTTTTGGCACACGACACACGGGGTATATGGAGACCGACGCGTCCTCGGTAGAGGGAGCTCCCTTGGTGGTGTGTGACAGGTGTAACAGGTGTGCAACTCAGCCCCCGCCCCCCCACCCTCCACCCTTCTTAACCCACCCTCGGTATGTGGCGTGCACCGTGTGCCCCGCTCGCAGCAGCCGCTCAATGACCACCCCGGCAATATAGCCAGTTGCTCCAGTCACGCATACAGTAGCTTGTCCTGCCGCTTTCTCAGCCGGATACAGCGGCACTTTGGCCATGAGCTCCAGCTGCAGCTTGACCGAGGGCGCATCGCGACTAGCCGACATGATAAAGAACGATTTTATGGCTTTGGTATATCACATATGCAGCGCGGTTGGGGTCCCGCCTGCCCGCAGGCTGTCTGTCGGTGCTGCGCGGAAACGGGAAAGGCAGGGCGGTCCAACTTCACCTCTAGTTCTACCAGCTGCAGTGCAAGTACTCTTCCATACAGCTGTATTGAGCTATGTTCTTAGTAGTAAAGATACCTCGATTGGGACTGCGGTGGATCTGTCCTCTCGTCGACCTCCAGTCGGAAGCCCGCCCATCGGGCGTCGCAACCCTAGCCCATGCTGGCCCCGCGCCTCACCACCGCTGACTTTAACCCACGCCCGAAGCTCCCCGCCAACTCTCAATCCCACACATTGAACCTCCTGGTTGCCACACCGTATTCACGTGTACGACCGCCAAAGTCGCCGCACGCTCGCCTCCTCCCGTGTTCCTTCCTAGGGTCTCCACTCCTAGCCACACTGCTCCTCCACACGCCCCCACGCCCCCACGTCGTCATGCTTCCTAGGTTCCTGGTTCCTACGCGTGCACCATGCCACACCTACATTCGCTGATACGCCAACGTCAAATGCATACAGCAGCAGCTACGTAAGACACACATCCCAGTACCAATGTCCGCCCGTGCGCTGCACCCCAGGGCGCTAGGGCTCCATGGCCAAGCACTGCGCCCCCGCCACCATACCATCACCTCACACCCCCTCCCAAACTCGTCCCCCACCCTCCCCCGCCCCCCATTAAGCCCCTTCCACTCCCCGCTCCCTCAATGCCCCCGCAGGGTGGTCACCATGCCGGTCCCTCCATCGTGCCATGACACCTCGACAGCACTCCGAAGTCCTCCCCAGCTTGCACCGCCCCTCTCCCCTGCCCCTCTTCGTACTGCACACCCCCCCCCCCTCCCTCGCTCAGTGACCCGCCCCACCTCCCCCCCGCTCCCTCACTCCCCCTGCAGGGTGACCACCAGGCTGCGCCCTGAGGCATGGTCCCTGTGCTCGCACAGCCAGATGCCCTGGGGGGGAGGGGAGGAAGAAGGTAGAGGGAGGGAAGGGAAGGGGGAGGGAAGGCAAGGGGATTTGCGGGGAGAGGTAGTTGCGTTGGGGGCACACATCAGCACCACGGTAAGCCCAAGCCCAACACCACCTCGATATCTTTGATGGGAGCATGAGGATCAGGTGAACCCGCCGCCCTGACCACACCTGCCGCACACAGCCCTCCCCTGACCCACAGTGGCCCCTGCCTTGCCCAGTGTAGCCGGCGCACTTGCCTTTGTCTCGCCTGCTTACCCATCTCCTTTCCTCTCCCACTCCCCAGCCCCACCGTTACCATGCCGGCGGCCCCCCAAGGGAAACCCCTCCACAGTTGCATGTACGTATTACAGGCGCTTAGTTCCCCCCACCTGCCACGTGCCCTGCATCAGCCTGCCGTTGCGTACCTTGATCCCCACATATACTTTGCACACACCTTGCTGTATCCCTTCTCGCTTGACACACACACCTTGAGGACCCTTTCAGGGCCTCCGTGCTGTGAGCCGGCTCTGCGGAGAGGCGTAGCAGTGTAAAACCGTACGACGCATACACACACGTGCCCCACCTGCCACGTCCCAGCGCCAGCCTGCCGTTACGGACCCGCACCCCGCTCCCCACATACACACACATACTTTGCACACACCTCCCTTCACCATCGCCTCAGCAAGTCTTCTGCCTCCCGGGAATGGCAGTGAGTGACACTTTCCTACGTGTCTGCTTGTAAGGGATTTTATATGTCCCATATCCGCACCGCATCCGCTACACACCTCCCTTCACACACACGCCCCCCACCTGCCACATGCCCCACCTGCCAGGTGCCCAGCGCCAGCCTGCCGTTGCTGACAGGACCCCCCATGCCCCCCTCCCCATGCAAGACTGCGACACGTGTGCCTCCCCCGCGCGCACCCACGTGCCCCACCTGCCACGTGCCCAGCGCCAGCCTGCCGTTGCTGATGGGTATGTTGAGGGAGGGCCCCATGAGCGAGGCCTTGACGTGGGCGGGCATGTCGTCGGGGCCCTCGTCCGTGTGCACCCAGGGGGCCTTGGGGCCCTGGGGGCGGGCGTATTAGGGATACAGTAGTTACCAAAATAATGAATCAGTGTTGGCGGAGGGCCCTCGTCTGTATGCACCCATGGGGCCTTGGGGCCCTGGGGGGCAGGAGGGCAGGGCAGAGAGAGGCCGTGGTATTGGGTTCAGCATCGTTGGGTGCTAGGTGCTAGGTGCCACGGGGTGCCACGGGGTGCCACGGGGTGCCACGTGGTGGAAAGAGCCCGGTGCCGAACATGCACCGTTGCACCCGGCTGCAACTCCCCTTGGCGCCAAGCGGAGATGCCGTAGCCATAATGAGATATCATTCAACAGCACAGATACTTGTCAATGCCGGCGCTGCGTTTGCCCCCACACACGTGCGTGCTGTTGGCTGGCCCCATGCGGACACCCGCCTGTGCACAGTCCTGTGCACGCAACCTCCAGCCAGACCCTCTCCCCCGTAGCTGCCCCACCCCCTGCCCCACCACCCAACGCACCACCCAACGCATCACCAGGTTGGGTCAGAACCTTCCCATGTTGCTGTATCTAATTGCCTACTTCCGAACTCCCTGCCCCTGTCCCGCCCCTGGCCTTCCCGCGGCCAGATCAAACACGGTGGGACACGTGACATGCAGCAACCCCCCATCCTATCCCCATGCTCCCATTCTGTACCCCTGCCCCCGCCTGTTCCCCTCTCCCACTCCATGTACTTCCACACCCCACCTCTGGCACTGCCAGGTTCAGGTACGTCTCCTGCTTCCCCCTCGCCTCACCCTCCACCCAACTGCTAAACATGTAAGCGACAACCTCCTTGCTACTTCATCGTCGCACAGTTTCCCCCACCTCCGGCACCGCCAGGTTGAAGTACGTCTCCATGTCCCTCAACTCCACCAGACTGTAAAAGAATATATAATAATAAATACAAATAATAAATACAAATAATACATACAAAGGCCCCCACCTCGGGCACCGCCAGGTTGAAGTACGTCTCCATGTCCCGCCGTACGTCGGGGTCCGCGTTCTGGGGGGCGGGGGGGGGGGGGGGCACAACAACAGAAATATGTTATGGATTTGATGGTAAGATACGGCATGGCAGTAGAACTGTGGCGGGGGCCTGGGTGGGGTCTGTGGGTTAAGGGCGGCACAAGGAGTTATGTGCACGAAGCAGCGGGGCAACGAGGGGCGGCGGGTGTGCGGCGAGCGCGCACGAAGTGAAGCGTGGCGCGGGGCACGTGTGGGGCAGCCTGGGGCAGCCTTCACGCATGCGGCGGTGGACAGCATGGGTCGATGGCCCAGCGGGCCCGTCTGCTGCTTTTTGGCACTTCGGCATTCCGGCATGTTGGCATGTTGTATGTATGGTTTTGCGGTTTTGGTCCCCTTCCGGAGCCCAGCCCCGTCCCACTCGGGAAACAGGGCTGGTCCAGGCCATCAAGGTTTCCCACCCCTCTAGCTGTTGTGTAACATTTCAGGTGGTGAGGCCACACGACCCTTACTGCACCACCCCGCTGCGGTTAGGGGTCAGCACACAGCCCACCCCACAAGGCCTCCTCACGCCGCCGCACCCCGCCCCACCTCGTTTATTGTCAAGCTGGCGCTGGTGTGTTGGACTGCGGGTGCCGGGGAAGCGAGGGACAGGGGGTCAAGTCAATGTACCGTAGAGCCGTAACGGCACCCGTACCGTACGGTAACTGCACCTGCCGTACTACTCGCACGCGACAGGCTGCACCTCCTCAGCGCGTGCCCATGGGGTACGGGGCGGCGGCGGGGCGCACAGGGACCCCGGGAGCAGCATTGCAGCAGCTGAGGAGCCGCGGCGGACCCGTCAGCCGGAGGAGGTGGAAATGGGCTACTGGTGCTTGAACGTGGGAATGGAGGTGCTGCACTGCCTTTGCGTTTGGTCAACAGCGATAGCGTACAGCATACGCCGTCTGTACCACTGCAAGACTTAGGGCAGTCGGGGTGCCAAGCCCCGCACAGCCGGTGATAGGGACATGGCGCGAGCTGCGCTTGATACGCATATTCCTTGGTGCTACTTATAATAAGATATACTTTGTCCCACATGGTTCAATAACATGGATCCCAGCTCCCGACCCCATGGTGAGCAGGCAGCACGTGGCATTCCCCTGCAGTCCCAGTGACGGGTGAGGTCTCATGCACGCACGTACGCACGCACGCACGCCCGTGCCCTAGCCTGGGCACTCACTAAACACGTTGCACATGCCGATCTTGTACTTCGAAAGGGAGGGCTCTATGGCCTTGAGGACCTGCCGGGGTGGCGCAGCACAGGGGGGTTAGAGCGCGGTCGCTCAGAAGGGTGGTCTGGTGGTTCCGGAGGCGACCGAGCGCAGGCTGCCGATTCTTGCTAGTTGCAGTGAAGTTCTTGCCTTGTCTGTTATTAAGTGACATCCGCGCTTCATGGCTGGAAGCCGGATATCGTGCTGTGCCCAGCCCATTGTGTTCAATGAGGAGCACTGCTGCGCCGCGCTGTCGCCGACAGCTATGAGCAGAAGCAAGTAGTGAGCTAAGGTGCATCGCACGTCCATCCAAGCCCTCTCCTGGTAAAAGCCAGGCGCCTTGCTCCTTTAGCGGTTGGTGATGTAACGGTCAGTCCAATGCTTGGCGCACAGCACCAGCAACTCGTCTCTAATGTCTACGGTTACCGTGCAGGAGCATATACGCGCCATCAGCACAATAGCTGCTATCACTGTCGCGGAACTTTGGTCGGCCTGAGGAGCTAGGGCTGTGTCGTTGTTTAGCGCGCGTAAAGCAGCGCAAATGGGCCGGCATCTGTACATGGTGGCCGTTGCGGCCGTGTTATCTGGAGCTGCGATATGCATAGGCTGGTCCTTCTACTCCCGAGGCGTGCAGCCGTGGGCTCATGGCCCCGCATGGCACCAAGGCGACGACCCGCTTTCGCACGACCTGCAGCTAGTGCTAGGCCATGCGGACTGCGGAGCGAAGAATGCAATGATGAAGGGAGGCCTGGCCAGCCGCATGCTCCTCGTTACGAGTAAGCCTCGAGGCAACCAGTAGACTCCCTTGCCTGGCCATCCTTTCGTTAACCACCGGCAGCAGCTGAAATTCGTGCCCCGTCTTACCGCCATGTTATGTCCCTCTTGCTTTGCTGGAAATACCGCCAAGCATGCTGTTTTTCCGCGGCCGGTGCTCACAGGCAACCGCGAGAGCGCCGCTGACGTGGCCTCCAGGCAGCACGACTACCCCGCCCTCATCGTCATCACAGCCGGCCCTGGCACCCCCACCCGGTGAGCCCTAGCATACAATGCACGTCATACCACTGCAGGTGGCAGCACAGTGTCACCCAGACCTGTCCGCATCGGCACAGTAGCAGAGTAACACAACCGTGCCCCACACCACCACCCTGCTCAACGCCGCTTCCGCGTCATCCTTCCTCCACCCCACAAGCCCATATACCAGACACCCACGCCCTGAAAACACATTCCCTCACCCCCCGACCCTTCCCTAGGCGCGCCGAAGATGAGCCCTTCATCGCCCTCGCCGACGACACCGCCGCTGCTGCTGCAGCTGCAGCTGCTGCAGCTGCAGCTGCAGCAGCTGCTGCTGCCTCCACAATAGTGGAAGAAGTTTCCGCGGGCGAGGAGGAGGAGCGGAATGGGGCGGGCGACAGTGGCAACGAAGGCAATGACAGCACGGATCCAAGCGAACAAATTGACAACATTGTTGCTGCTGCTGCTGCTGGTGGTGATAAGGATGGTGGTTCCAACGGCGGCGGCGGCGGCGGCCTGCCCGGCGTGCTGTCTCTCCTCAGCTCCTCCGTGGCCCCCCTGGAGGCGGCGCTGGGCCGGAGGCTGTTCCCCATCCGCGTGGCGGCATTCGAGCGCAGCGCAGCAGGTGAGGGAAGCAGGTGGCACAACAACGGGCAGGGGGTGATTGCAAGCCCGCAAACGCCGTACGGCCCCCCGGTCAACACACTGTGACCTGGTCCCCATATGCGTGCAACCGAGAGCTGCGGCACAGGTGTCCAGTGTGCGGTGGGGCAGCAGCGCAGCGCGTGCTGCTGAATGAGAGCACAGCACCGTCGCGGTTCGCGCGCTGCGGCGTGGATAGGATCCCTTGCGCAACACACTGCACCGATTCTGATTCCCCACATTGCAGTGCACGTTGCCGTACCCACTTCCAAGTTTGCAACTTGTCCGCCCCTCCGCTGCGGGTACCCCACCTGCCCCAGGCGGCCCCTACGCCATCTTTGACGCCGCCAGCGGCCAACTGCTAATCGACGCCGCCCTGCTGTACAACACGTGGGGCTGGGGGCGGGGCGTGTACGGCCAGCCGGGTTCCGGTCCTGCCGTACATCGTCCCGAGGTGCCGTACATCGCCGGCCAGCTGGGACGGCGGCTGTTCAGGCAGTTGGCGGACATGATGGCGGCGGCGGCGGGGAGGCGAAAGGGCGATGGTAGTGATGGGGCTGCAGGGGGCGCTGCTGAAGCAGGGGGCAGCGGGCTGCACGGTGAGCTGTACGACGGGCTGTACGACAGTGAGGAACTGGCGGCCGTACTGGCGACGGCGGGCGGCGGAAGCGAGGTGCGTGTGCCGTACGAGTGCAGTAGAATGCAGATACAGATTGCCAGTCCGACGTCGGCCAACCCCTGCTGTCCTCCCCGTGCTCAGCTGCCCATGTTTGCCTTCCTACCACCACCCACCCCTGGCGCTCAGCTGTCCTCAAATGCCTACCTCACATCACCTCCCCACCCCGACCCTCACCCCCTACGCGCTCGCCCTGCCCGTCCCTACCCTCCGTCGCCCCCACCGAGGGCCGGCGCCTCCCCCACTGCCGTGAACCCTCACGCTTCCCCCCAGCACACCCCCGCCACTCTTACTTATACTCTTGTCTCCTCAAATGCAGTACACAATTAAGGTATTTTGCGCGCTACTTGGTCTTTGTGTCTCCCGAACTGCAGGCCGGCCCTGGCGATGGCCCCTGCCCACACACACGTCTGCCGGTTGCTGTGCACCAACACCCACGCAAACTGTGCCTGCCCTGCCTGATACCCCAACTGCAGGCCGGCCCCTCCCCCTCGTCCCTGGCCGTGGCCCTGGTGGGCGCGGCCCTGGCGGTGAATTCTGCCCTCCCCCCAACTGCAGACTGATTGCTTCCCGCAGCGTACTACTTACCGTTCTGTACACTACTAATACTTCCTCGCATTCCTGGTACCTCGTTACCCCAACTGCAGGCCGGATCCTCTGGCTCTTCTCTTGCCGTGGCCCTGGTGGGCACCGCCCTGGACGTGTCCCCTGCCCACACACGCGTCTGCCGGTTGCTGTGCACCAACACCCTGAACTGTGCCTGCCCCTTCCCTCGATGGCCCCACTCCAGGCCGGCTCCTCCCCCTCGTCCCTTGCTGTGGCCCTGGTGGGCGCCGCCCTGGCCGTGGCGCTGCCCGCCGCCTTCGCCGCCGCCCCCCCGCTGTGGTTCTGCGTGCTGTGCCCCACGGTGCTGGGGCTGCTGGCGCCCATTGCCATCAACCTGCTGCTCAACCAGGTGAGGAGGGGGCCTGGGGGATGGGGGGCCCGGGTAAGGAGTGGGGATTTGTTGCGTGAATCGAGGGAGGATTTGGCTTTTTACGTATGGACGAAGTGAGGATTAGGGGTTGCACCACAACTGGCCTGGTGGGGTGGGGTGAGGTAAGGCCCCGCAAACGGGAGGGCTTGGAAGGTGCGGGCTGGGAGGGCGGCTTCCAGGCAGACTGCCGGTAATTGCATTCAGCGCTTAACGGCTCACCTACCTGGACTACGTTTGTACATATCCTTACGCACTTGCGACAATACGTCTTTCGTTTAGACTGGCCAGTATCTTACGCACCGGCACCGTGGTGCATTGGCACCGGCACGTGCCCACTTTACACACGGTGAGCTCACCCTTTGCACGCCAAGGCCTAATCGCGTCTCCACGCGCACCTCCCACCCGCCTCCCCCAGCGCATGGCCCCCCCCCTTGCCCAAACCCTAGCCCACCCTAAACCCTACCTTTGCCGCTCCCTCAGATTGCTGGCGCGCTGTGCTCCCAGCTGCACCTAACCGACGACCAGTGCTTCGACGTGCTGCTGGGGGCGCTGGGGGCGGGCTTCGCGCTCTCGCTCGCCAGTGCCGTACCCATCTTCTTCGTGTGCCGCCTGCCGCAATGCGCGGGGCGCAACACCACGGCCATGCTGGCCAGGGTGGCGGGCCGCATAGCGTGAAGGGGTTAGTTATGTGGCTGGCGGGGGGCGGGGCCGTGGCAGGGCGGGGACGGGGGTGTGCACTGGGACAGGGGTGGTAGTGGACCCGTGCGTTTGCCGCGAGTCGCAACGCCACGGCCCTGCTGATGGCTAGAACGGGCGCGAGGGCGGCCCGCATAGGCGTCAAGGCATCAGTCAAGCAGTGTTGCAGTTGCTAGGAGTTGCTTGGAAAGCCGTGGCGGGGGCGGGATGCAGCGGAGCCGTGGGGTCGAGGTTGCCAGGGTGTTACTCACGACAGGTTTAGTGGGGCAAGGGACGGAGGGCGGGGTGCGGCGCATGGGGGTGGCCGGGCGATGGTCGTGCGGCTGAAGGGATGGCCGGGCATCAAGGGGCTTTCGGACAGAGTCACGCCTCGTATTGGCTGACATCAAGCAAAATACGGTACCCACTGGTTGTGTTCGGCAGTGCTAGCACATGCGTGGCGGGCTGCATGAACGTATGTTTTTGGGCGAGGCACCTCGGCTTGTGTTTTTCGTCTGGTGTAAACTTTATGTTTTCCTGCGCTGTGCGTCGAGTGTTGGGCGCCGGGCCAGGCGGGCGGCACGCGGACTGCGTCGTTGTGGGTTGTGCGTCGTGTGGGTTGTGCGGCCTGCCCCCCGGACTGCTTGGAGCGCCAGTGGCCAGCGCTGTGCGTCTGCGCTGCGGCCCTGGACTGTACCGGTACATCATTGCCCTCAGGCGTGTGGAGGTCGGCGGCGCAGTATTGTAGCTGTTTGATTGTCCGTTGGTGTCACAGGGAGCCCGGCCGAGGTTCCGTCAGAGTCTACTGGCACTGACACGTGGCAACCAGGGGAGATGGCATCTTCCTGGTGGCAAGATGTTCGCTGCATCCGCTGCATCGGGGCAGGCGCCTCCGAAGGCAGTTTCCTGAAAGGCAGGCGTTCAGCGGTTCAGGTCAGGAGGCGAGTTGCACACTGTAATGCAGGCGAGTGCACAGCAGTGGCAGTCGTGGCATATGCATCTGCGCAATGCGCGCTCTGTTTCTCATCTATTGTACAGTGCGCACCACGCAGCGCACATCGATAGCTGCGTACGGCAGGGTACGCCAGCGGCCGGTCACTAGTGTGTCGAGTGTAGCACGCGGCGGACGGTACGGTAGTACTATTGTGTACATGTGAAGTGTGTACCGTACATAGTGGCGGGACCGTGCCAAGCGAGCCAAGCCCTACCACCCGACTGCAGTCGACACAGTGTACGCACTGGAATTCTACCGCAAGCTTACCGTGGATTGGGCTGCTGGGCGCCTGGGGCACGGTGGGTCGACGGCTAGTCGGCTACCGGTGTCTTGGAGGGTATGCGGGTCCGGCAGCCTCACCGTGTGCCCCCACGTTCAAGGCGACCAGCCTGCAACGTGGAAGTGCTCGGAAGTGCTGGCAGGGCGCTCCCAAGCGCTTTCACCGTTGCCCACACGGGTGACTGCCAGCGTTGTGGCCTCCTTGCCCCCTTGATATTCTCTTACGACACGACACGCTTGACCCCTGCATCGCGTCCAACGCATGAGCCCGCACCAAGGAAGGACTCCCCTGCCCGGGACTGCCCGGGACTTGCAGGATGTCTTCTTTACCGTATCACTGCCGCAGCAAAGCGCCCTCATAATACGTGAGATTGTATGCAAGAAATGTTGATGCTGTTGACGTGCGTGGAGCGGCAGGCAGGCGGGGGTGCAGAGGCCCATGTCCGCATCGCCCCGCATGCATGTGTCATGTGTCCTGACAGCACGCCCTTTCGACTTTCCCTCGCTTTTGGCGCAGCTTTATAGCGAAACGTAAGTAATTTAAGCTTACATGCAGGACTGGAATATGCCCAACCTCATGGCAACTGCGCTTCTACGTTCTAGTGCACCTGCGTCCAGGAAGAACCGGCCCGCGAGCTTCAACTTCGTCACGTCGGGCAAGCAAGCGCAGCTGGGCACTTAGGGTAGAAGGACTCCTTATTAACCTATATATATAATGTCTTAAGACACTGCATGCATATTGGGGCAGCCTATACTGATATGGGACCGCACGTGGCTCGTCTGCTGGCCCATCGGCTGCCGGAAGTCGGTCGAGCTCGAGCGCAGAACAGCCGCTGCCGAAAGCCGCAGCCGAAATGGATAGCAATTGCTACCATTATGTGCTTGTTAGCGGCGCTTTCGACTTCCGTGAACTCTGAGAGGGGTAAGGATGTGTCCTGCGCAGTGGCACGCCAGCTGCGCGCCGCGCTCAAATTCTGTACGCTCGTGCCTATGCAAACCTGACCCATGCACGTTTCTTGTGCGCATATGGATAAGATGAGAAAGGCGAGGTGCAGCTGTCGGCAGCTGCCTCTGGGTCGCGGACGCTCCGCATGCTTGGAAGCATCTCCGTCGTCGGCACTGCCGCTGAGGTCGACCATGCGGTTTCGGGCGTCGGCCGCCTGCTCCTTGATGATGACGACAAGGATGGAGATGGTAGGCTCCAGGGTGGCAGGTTGCCCACAGGCCCTGCAGGGGGTAGGGGTGGGGGTGGTTGGGACCAGGGGAGTCCCCTGGTTGGGACAGCAGGTAGCTGAGACCCGCTGCCTGGTGTGTGTATAGGCGTGAGCGAGCTGAAGCAGTATGCAGCTAGGAGGCGTGTGCGATTTTATTGGAACAGTTACATGATGGTCTGGGTCCTGAACGGTGGCTGCCGTACGGTACAGCAGCCGGGGAGGGAGAGGGGCACAGAGAGCACAACGGACTGTTTGGTCGTAATCCCTGAGCACTCTTCTCCGCCCCCTACCTCCTACCTGCACGGTGCCAGGACAACCGTGAACGCTGAAGCACTCCCCGACTGAGGCTAGGGTACATATGCCTCGTTGCCTCCTACCTTTGAGTCCTCACCCCCCATCTTAGTACTCCAAAACGAGCTTTCCAAAACCGCTCCCGGGCAGGGCTGGTTTCTTCCGCCAAGGCATTTTATTAATTCTGATAAAACCCCAAGC
>VFQN01005407.1_pt1 | contig 15680 bp, 8 predicted proteins | sample 3512371 | NCBI WGS metagenome assembly VFQN01 (sample SAMN10412370, study PRJNA504923) | tailings metagenome | isolation source: Replicate 2 from Balatoc abandoned mine | place: Philippines: Itogon, Benguet | collected 2017-08-28
ATATTGACTGCTGATGTGGATCCAGATGGAGATACTGAAAATCGGGAACTTACATAGGAATCTAATTGCGATAATCGACGAGTAAAGGCTTGCTCTTGAAAACGGATACCTTCCAACGTAGTTGTGATCTCAGATAATTGATTACGAAGGTTGGTCATTCGATCTTTGAGAAAAGGGAACTTTCCGAAAGGATAAGAAAACTGTGAGATCTTATGGTCAAGCACATCGATATCATTCGTTGACACAATCCGAATCGATTGATCAATCAAAGTGTTAGGAAATCCGTCTATCACCAGATCATGAAGCCCTTCTGTCGGATTTTCAACATTTACAGTCATATGATGAACAATTTCTGCATATTGATCTGCGTAAATCTTCACGCGATGAATGTCAGCATTCGCAACCTCTGAAGGTTCCTGTAAATGAACTCGAATCTCAGCGGCATAGATTGTTCTGGCTAGGAGACCAATCAGTAAAACAAGCGTAATTTGTTTCATTCTAAAGTGTTCCTTTTTCAGGTGTCTTTGATAAGAAATGAATCTAATTCCTAAAAAACTGAAAAATAATTGAAAGTGTTGCACTTTCGTTATGGAAGATGTAGTTCGCTGGATAGAAGAGACTTCACAAGTTGTGGTGGTGAGAAAAAAATCAAAAAACAAATGAAATCATTGATGTCTGCTCGATCCAGTTATTCGATGTGCTTTTGAGATGAAATTTTGCTGATTAGAATGGTAAGTTTCGAATTATTGACTAATGTAGTGAACAAATCGACATTGATGAAATAATATCTCCTCGGAACTCGGAGTGCATCTGCACACTGACATAAACTGATATTTAGACTTTGATTATATCTGAGTCGATCATGTTCCTATCATTTGATTTTAGAACTCGTTCTAACTGATGCATATTTTGTAGATCGCCTTTCATTGAGAATCCAAATGACGATGACTTCATTTATTTGCGATTCGCATGTGACAATGATGCATTTGCCCGCCAAGTTCAAATTTTAATGAATGAACAGACTCACCGTTGTAATTCTTGACCTTGATTATCTGGGAAGGTGAGTTGAGATACTTGAAAGTATTTTTCTTTGATGTTATGAAATCCGATGATGATCATCTCAATACACATACCTTTATTCCACATGAGATTTATGAAACTTTGTGATTATAATATGTGTCAGAGGATTTCCTTGTTATTGTATTTTGTGCAAGGGCTGTGAGGACGAACATTCTCGGTTAATCATAGTATGAGAATTGATGGGATATTCATTCCTCTTCTCAACGAATACTTTGTATTAACTCTGAATTTGCCTTGATAGATATACCAAATGATCATACTCCCTTCTGAGCCCTTCGCCAAATTTCGTGTTTTTGATTTGTTGACGTGTGTTTTACTGCAAAGTTGTTTCAAAATTGTTAAGGGGTGATGATGGAGAACTCCATCTTCGATCGAATAGCATCGATGCTCTAGACAATCTTAAGTCTTGAGTCTTTCTTTTTAAGATTCGGCTTTTGAAAGTTTATTGCAATCAGTATTCGGTTCCGAACTTCATCGAAAAGGTGATTGAGGAATTTTAAGCGACCATACTCTCTGAACCTACTTTTCAATTGATTTTTGTTTGATCTTCGTTCTTCTGTGACCTTTCCCTGAATTGTTTCTCTGACATTTTTTTAATTTTTGTAGATTTTTGACAAAAGTTCTTAACGGATTCACGTTTCCGTTTCCGGTCCCCTTTTCTGGTTAGGTTTTTCCGACCTGGTCCCCGGCACGAACGGTGCTCGTCGTTGGCAAGTCGGTTTTTGAAAGATTAAGGGAAGAGCGCCCACTCCCTACGACGCCGAACGTTCTTTGGTTTGATGAAGACTTAAGAATAGCGTGGACTGATATCATTGGCGTTATAAGCTAAACAAAATAATAATTTACTGGTTTACTTTATTTTTTGTTTTCTTTTGCCGTATCGAATTCTTGCAATGAAGCGATTAATCGCTCTTCTTGCATCCTTTCTTGCAATTTTGAACTTTGGTGTTCATTCAATCGAACTCGAACAACTACCTGGAGATATATTAGCATCATCCTTACCAAGTTCTCGAGGTTATGCTATCTATGGTGCCTCTCAATCGAATCACGGCCAACTGTCTGGTAAATCGATTAAATTTGTTGGTGATGTTAACAAAGATGGTTATGGTGATTATTTAGTTGGTGCTTGGTATGGAACATACCTTACTCGTCAATATTGTGGTATATCTTACCTCCTTTTTGGAGGATCAAATATCAATCCTTCCGACATCGACCTGGCATCTTTAACAAGTTCGACTGGTTATCGAGTACTCGGAGCGAGTGGAAATGACTTTAGTGGAAATGCAGTCGCTGGTGGTCTTGATATTAATAATGACGGTTACACTGATTTCATTATAGGAGCCTACAACAGTAATCCAACTATTAGTGGTGTTACTAGATCTTATGCTGGGACAACGTATGTGATCTATGGTAAAGCAAATCGAAATTCAGATATTGATTTAGCTTCTTTAAGTTCTTCGGATGGTTTTCTTATTGCCGGTGCTAATCAGTCAGATTATAGTGGTAGGTCAGTTTCTCGTGCTGGTGATGTTAACGGTGATGGATACGAGGATATTATAATTGGAGCGGATATGGCCACTAAATTAGGCCGCCCACGTTCCGGTGCTGCTTATGTAGTTTATGGTGGCACCAGTTTGACAAAAACTGACTTGAGTAACCTTCCTTCAAACGAAGGTTTTGCTATTATTGGTCCGAGTGCAGAAGCCTATGCCGGGTATGCTGTCAGCAATGCCGGTGACTTTAACAATGACGGCGTTGCAGATGTTTTAGTTGGTGCATATGGCGCTGGAAGTTCGATTCAAGGAGTGGTTTATATCATCTTTGGAAAGAAAAGTCCGGCATTTTCTACTATTGATTTAAATTCATTTACTACATCTCAAGGAATTACAATTACTGGAAAAAATAGTGGTGATCAATTTGGTTTTTCATTATCATATGCAGGTGATTTTAATGGAGATAAAATTGATGATATTATTGTCGGTGCAAATTACGTTGATCAAGGAAGCGTTGGTAATGGTGGTGCAGCCTATATAATTTACGGAAAAAAGTCAATTTCGTCCAATTTTAGTGTTTCTGACTTCCCAAATAGTCAAGGCTTCGATATTTATGGTATGGGTACCAATTACAATTTGGGGTTTGCTGTAAGTGGCGGTGCTGATATTGATAAAGACGGTTATTATGACGTAGTTGTTGGTGCGAATCAACAAACAGTTTCTTCAAAAACAAACGTTGGAGTTGCTTACGTAATCGCAGGAAAACCATCCATCACGTCTTCACTTTACACTGCTTCTTTTAGCACTTCAGATGGATTTATTATTACGGGTAACGCTACCGGGGATTTCTTTGGTTCGGCAGTTGACTTAAGTGGTGATATAACTGGTGACGGCTACGCGGATGTTCTTGTTTCTGCTCCTCAATCTTCGCCCAAATCCAGAAGTAATGCTGGTTCGACCTATGTATTTATTGGTGGTGATTTTACACCTTCAGCGAGTCCGACTTATATGCCCACCGCTATTCCTACCCAAATCCCAACATACGTGCCAACTGCGACGCCAACCTACTCTCCATCTGCGCTCCCGAGTGAAATTCCAACCCCTAATCCTACAGCAAGCCCGACATTTGTCCCAAGCGCGATTCCGACGGTCATTCCCACTTATTCCCCAACTCCTGATCCAACCTTTGTCCCTTCGCAAATTCCAACAACCACACCATCCTCTCCCCCAACTTATATTCCAACTGCTCTCCCAACTACGGCCATGCCTTCAGAGGCTCCGACTTATCAACCATCTGCAATTCCAACAACTGCGACCCCTTCAGCTTTACCAACACCATGGTCTGCCGAGCCAACTCTTGCCCCAACAGCAACACCAACTTTTAACCCTACCGCAAGACCAACAAATGCTCCAACTTTAAATACAAAGGCACAAGTTTCATTTAATTTATTTTTTAATTTCTCAAGTGTAAAAGCATCACAATTATCAAGCGCTGGGATTACAGCATTAGAGTTAACCTTTCAATCAATTACTGGTTTACCATTAGATAATATTGGTGTTGTTTCATTGTTGAAAGCAACTCCTGATCCAATTGATAGTCAACTATTATTATTACAAAGACAAAAGCAACAACAGCTTCAATTAATGAGATCTCTTCGACGTCAATTACAAATATTATCAAGTGGTTATTATACATTATTATTTGAAATGGCATTTAAAATCAATTTAAATACTAATCCTACTGCTGTTGAATCCAATAATATTAATGGATTATGTAATGATTATAAAGATTTAATTGCTAATGCTATCCAAGATGGCACATTTACCACATTAATACAACAATATGGTTTACAATTTCAAGCAAGTGAATTATATGATGCTCAAACTACTTCGTCAACAACAGCAAGCACTTCACCTTGTACGATAGTTAATAATGGTACAGATTCGAACGCTGGTACAAATTCTGGTGGTACAAAAACTGCCTCTGTTAATGATTCTGTGATTGCTGCCATTGTAATTGTGATTGTTTTCTTTCTTGTTGTATTATTTTGTTGTTTCTATGTTGGTATTGCCTATTTTAGAAAGAAAAATGAAGAAAGAATTATATATCAAGAAAGACATAATCAAAGCATATATTCTGGAATCAATACAAGTGGTGAGGAGTTTGAGATGGGTGATAACACTGTGATGATGTTCTTGAGCTCTGATGATCCTGAGCAAGAAGCAGATTCATTTGGTTTTGTCCCTCGAAAGCGTATTAGTCAGGTTACTCCGGCGAAGGTCTTTAGCGATGAGGAAGACGAAGAAGATGGAGATGAAGAGGAGGGAGTAGATGAAGAAGATGATTATGATGATGAAGAAGAAGATCATCGCAATGTATTGGTTACGATTATGGAAGAAGATGAGGAAGAGGAAGAGGAAGAGGAAAATCAAAATATATATCGAGAAGAAGAAGAACCAGAAATTAGTTTTGCTGATACCTATGATGCATACGATTAAAATAAAATTTTATTATGAATATGAAAAAACAAGAAATGAATTCAACAACCTTCCGGAAAACGTCTTTGATTTCTGGTTTTTTTATTCGATTTTTCCCAAATTTATTTGTTCAAATGATTTTCATCTCCAATTGACATATAAGTATTATTAATCCTCTTGCTCTTATCTCTATCCTTATACCTGCATCACAATGTTACATGTACTCCTCGAAACCTGACTCTCCTCAAGAATAAGTCTAGTTTCCTCGACTTATTGTGTTCGCTCTTTTTTTTATTTGGTTATTGTTTCTTTCCTCGCATTTTTCTTTACGCTATGATCGAACTGCATTGGATTCCTGCTCTCTGACTTGTGTGTGTATCCCTACAAATATTTTGATGATAAACTACTTATGGAGGAAATAAAAGAAAGTGAAAATCTCTTTCTTGGCTTGAAGTAGTTATCATCGAAAGGGAAGTTATCATCACGGATATCACCCTTTTAAACCACCAAAAAATTATATTGACGAAAAATTAAGGAAGAAACACATTGGCGCAAATGGTTGATTTTATATTGGATATGTGTTATGGTCAAGTTTTCAAAGTTCTTCTTTTATTTATTCTGTATTTCTTTTTATTTTTGCTTTATTCTTCTTATGTTTTGTTTTGCTTTGGTTGATTGTTTTATTTTTCTTACGTCATTTCTGGTTGATGAATCCTCATCTTTTGATTAACGCTTGTCTCCTCCTTTGGTCGAATGCTACGATGTGAGGTGTACAAGTCCTTGTTGTCGCTTTCAAAAATGTAATCAAGAAAAAGAAATAAGAGACTGCTCATTCCTAAAAGGTTTCTTATCAAAGTACTTGGTCTTATCCCTCTCAACCTTTCTAAATTTTCCCTCGTGTAATCATTGTAGAGAGTGTGTATCGATTGCTACTTCGTTAGATTCACTCAATCCATGCTTTCTTCCTTGATCAGACACGATATCCCTATCAAACTATGGAGTTACAGACAAATCAAAGAACTTCGCTGTAATTATCAAATTTTCAGACAATTTAAATTAAAATTCAAAGTGGTCATTTAATTCAAATTAGTGGTAAAGAAATATTGAAAGTGTAAAATAGTGTTAGTGTTAGGGAGTTTTTTTTATTTTTTGATTATTTTTATTTTGTTTTTATTTTTCTTTCTACTAGTCTCTGACATTATTTTCATAGTTATGTCATAGTAGATAAATTATGTAAATTATCGGAAATAGTTCGGAAACTTCTTTACGATTTATAAAATCATCCAAAGATAAGTTATAGTTATATATTACAATTAAGTGCAAGGATTCTCTTCTTTTTTTTTCAATCAAAACAACAATTCAATGCATCCATAGAGACGAAATAACGATATCTGAACGAATGGTGAAAAAAGTTCATTTATTTCCTTTTCTTCCCAAAATTAACTGTTTCATCTTGATTCCAATAGCGCTTTTGTTCAATAACTTGTACAATTACGTCACGACCAACACCTAGATTCGCTCCATTCATCGCTTGTGCCGCTCTTTCTGCACTTCTAGCACTAGTATATCTGATGAAAGCAAGTCCTTTAGGCTTACAACCACGCTGTAAATCTACTGGAAGATAAACACTAATGATTTCACCATATGCTGAGAATATTTGATCAAGCATTTCCTTCCTAATGAGGTCAAACAGAGAGATGCAATGACATGGGGAATGATAGAAGAGACACAACCACTTACGTAATTTCAGGGGGTAAATCATCAATACGTATAGGAAAACCTTCACCAGCATAATTTTTTAATTCTTCTTTTCGTTTTAGATAATAATGATTCTCTGGTAATGTTGCATCGAAGTCTGGTGGTGGAGGACGAGGAACATCAAATTCTTCATTTGTAATGAAACCTGTATCCTGTGTGAAATAACTATTCTGTTTATTAGCTTCTTGGACACTGAGTCGAGTATCCCATAGATAATTTCCATCATATTCTTCGATTGCCTGCCAGGTACAATGTTCATCCTCATAGCGGATGAAAGCGAAGGATGATGGCTCATGCCTTGACATATTAGTTGGCCTACGATAATCGATAATATTTCCAAACTGGCTAAATACTTGCCGAATATCATCATCTCTGTATGAGAATAAGAGTAAACGCTATCATTCACTTAGGTTTTCTTACTTGACTTTTGGTGGAATATTACCAACTCGAATGGCATAACCTGGTAGTTTTTGATTTAAATTGGTATATTTAGGCTTATAAGTGGTTAATTTCATCATCTTTCAGGGATTGGGGAGAGAGAAAATAACAGAAGGCAGATAACTAAAAAGATTCCAATGTAATTGTTGATCAGTTTCACTCTGTTATATCGCGAGGGTGAAGTCTCTTGTTTATAACAGATTGAGGCAATTTCGCGGAATGAAAGTAGTTAGTGATGATAATGGGGTAAAACCAACCAAAAAAAATTGAACGACACATGAGTATTAATTATTCTTCAAGTCAATAATGATTATTTGATTTGAAGATTCTCTGTAAAGATAGAGGATGAAACAATAATTAGATTAAGTAGTAGCATCTTCATCGTTTGAAGAATTGTAATCTTCGCGATTATAGGTAGGACCGTAATCGATTAAAAGTTCCTCTGAAAAATAAAATCAAAATAGAATTAAAAATACATAATAAATAATCTTCGCTGAATAAAGATTCTTACCGTTAGGATAAATAACTCGATTGGAAATGAACTTTATTCGATCAGGGTATTCATCTTCTACTTCAATTCTTATATTACAATCTTCCTTAATGGTTGGCTCGTTAATATAAGCGAGTGATGAGCACACACTGTATAAACCACCTAAATACTTGATTTTCTCTTCTACTTCACCATCAGAATTGGTAGGGTCAATAACAAATTTATCATTCACTTTCCAAGTATATTTCCGAGCTTTCGAAAGAGCAGCTTCAGAACTCTCTGTAATCCACCAACAGCAAGCATGAACTCACAAAATGGTCTGAAGGAAAGACAACTTACTGCTGCTGAAGAAGGATTGCGCATTTCTTACATAACCTGGAAACTCACCAACAATTGTCCCCAAAGGAATTTCTTTTCGAGCTACGACTCCTTTGCCTTTCAACGGAATCTCTTTTACAGAAAGAAATTCTTCCTTCGCATAGCCTCTCGGTCTCTGGTCATATGTGTAGATAAGAAGAAAGCAAGGAATGATGGAAAATTGTTGGATGGGTGGAATTAAGCTCAAAAGATCAGATGTTGAAGCTCCTAAACTATTCACACTCCGAAATTTTGTCCAAGTTTTCAACGGAAAAGAGTTAATTTCATTGTAATTAATCATTAAAATAATCATAGGCAATAAAAACAAGAAGAATGAAGATGTCATTTGAGAAAATGGCATAATAATATAAGGTTTATGAAGACCGAAGAGAAAAAAGAATCAAAATGACGATACTTTCTTTATAGAAGATTTGCTTAATTCCTCTTCTGGAAGATTAGAGGAATTGTGTAATTGTGGATGACCAAAGAAAGAGAAAAGATCGATCGATTCCAGAAAGAACAAAAGCAATCAATAGTTTTAACTTGTGAAACCAGTTCAAACTATCTACACGAAAACTTCCTTACGCAAAGTATTGTGTTTTTTTCTTAATTCTTTCTTGATTGTTCTACCCTTTTTGTGCAAGAACCTTCTTTGTATTGCTATTATTCCTAGTCAGAAATTAGTTTGAAATTTGCTCGAAGAACTATGAACCGATTCCAGCTTCTTTCGAATAAATTCATTTTACAAGGAGTTAAAAATATTACTAAACAATCAAATCTTTCATTAGCCCGTTCATTATCATCCTCCACCACCCCTAGAATGGATGCTAAACCATCAGCTACAACACCACCACCATCCCCACCACAAACCTCTTCAGCTGCAACAGGATTTACTGATATTATTACAAATCAACAGGGTAAAACATTATTCCTCGAATTAAACCGTCCAAAGGCATTAAATGCATTAAATTTAGACATGTGTTTAGAAATGAAGAAAGTCCTCACTGAACGAATTAATCACCCATCCAGCACTGTTAGTCATTTTATTATGAAAGGTGTTGGAGAAAAGGCATTTTGTGCAGGTGGTGATATTAAAACATTATATACGTCTGTTATTTCCGAGAAAGATGAGATTCAAGCATATCCTGGGAAAATTCATGTTGATTTCTTTCGTCATGAATATATTCTTGATTACCTCTTAGGAACTTCTAATAAACCACAAATTTCTTTCTGGAATGGTATTGTTATGGGTGGCGGTGTTGGTATCTCTGTATTAGGTGAATTTCGTGTTGCCACAGAGAAGACTGTCTTTGCTATGCCTGAGTGTGGCATTGGTCTTTTCCCCGATGTTGGCGGTAGTGCATGGTTACCTCATTTAAATGATGGTTATGGTAATTATATTGGTAAGTTTTGTTTCTTAGTGTTATTTGGTGTAATATTAATCTTGTTTCTTATTTGATTAGGAATGATCGGAACTCGCTTAAATGCTGCTGATCTTGTTCATGCTGGTATTGCTACTCACTTTATCCAAACGTAAGTTATAGTTCTTGATCATTTTCGTCGTAATAATCCCTGTTTTCTCTATAGTAAATATTTACCTGAGGTTGAGAAGGAGATTATCACAGCTGATATCCCTAATGACCCGGTGAATTCTCGTAAAGCATTAAAAGCTATCTTAGATAAATATCAAAGTATTAGTGGTAAAACTGGTCAACATTCAATTCTTCAAGAAAATAGTGAAAATATCAAGTAAGTTTATATAAAAACCTTTATTATTGCCTCTTTTATGTATCGTCTTATAGGAAATGTTTTGGTGAACATATTGAATCCGTTGAACAAGCAATTCATGAATTAAGTGTTGAAGATGGTAATGGTAACAAATGGGCAACACAAGCATTACAATCCATTCGTAAATCATCACCAACTTCATTAAAAGTTACCTTTGAACAATTAAGACGTGGACGTACTTTAGATGCAGCAGAGTGCTTTAATATGGAATTCCGTATTGTTATTGGTTGTATGAGAAATAATGATTTCCGTGAAGGTGTTCGTGCATTATTAGTTGATAAAGATAATTCACCGAAATGGCAACCATCAACATTAGAAGAAGTAAGTAAAGATTACCTTGAAAGCTTTTTCCAACCATTAGGAGAATATGAACTTAATCTTCGATCAAATAAGTAAATAATAGTCAATAAATGAATGAATTAAGGTGTCAAGAGATGGAGTCGGTGACCGAAGACAGTGCTCTCGGTCATTTTATTTGTTTTCATTTTTCATCTCTTCAGTTTCCTTTCATCTGCCACTTACTCTCATTTCTCGACCAACTCTCCTGAAACTGTTTCTTTCTTTTCAATTTTGAGTCTTTTGTTTGATATTCCTATTAAAGCATTGGAGTTTAGTCTTTGTCTGACGAGTAGTTCGGTGCAAAACAATAAAAATGAAAAGAAATCTTAAATATAATCTAATGCCTCACGTAAAAACAGAGAGTAGTATCATACTCACTTTAATTATTTATTAATTCTTACACTCCAAAATTGAAACAAATGAACCCCAATCCCCAATACATACTGTACTATGAAAACAGGGAACTTTTTCATAATTTCACGTTACATGATCAGAATTTACTAACGTTACAAGGTTAAACTGAGAAAAAAAGATCAAGATCAGCAACGAGGAGACATGAGCTCGACTTGGAGTGTCAATGATGTGATCGCTTTCTTTGAACAATATCCATTTATCACGTCGGATCAAAGGCAATTATTACAAATAAAACAATATACTCCAGTACAACTAAGGCAATCATTAATAAAAGTATTAAATGAATTAAAAATACAAGAGAAAGATGCTAGAGATCAAATTATCTTAGATTGGAATCAAATATCATTGAAACAACTCACTCCTACATATGTGCTTCAGCGCAAGCCTATATTGAGGAGTAGTTTTTCCGCGAAAGATCCTTCACCATCCTCCTCTGATTGGAAACCTGAACCAGCTCTTTCATCAACTCCTTCCAACGCGATTTCGGAAAAGGTTCAATACTTTCCTTCTGGTGAGAAAAAGAAGCCGGTCGTTCAATTTGAAGATGATATTTCGTCGGAGGATACGAGGAATGAGAGAAAAGCATTCGTGCCACCAGAGTTGAATAAAGAAAAGGCTGAAACTAAGTGGAATGGGAAAGAAGAATATCTCATTCGAGATAAAAAGACACAGATTGTCGAAAAAGACTCTCGAGTAACAGAAGGAGAAACTGAAAAGCGAAAGCCGGTAGAACCGGCTAATGCAAATAAATCTGAGAATGATGATATAGAGAAAGCCATCGACGATATCTATTTCTATGAGATCGATGAGTTGAGTGTTGAAGAAGAGAAAGAGCGAAAAGAAATTGAAGACATACGCCGTAAACTCTCGATAAGTCAATCCGTCTCAGGCTTATCCGGCCCACACTCTAAGAGCAACAGTTCCATTACCCCCTATCTGCAGCGAAACGATGACATCATTACCCCCTCTCGTCGGCCATCCAGTTTCTTCTCCCAACCTTTAGCCTCGACCAAACAACCTCCTAATGACTTAATCGAGACCATCTCGCAACTGCAACAAGTGATAGAAGTATTAAATAATGAGAAATTTGCCCTGCAAGATAAGAATGAGGCTCTTAGCCATGAGTTTACTGAGAAATCAAAAGTCCTGAATCTCACCATACAAGAAATGAAGTCGATGGAGCAGGAGAACCATGCTATACTAGAAGAGAGTCAGAAGCTGACAGAGAATCTGATTCAGTTGAGAGAGAAGTATGATAAACTGGTAGCAGTGGCAAAGAGAACTACGTTGCTGATAAATCCCCGCCAAACGAATGCCAATAAGAGCCTTCATAAATTCCAACAAAGTCGAAAAGCTCTCGCTGATAGTGCAATGGAGAAACTCGTAGAAAATGAAAATGACGATAATGATAATAATGAAGAAAAAGTAAAGGATAAATCAGTAAGAGTAGAGACTATATTAAGTGAAGAAGAAGAGGAAGATTTGATGATGAGTATGTTACCTGAAAATTTTGAAACTGTTGCAAAAGTTGAGATTGAAAGTCAAACAGATTTATCCGCTCTTCCCACTAAAGATTATCAATTTTCCCGAAAAGTTCAAACAAGTGAAAAATCAATGCAGACTGATGAAATCGCTATTCGTGATACCTCTATTCAAACAAGTGAAGGATCAACGCAGACTGATGAAGTTACTATCCTTGATTCCCCCGAGACAAATAGTAATATTGAAATTCTAAGGAGAGCCACAATAAACACGAAGTTTAATACTCGCAGCTCTCTAATAGCGTCCCTTCCGACAAGTATTGCATTTACGCAGATCGCCTCAACGGCTGCGACTCCAACAAATAAAAAGGTTGATACCACTGATGCCATGGTTCAGACGGATAGGATTAACAACGACTTTATTCGTCAATCATTAATAATTGCCACACGAGCCTCTGGAGACTCGGGATTGCCGAGTAAACATCATACTCCAGGCACTCCAATAATCCCAATGAATTTAAAGCCACAAAATCAAAGTCATAATAATAGTTCTGGAAGACTTAGCCCCAAATCCCCGCATAGTCTGTCAGGTGTTCCTTTAGTGAATATGATGGATCTATCAACACGTGACACACTCATCCCTTTAAATATATCAGCAGCATCATTAGATACATATGATAAACCAATTTTACAAAAACAATTATTATGCGAAAGAGAAATCATTAATTCTCTACAAGCTGATAAACAATTATTAGTAGATTTTTACGAAAATGAATTAAGGAAATTAAGATCTGAATTAGCCGATATTGATAGTCATCATTTACATAAAATTGAATCATTTACGAATCAAATAAAAGAAAAAGATCAATTAATTGATGATTATCAATTGAAATATGAAAGTTTTCAAACAATCATCCAACAGTTACAGAAACAAGTGAAATCTTTAACTTCTTCAGCTTTAGAGAAGAAGGCAGATACGTCATCAACTCCGATGAAAAGCACAAATAATAACTCACCAAGTCGAGCAAGAAAGCAGTCAACTAGCGGAGGACAGTCACCGACGCATTCTTCACCAAGAAGACATGAATCTCCGACTATTAGAGAAGAACCTACCGTAAATGAAGTGAAAGCCTCCCCGGATGCCGCGCCTAACGCTGTCACATCGACACAGGTGCCAACGCTACCTCAATCTCATTCTCGCCCGAGCAGTCGAAGAACTTCAACAAGTAGCACCGGCAGAAGAAGGACTAATTCTCCGTCAAAAGGTCGTTTGAACTCTTATGTTCAACAACACAATACCAAAGCTGCAAGCAACTCAAAATCAGATGGGAAAAAAGAAGAAGAAGTTAATGATCTTATACAATCCGCAACTGATGCAATGAAAAATTATAAACAAAAAGTTCAATTATTAACAGCAAATAATGAATTATTACAAGAGAAAATTAAAAAATATCAAAATAGCGAAACATTATATGAGGAAGAGAAAGAAAGATTATTATATAAGATCGAAGAATTAGAGAAAGAAAAATTAGAATTAGAAGAGAAGTTACAACAATTGTCAAAGCAAGTTAAAGAAAAAGGTGATGATGATAGATTAATTGATTTACATAGTACTTCGATTATTCTTTCAGAAATTACGGATTATGATCTTTATCAATCGAACCAGAGACCAAAAACTAAAAATCAGTTTGCTTCATCGTCTTCCTACGTGGTCAATAATAATAAAGTGAATGGTGTTCAGAGAGGAAACGATGGAGTATATTATTTGAAGTATGATGGGAATTATCAGACTCCATCTCAGCCTTTTCTTTCCCCTGAGAGCCACAAGGTACCTCCTCATAACTTTGAGAACCATCAGCCATGGTTGAAAACAAGAGCCGATTACTTCGTTGACGATGATCTAATTCTGCCGAACAAGGAACTGCCACAGCAACCGCAAAGTCAGATTCGACCGAATATTGTCATTAACACTGCTATTACTGACGCTCTTCTCTCTATTCCACCCCAAAATGGTAGTAATAACTATAATAAAGAACAAAAGACACGAAATAAAGATGATGAAGAAGAAGTGGTAGAGTACGATATTAATGATGAAGATTTTATAGTTCAGAATCAAGATCCTCCCCAAAATAATCAGAAGGGAGAGATAAATGAAGATGAAAATGACGACGATTTCTTTCTAACTCAAGAGAAATGGGTAAAAAAAGAAGCAATCTATCTTGCGAATTTACGTTATTTAAGTGATTTACTACAAGAAATTAGTCAATCTTATCAAACAATGTTAAAGAACATCTCCTCTTACCAGCAACAATACGAGAACGATGATCAACCGCTAGAGCAACCTCATTACCCCCCTTCTGAACTTCCTTTAAAACAAAACTGGTTTGTGCCGCCTTCAGGGCCACCAAATGACGCAAACAATAACTATGAGAGCAATGGAATGACATCATTAACCTCTCATACTCCACCTCCTATGTTCTCAAAGACTCTTTTACATCACAGTCGAAGTAAGAAAGAGATTTTACAGCGATTATTAGAAAGTAATTTCCATTTCTTACAAAAACAACAAACACTTCTACAACACATGAGACAACCATCTCCTCCTATTATCTTTCCGAGTCATTCCAAATCAGTACCTACTAATATGCATCATATGCCTTACCAGCAACAATCTCAAGGAGATGAACAACAACAATATTACAAATTCCTTGAGGATTATTACTATCAGCAGCAACAAAAGGAACATGGTAGAATTCAAAGTCATGATAATAATAGTGGAGGAAAGTCGCAGTCTGTTTTCAAGAGATTGTATCAGGGCTCTACTCAAAGTCGAGGTAATGGCAGTGGAAGTGGGAATAGCAGTCCTAAGAGACGAATGAAAAATCCTTCTGTTTCACCTTTTATTACTTTAGTAAGACCGAAGAGTGCTACCACTCGCTCAACTTCTCCTCCCTCTCCTTATCCACACCACAACTATTCACATCATGCGAATCTTCCTTCTTCTTCCACCCGATTAAATGAGTTTCTTCCTGAAGAGATGATGGAAGATGTGATGAGATTTGATACTCCTCGAACAACGAATGATCTCCCGACCGCTCCCTCAATTAACATCCCACAAAGACCTAAATCTGCTAATCATGCAATAAAGTCTCAAAAAAGTTCGAAGCAACATCGAAAGATTGTGGGTTATGATTTCCCGGTCAGAGAGTTGATACAAGCTTTAGGTAGACAAGCCGCAAATAATAATACTGACTCGTGAGAATTGTGATATTATTTGGTTTTGAGACCAAATATCTTTTCTTTTCTTCCTTTATAATTGTGTATTTTCTACTATCTATACGATTGTATTGCGATCCGAGCTTTTAAACTTGAATAGACGAATAACGAATAAAATAGAGAACTAAGGCCACTTCTTATTTTCGCGAGTAGTTTGGGTTTTGGGAGTTTTTTTTGGGGAGTTTGGCTTTGCGGTAGTGCTGCTGTACAAAACCTGCCAGGAGAGAAACTGCTTTGAGGTGCAAACTCCTGTCTTATTTTCATTTCGTAGCTTTTTTGGTAGTTTCA
>VFQN01005408.1_pt1 | contig 15677 bp, 25 predicted proteins | sample 3512371 | NCBI WGS metagenome assembly VFQN01 (sample SAMN10412370, study PRJNA504923) | tailings metagenome | isolation source: Replicate 2 from Balatoc abandoned mine | place: Philippines: Itogon, Benguet | collected 2017-08-28
CCAGCAAGCCCCCGCTGGCTCTCCTCACCAGCCTCTGGGAGACACGACGGCAGCCCTCCACCGCAGCAGCAACCCCTCCATCCAGCTTGACCCCTCTTCCCTCCATGTGATGATAAGCAATCTTCCCGCTTACAATCCTGGTAAAAACCGCACTCTACGCTTCCCCGTGTGCAACAGCTTCATTGATCAGCGGTTGTCACTTGTCCACGGCATCCTCCTAGCCCAACGGCTGCAGCGGGTGCCAGTGCTGCCCGGCACCCTGCTGCGCGATGCCACCCGCGTTGGCCAGTCACCAGACAAGCAACAGCAGCAGCGGCAGCAGGGGGGCCCAAGCGGCAGGGCCAGTGATTCAGATAACTCTGTTCCCTTCGGGGAGGTGTACGACATGGTGCACTTGGTGACCAGCATGGCCAAGGCGGGGATCCGAGTCCTGCTGCCCCAAGGTGGGTAAGGGTGTGCTGGGGTAACAAGTGCACACGTGCGGTAAATGTTAGAAGTCAAAGATGAATCATTGTTCCGCAGCGCAATCGCGCGCGGTTGGCAATGGGTGGCCGGGCACGGGTCGAAGGGGCCGGGGAGGGGCAGGCGGTGCGCCATGCCGGGGATAGTCGTGGGCTCAATACCAGCACCCGCACCAGCGCCAGAGGGGCTCCGCCAGCGGCTATAGCTGCTAAAAGGGCCCCGTCGTGGATGGCGGTGCGAGACCCTTGGGCCCTGCAGTGCCGTGAAAGCCGGCCCTTGGGTCTGAGAGGTCGGGGTGGCGGGCGGGTGGCTGGGACAGCAGGACAAGGGCGTGGTGGCGTGGACGACCCGGGTCTCGGCAAGGACCACAGACGCAAGCGCAAATCGAAGTTGTAGCATGCTGTTGTGATTACTCAGCGCGCGCTACCGCCACCTGGCCCACATGCAGCCGGCCCGGCCCGGCACGGTCGTTCTATCCGTTAAACTAGGCATGACTACCGGTAGTATGCTTGCGCACACAACTTTTCCTCACTGAGTCCTCCCCCAACCCAACCGCCAGAGGCACCTCCGCCCGAGGCCTACACCTTCGTGGACACCTCCACCCTGCAGCCCCACGTGGTGTCCGCGCTGACCAACGCGTCGTACAGCCGCGTGTCCGACCTGTCTGTGGACTGCCCGCTGCTGCGCATGGGCCCGCACGAGCTGGAGCATGCACGCGACGGGCCGGTCATATGGGCTGTGCTGGACGCGCTACGGCCAGCCCCAGAGGTGAGGCGTGCTGTCAGGCCTCACCTGAGGGCTGCTGCAGGCGTTATGAGGTGGGGCGCTGAGCTTAGTGTGCTGTAGGGAACCTGTAGAACGTTCCCATTGGTTGTTTGAGGCTCCAGCAGGGGAAATTGATAATGGGCGTGCGTTCATACCAGCTGGCGTGGCGCTCGCTTCCACAGGTTGAGGAGTTGGTGGCCGCGACCCTCAGGGCAGTGGCCCAGGTGGGGCTGAGGCGGGCGGCTGCGGGCCCCTCAGGGGGCCAGGAGCTAGGCAGCCTGGGCGCCGGGGCAGGGGCCGGGACCGGAACCTCGCCAACTTTGGGAGGAACAGCGGAGACAGAAGGAGAGTCAGGAGCGGCCGGGTGGAGGGCAGGCGCAGGAGGAGCAGGCGGAGGAAGAGAAAGCAGCAGCAGCAGTGGCGCCGATGGGTTGAACGCATCAGAGAAAGGCTTTAACTTCCTGCACCTTCCAATGGAGAACGGCTGGCTGGAGCACTGCGCGTGAGTGGCTGGCTGGGCGGCTTGCAGGTGCATGGGGGTAAGCGGGCGACGTGCAGGCGAGGGAAGGGGATAAAACCCAAAACGGCTCATGGGGCCGCGGAACAGTAGTGTACGGCACACGTGTGCGCATGCGTTTGGGTTTGACGCACATGTGCAGGTTTGCCACAGGTGCCAGTGGAGTATGAATGTGGCTTCTACTGTGCATCGGGGCGCATGGGGTGCGAAGCGCGGAACATGCGGCTGGTCACAGGGCGCGGGTGTGCCGCAAAGGGGAGCAGAGGCGAAGTGTGCGAACTTAAGGGCCATGTGAACGAGCCACTGGCATGGCGCATGGAAATGGTGGTGGCGGTGGAGGTACTGAATGGTGTGTTTTATGGTGTGGGGGCTGGCCTAGCCCCGCAAGACACATCCTTGCGCTTTGCTGACGTGATGAGGCCTCCCTTGTTGCCTCCCATGCTGCCCCTTGGCCGCACCTTTTCCCTAAACACTGCAGTCGCTGGACGGCCATCCCCGATGGGGTAGTGCGCGACAACTGCTACAACCACACCGAGACAGTTGACGAGCGGTTGGCGTCGTTCGGCGTAACGCCCCAACTACCGCTCTATGTGGCGGCCGACTGGGCGGACGTGGACCCTGACAGGGAGCAGCAGGTGGGGAGGCGCCGTCGCACGGCTTGGCCGGCGGGTCAAGGCCAAAACCACCGGGTTACATCCAGCTGCCACACTTGAAGTCCCTCTGTAACCCACGTCTGTAACCCTAGGACCCCTTCCTCGTGCAGGTGTGGCTTTGCTTGATCTTCCCTAAGCCCATTCCGCTCACCAGCCATGATTAGGCCCTGCCTGCCCTCCTGCCTGCCCTCCTGCCTGCCTCTGCTCTGCTGCTGCCACGCAGGTCCTGGGCCGGTTGGCACGTGCCGGCTACACGGTGGTGACGTCCCGCGAGGCCTTCCCCTCGGGGCTGCGGGGCAGGGACAGGGAGCTGAGGACGGCTGTGGAGTACCACCTGGGGCTACGGGCCGAGAGGTGGGGGCCATGGGAATGGAGGTGTGGGTTGAGACAGACGTGTCGGTTGAAGTCGTGTCCTGTGTGGGGACAGGGAGGTGAGGGCGGCGGTGGAGTGCCACCTGGGGCTACGGGCCGAGCGGTAGGCACTGTGTGTGTTACCAGAAGGATTGTGGCATGAATTCAGCGCACGTACATGCAGCTCGGACGAGGCAGACGAGTGGCGTTTGGGCTGAGCATGGCTGGGCAGGGCGGAGTGTGGCGGGGCAGTTCCAGGAGGTGCTGCACGTGTGCTCGTGTGCGCGGGCACACCTCACCAAGCGTGCCTGCGTGTTACCCTGCGGCGGTTGCAGGCACATCGGCAACTCCGCCGCCACCTTCACCGCCCTGGCGCTGATGGAGCGGCGCCACCGGGGCCGCTGGTCCGCCCACTACAACGGGGGCAACGTGCCTCTGGCGCCCTACCTGCCTGTGCTCAAGGTGGGAGCGGGGTGTGGATTAGGTGTACGCTTCAGGGGTGTGGGTTAGGGGTACGGGCCGGGGGTGTGGGTGATGCTGCGAGTTGGCTAGCGCTGGATCCCGTATCGTAGGTCCCGCTGCTGCATGCCTGTAGCAACTGTCGAGCGATGAACGGTGCCTTGGCGCCCCCCCCCCCCTCCCCACCGCCGCCCTGCTGTGCTCAGGTCCCTTGGGTGTTCACCTACAACTCGTGGAGTGAGCCGTACGACTACATGCTGCGGGCGGCGGTGCGGTGAGCGGAGGGCAGCACGGAGGGGGGGAGGGCGCGGGTCAAATGTGCATGGCACGGCAAGCGCAAGCCGTTGTGGGGGCCCGTGGCCAGCGGTGCGGTAGGCGGGAGGGGTGGTGTGCCGTGGCTGCCTGGTCCGTAGGGCGGGTCAGTGCGCGTGGCGAGGTGGGCCGTGCGAATGCGTGCTGCGGGCGGCCGTACGGTGAGCGGGGCCAGGCAGGGGATTGAGGTGTAAGAAGGGCGTCAGTGGTGCCTAGTACGGCTATGGCTGCTGGGTCGAGCGATGCGGAAGCCGTACAAAGCGCCCTCCATCTCTGCCGCCTTTGGCAGGCAGGCTTCCGTTTCCTGCCTGCTTTTGTGTCAGTCTTTGACTGTTGAAGGACACGAACCCTTTCCGTGCATTTTCCGAGCCGACAATATCTGGGCCAGTCGACAGTATGTATGTAAAAGATGGCACCCTTCTCTGCAGGTCCGCTGCCGCCATCGGCACGCTGGTGCCGTACTGCATCTTCGACGGCAACCTTACGTCGCCCATCGCCACGTGGCTGGCGGGGCAGGGCGTAACGCTCATACGACACGTGCCGGCGTGGCGGGAGCAGCTGCTGGAGCGCGCGCAGAGCAAGATGAAGGTGGGGGCAGCGTGGGTTGACCGAGCCATGTATACCAACAAGGCGCCCAGTGGCGCGGCTACGCCGTGTAACTAGGATAAGTGGGGGCCTCTGCATGTGCAGACGGTAAACGGCGGCCAGGGAGGACACATGGCATCACAGCACCACCGGGGCTGCGGGCGCTTGAGCTCGATTTATCCTGAAGTCGTCGTCATCCGACCCCACAGGACAACGTGGCGCACAGCCACCTGTTGAAGGACCCCGACGCGCTGGTGTCCACCTCCCCTTAACCCACACCCCTATGCAAACCCACACACCACCAGGACAACGTGGCGCACAGCCACCTGTTCAAGGACCCCGACGCGCTGGTGTCCACCTTCCAGCGCGTGGACCTGCCGCTGGTGCCGCTGCTGGACCAGTACACCTACGTGCTGTACACCGACGCAGATGTGTACTTCAGGCGGCCCATACACCTGGAGGACTTTGGTGGGTCAAGAGGGCCCGCCTGGGTCGGGGCATGGCCTCGCTGCCAGTCTCATACTACCGTACCTCCAACTTTGCACCCCCCCCCCCGACGCCCCACTTGCAGGCCTGCCCCTGCCTCGCTCCATTTCCATGTCGTACGAGATCGACAAGATGTTCCCCTACAACGCGGGCATCATCCTGGCCAACCTGCCCGTCATGAGGGAGAACTACAAGGTGGGGGTGGGGGAGAGGGAGAAAGGGGGGCAGGGGGTTGGGATGTGGGGATGTGGGGTTGTGGGAGGGTATGCGGGGTATAGCGGTGATGGACAGGGGGGCGCTTGCGACGGGCTTTGAGTGGGTGGGGAAGCGGGAGGCGGTTGGTGGATGACGGTTGGCGGCTACTGGCCGCCTCAGGCTCGGTGTTGACGTCAGGTATGGAAGGGCTGTGCAGAGGGCGCCAGTGTGGCCAGCCTGCCTTGGTCTCAGGGCCAAGACACAACAGCAGGGGAAACTGAACTGATGCCGTCATACTTTCACGCGGGTGTGTGCATTCTTGCGTGCGCCTTGTGGCCGTCCTGCCACGTGGGCGTGAGGCGCCCCACTTGCTTCTCCACCACTCCAGAGCTCCAATCCCGCAGTCGGCACATCAATGACGCTGGTTGATGCTGGGTGCCGGCCATGTTTCGGACCTGTCAACTGTCCCCTCTCGCCCCCCTCCGCCCTTCCACTCCAGCCCTTCATCGCCATGATGCTGGATAACGACGAGGGGCTGTACTACACCAACTACGGCCCCGCGGACCAGGGCATCATGAACAAGGTGGGTGGGTGGGCGGGTGGGTGGGTTCGAAGAGGGAGCGAGGGAGGGCAGGGGGGACTGCGGGGCCAGCGTTCGGAGGGAGGTGTCAGGCGGAGAGGGGGCGCAGGGACAGCACGGTGGTCGGGTCAGGGCGATCTGGACATGGCGGGGAGGGAGGAAGGGGGCAGGGAGGACGGGGTTGCCCGTGGATGGGCCATGGCACGATGTGCTGTAAAGGGCGGGAGTTGTGGGTTAAGGGTGTGGTTGCGGCTGCGGGGCGGGCTTACATGTGCGCCTACGACTTCGCTGTCAATTACAGGTGATGCGATTAACTCTTAATTCCCTGTCGCAACCCCTTCTCCCTTCCCCTTCTGTCACCACAGTACTACGAGGCAGACCTGCGCGCCCAGATGCTCAACCAGGCCTTCAACGCCAAGCCGTACAACTACTTCGACCCGCAGGTTGGGCGTGGCGGGGTTGGGGGGCAGAAGTCGGGTTGCAAATGCTTGTCCTCAAGTGAACCGAACATGGCATGGCTTTGGCTGGCGTGTCAGGGGGCTCAGGGACCTGAGCAAGCAGCGAACGGCATCGGGGTGCCCGATTCGCACTCACCGCTCACGACCTTCCCACCCAACCGCGTCCCAAGCCCCAACGGACGCAACACCCACCATCGCAGCCCTTCTCCAGCCTACACTTCATCCGCACAGCACTCCCACGTGCTTCATCTGAATTGCATGTATCTTCAGGCAGTGACGCCTGGTTTTCGGTGCCCCATTCCGCATTTCGCTGTCCCCCTCCAGTCCTTCATCGTGCACTACCACGGGCCCAAGCCGCACGACTACCTGCGCTACCTGCAGGGAGGGGACTGCGGCTACGGCAGGTCGCTGTGCGACAGGGCGGCCAGCAGGTGGGCAGGGAGGGGCACATGGGAGAGGCGGCGTGGTTGTAATACCGGTAGGCTGCTGCGGACCTCGACAGGTCGTTGTGCGGCAGGGTGGCCTGTAGGCCCTCACCAACAGGACAGACGAGAGCGGGCGCCGGGACGGCTGCGGGCGGAGGACATAGCCACGGCCCCGTCCATTCCTTCCCAAGGTCCTCTGGGCCCCTTTCTGACCGCGGCCGCTGGCACCCGAGCCGTCCCTCCCACCTTCCCAGGGGTGCTTGAGGATGCAACCAGCAAGAAACGTCTTCCCATCGCATTGTCCTGAACGAGCTCCAAGCCTTTCTTCCGCTGGGATCCACCGCTCCATATCCATCTGCCCCCACCCCCCCAAACCCCCCACCCACCCCCGCAGCGGCCTGTGCCCCTACGCGCGCGAGTGGGCCGTCCACACGCAGCCCCGGGGACCGCCGCACGACAGCGAAGGCGACGACACGCCGCCAGACGCCGTGGGCGTGGGACTGGTGGCTGCGTGCAGCGCCCGGCAGGGGGCCTCCCCTGGTGCCGCAGCAGGGACGGCGCACCAGGTGTTGTGAGAGTGATGGTGGCGACTGCACGGGCAGCGTGCGTATTGAGGGGTGCACATCTGCATAGCGCGCGGCGCGCGTCGACGCACAGTGGATGGCTGCGTGAATGGAGGCGGTGGGTGGTGTCCGTGGGTTGCGATCGCGCTGGAGTGCTTTCTGGCACGTGAACGCGCTTCTGGTGCGGCAGTAGCGTTTGTAAAGGGCAGGTTTTAGTATTGGGTCGGGAGGAGGTCAGAATGAAGGTGGCTGAGGTGCAATGACGTGCTGCTTGACTGAAACCTGGTATACCGGCCAGTGTGTACTTCCCAAGGGGCAAATGCTTGAGTTATGCATGCTGGCGCTGCTTGTGAAGGCTTTGGACACCTGTGCTGGTACGATGAGAAGCACCTGTACGGACCTGTGCCAGCCTGTGCGGCAACCTGTGCGCTGTACCGTCTGGGCCTGGTCGCGTCTATGCATGTCCAGGAGTGTGGCAGGACAGGCGGGGAGCAGGGGAAAGCAGCTTGAGGAGCCTGCTGGTCCGTGCCTGTGTCCGTGCCTGTGTCCGTGCCTTTGTGTGCTGCGCGGGCGTCGAGTCGGTGCAAGGCAACCCCAACACAAGATGATCTCGTCAATTTCTGTATGACAGGTAGGACATCAGTATGCTGGAAGGTATCGTCGGGGTGCACCCTGGTGCACCGTACAGAAATACGGATGTTGCCAGGCCTGTACTGCTGGAATTACTCAATCTGAACACAGGCCCGAGAAGGAGGAGGCAGCTCAGTCATGCGAAAAATTGTGTCGTAATTCAGGGAGATGGGCTAAGCTTGCGTTTTTCTTGTGACAGGTGCACGGAATGGCAACATGCCACCGCTTCGCCCTCCTACTTGTCGGCCTACTGGCCTTTACGCATCACACACCTATTAATGTCGCTGCCTCCGAAGCTGGTAGCATCGCTACTAGGCTGCTCACGGAAATTACTCGGGAGGATGGCTCTCTGGCAACGGCGTTGGCAAAAGGAAGAGAACCATTGAACTTCACAAACTTATTGGTGGAGGCCCGTGCAAGGTGTGCGCTACATCCATGGTTTCTGTTCAATTCGGGCGACCCATGCCCCGTGCGGCCGTGTTGGCAACCTCCCACATAGTGGGCTTCCCAGATGCCAAAGCATCACCCCGCACCGGCTCTCTCCCAACCAAGTACGCAATATGTGAAGGCTCGCATCCAATCATTCGACAGCCGATCATGTGTTGCCCAGTGGAGTCACACCAAACACAATCTCAACCTCCAACCTGTGTACCTCTTCCGTGCAGTGTGACCAGTGGCACGGCCCCCCGCACCCTGGCGCTGCTGGATGCGTTGGAGGACGCATACATGCGGACGAGCCTCCTGTGCACCAACGACGCGTACCTCAAGGTACGCTTCGGGGGATAACAGCCTGGGGAAGGGACCGGCAGCCAGCCTGCTATGCTGTCAGCCCCATTAAGCGCGGCCAAGGCCGGTCTAGCGGCCGGTGGGGAGGCCATGGGTTTCAGGTACCGGACGTTGCATGCGTTTACAGGCGCTTGCACTCCTGAGTGCGAGGTACCAGGGGTCATAATGGCCAGGGAGGTCCCTTGGCCTATCTCAGCACTTGTCGACCGACTGTGCACGCTCCATGGCTGCGCCGTTCGCATTGGCTCCACCGGTGCACCAGCACGCACACAGAGGCGGCAAGGAGCGTGAGAGACTGACAGCGACCCATGGACCGGCGATCAATTTAAGGGTAGCTGCTGTACGGACCTGGTATTCCTCCCTGCCGCATGCTCGCTTGCGCGCCTGTGTCAAGATGGATGTGCTGCATCGCCCCACTGCCTCCCCTTACCTCCCAGGTCCGCCTGCTGGTGTGCCCCAACGCCATGCACCCCACCATGCTGTAAGTCGCGTCGGCGCTCACAGTTCCCGTCCGTGACCTGATGCATACCTTGAGCTACGTCATACGCCCACTTACGCTGTATCCACAAACGTGCACGTCCACAATAGGTTGAAAAGTTCGCCAATGCCAACACAGGCTTCGGCAGGTAGCAGGTCCCGGCCCCGGCGCTCATGCTTCCCCGCTCGGACTCTTTCCCTCCCGCAGGCAAGTCACACGGATGTTTATGGTCCAGTACAACGGCAGTGCAGGCAGCAACACCCTCCCACAGCTTCCAGTCCTCCTTCTGAACAGCAGTAGCAGCAGTGGAGCTGGTTTTGGGGGCAGCGGCGGCGGCGGCAGGCTGCCAGTGCAGGGTGGCGTGGGGCCAGGGGGCGCTGCGGGGCCCGGCATGGCCATGGGGGCGCCGCCTGCCAACGTCAGCGTGCGCATCGCCGTGGAGACGGTGGTGGTGACGGGGCTGCCCAAGACGCAGGCGGACCTGGACTGGCTGTCAATCGTGTGAGTCAGGGAGGCCGGGATGAGTCAATCGCCTGTGCGCGGCACGGTGTCTGGCTGCAAGTTGCGTCGAGGTCTGGGTCGGAGCTGGGGTCCCGCTTGGGGTGGAACTCAGTTCGGGCCCTCGACCGGGCGTGGCTCGTAGTGGAACGGACGCAGGTTTGCAGGAGCTAGAGTGCCGTCGACACCAAGCGCTACACAGCGCTCACCGGCAGTGCTTGCGCTCGCACATGGTGCCAGCCCCTTTCGCGGACGAGCTCCTGTGAGTCCCTTGCCTGACTTCGCTACCGCTGTACCGTCATCCATCAGGCCGCCGCTGGAGAAGGACGACGGGTTCGTGGGCCGCGTTGCTCCAACGTAAGCTCTGCACTAGCTCTGAGAGGGACTTTACCTGCAGCTATCCACCGCAACTAGCGCAACGGGCATGTCTGGCGTTGCGGTGCCGAGGCAGGGGAGTCCACCTTGGTCTCAAGCCTGCCGTTGGCACGTGGTACGAGCGACCGGAGTAATGGCAATTTCGTTTGCCCCACGCAACGGAAGCAACAAGCATGTTCCTGTTACGAAGCATTCCGTCCGCAAGTTGTGTTGTGCGCTCGCCGCAGGGACGAGGCCATGGCGCTGTACCCGGAGCTGGTGCTGTGGCTGCGGGACCGCAACACCTCCCGCCTGGACGACTACGAGGCACAGGGCGGCGAGCTGCCCAAGATGCCCAACTCAGACGTGGCCGACCCCGGCCCGACCACCTGGTTCATGCTGTACTACAGGCGGGACTGGCTGCCGTACGCCGTACAGGCGGCACGGGAGTCGCACGGATCGTCCGGCTCAGGCCAAGGGCCTACGCATCCGGCCGGGGAGGGCGCGGGTGTTGGCGTTGCGGGGCAGGTACACGGGATAGAGGACGCGGGGGAGAAGGAGGCAGGCACGTGGCTGCTGCCCGGCACGTGGCAAGACCTGGTGTCGCTGGCGGGCGCGGTGGAGGGCAGGGACATGGACGGGGACGGCACGCCGGACCACGGGCTGTGCCTGGACCTGGCGGGAGGGTGCAAGCTGTGGGCGCTGCTGGCGGCGGTGCACGTGTCGCTGGCGCAGACGCGCGGCCAGGCGCAGGGCGCGTGGTTTGACCGCTGGACCATGGAGCCGCTGGTGGACAGCCCCGCCATGCGGGAGGCGTTGGCGGTTGTACGGCAGCTGGCGGCGTCGTCGTACCCGCCCGCCAACTGGACGCGCCTGACGGACCGTGGCGAGCCGCTGGACGACGTGGCGTGGTTCGTGACCGACTACAACGACGGCGAGGGGTGCCCCGCTGTCAACCCGCTGTTTGCGCAGGGCAGGTGAGGCCCCCGGAACGAAGCCGCGGTCCCTTGTCCTGCTTTGGATTAAACGGACAAGCTGTCTACTTCACGCCGAGAAATAACGTGCTTGCCAGTCCTATGCTGCTGGATCGTTGCTGCGCCCTGAGCTCACGCGTTAGCAAAATTGGTCCATTCACTTGAATTTTGGTCCTGTTTTACGCGCGACGCAGGTGCCTTTTTACGCTGGACTGGGCCCATGCGCTGCCGTTCCTGTCCGCGGCGATGGCTCCGGCCCTGGCGGGGCGCCTGGGCCTGGGGCTGGCGCCAGGAAGCGCCCGCGTGTGGGCGCAGCCCGCCTTTGCCAGGAAGGCTATCAACCTGGACGCATGGTTGACAGCCACGCGCTTTGATGCCAGTGGGCCGCCCCCCGGCGTCAAGCCTGGTCCGTCGGCTCCTGCGGCTGGTGCCGGCATGGGGCGCACGCTGCGCCAGGCGGGGGCCGCAGAGCCAGGAGGGGCGCAGCAGGGGGGTGGTGTCAGCAGCCTTGCGGGGCGCTCCGACGGCGCGGGCCTGGAGGCGTGCGTGGTGGGCGGCTCGTGCGCCGAGCCCTTCACGCAGCCGCTGAACAGGAGCTTCACGCTGCTGCCAGGTACCGTATGCCGGGACAGCCGGTTGCCCACATTGTGTGCCGGGCCAAAGTCTGCTGCCGTGTTGCAGCGCTGCGAGGGGTCACTGCACAGGTTGTATTCGCAGGCTTGCACCGTGGCCTTGTTGTGCTGGTGCAGTTGCCTTAGCCAGCGCGCCGCCCAGCTTGGGTCTGCAAGTCTGCGGCTCAATACACGTCGTACTTTTCCCATTGTGATGCACGCAGGTGGCCAGTGGGTTAACCGGGCGCCGCTGCGCAGCCTGGCGCGTGTGCACCTGCTGCAGGGCAACACCCGCGGCTTCACCAACCAGCAGCTGGACGCGCTGTTCCGCCTGCTGGGGCAGTTCTGGTAAGAAGGTATCACAACATAACAACTCAGTTACCTGTTGAAAAAGCTGTTCAGAAAATAGGCTGTGGTTGCCCACCACGCCTATTGCGCACCTCTGGAAAGGACGCTGCTCCTGCCATGGCAGCATAGAGCATTGCCTGTGTAAAGCCGCTCCAGAAAGAGGACGTTGGGACGACCATTTGGTGCCATGCCAAGCCTCCACGCCGCCTTGCTGCCCCGCCTGCGTGCAGGTACACGGGGTTCCCGCTCTACAACAGCCTCTACACCTTTTTCAAGCGGTGTGAGTCCACTACCTATGTGCGCATGCTTGGCCACGGGTAACAGGCTCGTGCTAAGCTTCGCAACGTTTCGACAACCTTGTGCTGCTCTTTCCCTTTCGTGCTGCCTTCTCACAACCAACCGAAGCATGGGTGACGCCATGGTGTGCCATCGCTGGGGTGCAGGGGCCGACAACGGGACCGCGCCGCCGCCCAGCCGCTCAGCGCAGCGTACAGGTAAGCACATGTCGCCTCTTCCTTGGGTTGGCTGTAAGGCTCATTATAAGGCCCTGAGGTTTCCCGTTTCCAGCGCTGGCCAAACAAGTCACTGTTGGTCTTTTGGAGTGCCGTCGGCGTCGCATCTCGGGTAAGACAAGGAGTTCAGAAGCTGGTCGTGCGCGCGGCTTTAGGGAAGGGGTCCTGGACACTTGTACAAGATGATTGGACTTTTCGACTGCAGCTCGAAAGCCGACCTGAACTGGATGCAGCTTCTACACGCCGTGCACAGGAGCGCAAGAGCATCCACTGTTCCCACGCGTCCCCGAGCGACATGTGCCATACATCCCGGCTGCCCGCTCGCCCTCCGAGGCTGACGCGCACGAGCACCCCTGCGTGTTTGCGTATCCACGGCAAGCACACGTGTTACTGATACAGAACGCCTCCAAGCGACACGTGCCATTCCGGCTGCCCTCCCGCCCTCCCAGGTTGGCGCTGGACGAGGCGGCGCTGGCGGCGGCGTCAAAGCCGGCACTGTCACCCGGAGACGCGTCAGCGCTGGCAAAGAAGTTGAACTCAGACTTCACCTTCATCGTCACCGGTAAGCACGGGAGGTTACGTAGCATGTTCGACGTGCGTACCACGTAACGTTACGGCCTCAGGGTGGACCCAAGCTGCCTTGCCTGCCAAGTACTCAATGGATTCCATATCCCCGTGTTGTTGGTTCAGTGCAATCACTGTCTTGACACCAAAATGCGTACCCGGGCGGCCTTGTGCCCCGCCCTGCATCCCCACCTGTCCATCCGCAGCCCTGCCGTTCTTCAACATCAGCAGAACCATATACTGGTCCTCCCTCAAGTTCGTCCCACCGCCCGAGGAGGAGCCGAGCACCCCGCCGCGGCCGCCGTGGGCCATCGACGTGGGGCGTGTCTTAGCGGCAGTGCTGGTGCCCGTGCTGGCGCTGACCCTGCTGGCGCTGGTGGTGCTGCTGCTGCAGCACCGACGCCGCAACTACCTGAGCCTGCTGACGGGCAGGGCGCTGCCGCCCAGGCACGGGCCAGACGTCACATTGGTGGCGACGGACATCCAGAACAGCACGCTGCTGTGTGAGTGCAATGCTGGTATGCTACCGAGCACAGGGTCGCTGTTATGTTTGTGTAATAGAGCAGTAAGGTTGCTTATGCAACCCGAACAGACTGTCCGTTATGGCACTGCTGTGTCCCTTGCCATAGGAACGTGAGAGCCGATAACAGAATATTGCGAGGCCATAGCAGGGCTATCGCCGCTCCGGCGGTGCTTCCGCTGGCCCACGCCTGCTACCCTTATCTGTCCGTCTGCCCGTGTCCCGCTGCTTGCGCAGGGGAGGTCCTTCCTCCTGACGTGATGAACGCCGCGCTGTCGGTGCACCACGGGGAGGTGCGGCGGGCGCTGGAGCGGCACGGGGGCCACGAGGCGGGGACAGAGGTGAGGGGCAGAAGGGCGGAGGGCGGGGAGGCGGACGGAGAGGGCCGGGGCGTGTTTTGAAGCTGTAGTCGGAAAAGTTCACGTCCTTCTGTTCTGTCAGTACGGTATAAAGGAAGCCAGTGACAGCCGCGGGCTGGCGGGCGGGGCTTGGAAGCAAGGGGCCTGTGGTCAGTTGCGGAGGTGCGACTGCAAAGCGGGCGTCACCGTCATGCGTTATGGATAGGACCGTGCAGGAAGCAGTGCAGGGTACCGTGCCAGATGCCTGGGATGTGTGGGCAACGGGGACATGACAGGCTTCCGATCTGGTGTCGAGTGCCCTGCACTGTGTGGCTCTCGCAACGGGCCTGCCAAGCAACGGACGACCGGGTCTCCCGCTGGTTAGTGCCCCTGTCCTGCTCAACGTACTCGTTGAAGTGAGCGTCTGCTACATCGCGATGTTTGCAGGGCGACTCCTTCCTCGTCGCCTTCCACACCGCCGCAGCGGCGCTCGCGTTCTGCGTGGACCTGCAGGTAAGGGCTCGCACCACACGCACCTGCCCCTTACCTTCCACACCGCATGAACACGCGGCCAGTGCGCCACGGTATAACAGGTCCTCAACACTGGCCTGAGCAGCGCCCGTACAAGGAGATTACTGTAGGGCGAAGCAGCTCTCATCCGCTGCTGTGCGCGTGCGCCCAGCGGCTTTCTGCGCAGGTGCTATCTTTTCCTCCATGCTTCCTCGTGGTGTTAAGGCGTACCGTGCGCGGTAACACGCACGCTTGACACTGGAATCGCCCTGTGCCTCGCCGCGCCGACGTCCGCAGGTCAGCCTGCTGAACGCCGACTGGCCCCCCGCGCTGCTGGCCACCGAGGACGGCTGCGAGGTGTGGGGCACGCCGAACGTTCAGGTATGGGCGGGGACGGTGGGCTACAGGAGCAAAAAAGCACAATGCTGAATAGAGGGCACGCCAGTGCCATGCTGAGTTAGGCGCGGGTAACGTCAAACGTGTAGGTAGGGTGTGCAGGAACACTGCCGCACACCACTCCTTAGATGTAACCAGAGCAACACAACACCGGCTGTCAACATGCAACCGCGGAAGCATGAGTTACTAAGCGTTGCAGGTTACCTCGGAACACCTCGGAACACACCCTTTCCCCAGATGCTCCAAGTCATGGAGGAGGGCTCTCCCCTGCCGTGGCACCACCACCACCGCAGCAAGCGGGTGCCCAGCGCCACCTCCCCAGTGGGCCCCGAGCCGGGCACGCAGCCCAGCCCAGGGGTAGCAGGCGACGAGGCACACCCCACCGATTCCTTGCCCACGGACTCAGGCTCGCTGCAGCACCTGCTGAAACTTCCGCACCTCCTGTGGCCGGGAGCAACCAGCACCACAGCAAAGGCTCTGCTCCAGAAGACGTCACGTGCCCTGGACCCAGCTCCCAGCTGGCATCGGGCCAACGGTTCGCGCCGGCCGTGCAAGACACAGTCAGGCCCCATCCCTACCGCGGCCCTCCGTGACGTCCGATCCCAACCCGCATCCCCAGCTAGTACCATCCCCGGCGCAGCTGTGCGGACCCAGCTGCGGCAGCCCGAGACCCCAACGCTGCTGACCCCCCGCCTCGATGCGTGCAGCACCAAGGAGACCGGCTCTGGAGTCTCCTCCTTTGACGCAGACGTGCTGAAGCCCTCGCCCCAGGACGCGCCGTGCACCGGCGGAGGAGAGGAGTTACCGCAGCTTGGTGTGGTCTTGGGCCTGCCTGGGGCCTGTATCGATAGGCAGGGCAAGGCGCCTGGGATGGTGCACCTCTCGTTGAGTCGGTTGGGGCACATGGAGTGCATGGGGGAGGAGCTGACGGCGAGCAATGCGTGCCGGTCGGGTCACCAGGGGCAGGACGGTGCGGCTGCCGGCAGCACGAGGGAAGCGGCACGGCTGACCAGCAGCAGCCTGCCGTGGCGGCAGGGCCTGGTGGCGGCGGCAGCGGGTGCGGCTGTGGCGGGGGAGCATGCCGAGGTGAGCAGCCAGTGCATGCGGCCGCTGGAGGAGCAGGCAGAGGCGCAGGGTAGCAATCAGGAACAGGGCCAGGGGGACCAGCAGCAGCAGCAGCAGCGGCGGCAGCAGGGGCAGCAAAGGCCACAAGGGGCACTGTCAAATTCAGGTCCTGGTTTTGGCTCCCGCGGAGGCAGCTGGCGCCATGCCCCTGTCGAGGCCGTGGCAGAGGTATCCCACAGCCAACGCCACAGCCAGAGCCAAAGGCTGGAACCGGCCACTGCA
>VFQN01005409.1_pt1 | contig 15676 bp, 28 predicted proteins | sample 3512371 | NCBI WGS metagenome assembly VFQN01 (sample SAMN10412370, study PRJNA504923) | tailings metagenome | isolation source: Replicate 2 from Balatoc abandoned mine | place: Philippines: Itogon, Benguet | collected 2017-08-28
GCTGCTGCTGCTGCTGCTGCTGCTGCTGCTGCTGCTGCTGCTGCTGCTGCTGCTGTTGCTACTGATGGCAACGCGTTGGACTTGATGGTAACGCAACGGAGGAGTGCCAGGGGTTGCCTGGCGTGGCAAAGGGACCACGTCGGCTGAGGGTTGTTGTAGGGGTCAACCCGTGGCTCGTGTGTTCCTCGACCGGTTGGCAGTGGCTCCAACCCCTGCGCTATCGCAAGGTGCCCACACCCTACAATCGGTGCGTTGTCATCCCCTTCACTGCATCCTGCTACACCTTACACCTTCGTGCCCTTGTACCATAAATGCAATCAGCTGGGTACGCGGGCGAGGTGTGGACGTACTGCCCTTACCACCCTGTCCCCGCCTCTGCTTCCTGTGGACACGTGGACACGTCTGCTGCCCCTCCTTCACACGCTCTGCCCGGTGGCCCCGTGTGTATTAACTGCAGCCCTACGCGAGGGCAAGGCGTGGCAGTACTGTCCGTGGGCACAACTACCCCTCTTACCACACTTCGCCTGCTGACCCCGTGTGTATTAACCGCAGCCGTGCGCGAGGGTGAGGCGTGGGAGTACTGCCCCCGCACGGCGCTAAGGAGGGCCCAGGCGCTGCTGCTGGAGCACTTTGGGCTGACGCTCAAGGTGCGTGTGTGTTAGCATGAGCCGCTGTTGCGCTGTGGGTTAGCGGTGTGTGCATTGGGGCCTGGGCGCTGCTGCTGGAGCGCGTTGGGCTGACGCCCAAGGTGCGTGTAGCATGTGCGGATGCGGGAATTGGGTATAGGGTATGTAGAGTCCCAGACAAGCAGACACATAGGGAGGTATCCTATATGCTTGCAACTGAATCAGGCCTTTGCTGCCTACATCCCGCACCGCACCCGCTACACATAGGGAGGTAAGGCGCGTGTGTACCGATGCGCGCTTCTGCTGCTACGAGCGTTGCGCGCACTGCTTCGGACCCACGAGGCAATCCGCATGTTCGTACAACACGATGGCGTACGGCTTCGCCACCTGTCTGACCTGGACCTTCAAAGGCCCTGTCAGCCGATGTGCTTTCGCTGCGGACCCGCGGCCCTCAAGTCCTCACAAACCCAGCACTGTGCGTACCGTACAATGGGCCGGCAAGACCGAGTTACGTTCAAGGCGCCTCGGCTTGTGTTTTTTGTCTGGTGTAAACTGTGTGTACAAACCGTTGTAGGTGGGATTCGAGCTGGAGTTTGTGCTGCTGGAGACTGGCGGCGGCTCGGGAGCGGCCGGCACGGGCACGTGTACGGCAGCCTCCAACGCCAACGGGCTGTACGGCACCAGCCTGCGCCCCGTGGACTGGGGGCTTTACTGCCAGAGCTCCAAGCTGGATCGCCAGGCGGCGGGTGGGTGGGTGGTGTGGTGTGGTGCAGGATCCGGGTGTCAAGTTTGGGAGGGCGTTACCCAGATGCAATTAAGACACCTGGTATAGGCGGGGGATGGGTGGAATGGGTGCATGAGTCATACGCGGCTGCCACCTTCCTTGCGTCAGATACGGTTGATCCAGATCGGCTAGAAGTCCAGCAATCCCTGCATACCGAAGCTGGGTTGGTCCAGCAGAGCCGCGGAGCGCGAGCAATATCAGCAGTGCTCTCGGGACACGACAGTCCAGTGTACGGTAGATATCGTACATGGGAACCAATCGAAGCGGCGCAGTTGCGTGTGTTCCGCACACGTGGTACCATAGTGTCATCGGACACATTCCTGCATGCCGACGCCCACCTCAGACCTGGGCGCCCTGGTGGCTGCGCCTGAGGCCCGAGGGGCCCACGCCCTTGGGGCCTGCGCTGTTTGCAGCAACCGCACATGCACGCTGCAGCAATCGCTTCAAGGCGGCCGCGCTAGAGGGCGTGCACATCTTCGCTGCGTCGTTCAGTGCTTGCCAAGCAAATTCCATGCGGACGAAAGCACCACTGACCGCGTTTTGTTGCTCCCCCAGTCCTGGACGCCATGGTGGCTGCGCTGCGCTACAACGTAGTACCGGTATAATGTTAACACACACTTCTGCGTGTGTTACGTTTACCCCAGTCCTGGACGCTATGGTGGCTGCGCTGGAGGCCCTGGGGATCAGCGTGGACCAGTGGCACGCCGAAAGCGCACCGGGTGAGCGCTGCTGGGCATCCTACACGATGTGAAAGAGATCCAGGCAAATTATTGGGCATCCTACACGATATGAAAGAGATCCAGGCAGGTGGTGTACGCGCGCGGGACGTGTGCCAACGGCACGGGTGAGTGCTAAATGCGTCCCGCAACCAGGTGCGCGTCGAGGCACACAAACTTAGCAGCATATTCCCGTACCGTGTAGAGGGGGTGGACATGGGGCTGTGTGTGAAGGTGTAGATGGAGGTTGTCTTAGCCTTGGGGGTCCCGCAGACGTGGTGGGGGTGCTGCACCGGCACAGCCCGCCGAAGCACGTGCCGTCCTATCCTTGCCGTACATCGCCCGTTCGACTCCTGCCGTACGGCCCTCAGGCCAGTTTGAGCTGGCGCTGCAGTTCTTTGACGCCGTGGAGGCGGCGGACAAGCTGGTGCTGGCGCGGGAGGCGGTGGTGGCGGTGGCGGCAAGGTGGGATGGGAAAAGGGTGTAACCAGGGATGTAACCGCCTGTGTAACCGCAGAAGGAATGAGGAAAGTGGGCGCGGGGATACTGGCGAGGGAGGCGGTGGTGGCAGCGGCGGCAAGGTAAGGATGGTGGGCATGGGAGCGCGGTACTGTACACTACGTAGTAGTGGTGTTGTTCGTGGTGGTGGAGACGGTGGTCGTGGTGCCCGCGCGGGAGGCGGTGGTGGCGGTGACGGCACGGTGGGAAGGGGAGCTGCGTTACGGTAACACAAGCAGAGATAGCTCGTGCTCCAGCTCCCTACCTGCTTACCGGTTTACTATGCGTTCTGTGCATCGTACTCCATGCGGCCTAACGCAGGCACGGGCTGCACGTGTCCTTCCTGCCCAAGATCTGGAATAACGCCGCGGGCAACGGCCTGCACGCGCACCTCAGCCTGTGGAAGGTGGGTTGCACCGGTTGCTGCTGCAGGTGTGTTATGGTCAAAAGCAGCTAGCGGCCCGTCTTGGACGTGCTCGCCCCCGGCTGCAGTCAGCTCAGCTGACGATAACCCCCAAAGCGCCACGTGACCTGCTCCATCCCCGGATTTACACGTTGCTCACGCCCCCTGCCGCCTGCCAACCAACCGCCCGCCAACCGCCAACCGCAGGACGGCAAGCCGTACATGCAGTCGGCCGAGGGCGAGCCCGCCAGCGCGCTGCAGTCGGCACGTGCTGCCTCCGACGCGTCGCAGCCGCCGCCGCTGCCGCCGCTGCACAAGACGTCGCTGCCGCCCACCGGCGCAGTCGACGACTCCTCGCCACCGTCCGCCGCCGCCGCCGCCGCCACCGCCGGCCCTTCGTTCTTCGCATCGCCGCCGTCCTTCGCGGCCGGGGCCTCCTCCGCGGCCTTCACGGCCAGCACCTCCATGATGTCACAGGTTGGCCATGTTTCATGGAATTTGGAAGGACTTGGTTTATATGTTACTTACATGCAAATGGAGTATATTGCATGTAGGTTCTGTGACAGCAGGGCCTCGTCCGCCTTACGGCCAGCACCTCCATGGTGTCACAGGTCGGCCAGGTGCCATTTCATGGCTTCAAGTTGCCGTTTCATATATCTGAGTGCATGTCCCTCTCACAGCACTTTCATAATGTCCAAGGTTCGCCATACTGGATACACCATACACTTCACTACCAACACATGTCCTCCTCACTTTGCCTGTCCAATAGGTCACACGACTTGGCACTGACTGCGTGTCTTAACCCACACGTGCCTGTGTGACAAACGGACCCGCTCTGCACGCGCTCAGTGCCCGCTGCGATCCGCGCCAAACTGTGCCCCTGCCGCGGGGATGTACCGGTAGCAAGCCCTGTGAGGGTGCGCCAAACGACCAACGCAAGACCTGTGCCTGCTTGGCCCACCTGCATTACCCAGGCGGCCCCCTTCCCCGCCGGAGCGTCCTTCGTGTCGCACGCCGCATCCCAGGGCCCGCCCTCGGCAGAGCAGGTGGGGGAGCAGGACCTTCCGCGCCATGCATGGGCCTACCACGCGCTTGTTGATACACCTCATGCGTGCTGTGCGATCTGTCAGCACAGGGAAGGCGGTCAATCGTTACCTGCCCTTGCCGTACAGCCGTGCAAATGCCCCACCTTGGCGGCCATGCTCCACTGCCCGCCTGGTCCACCAACCGCCTCCCTTGCCCTGCCGTACCCCGCTGTGCCCTGCCGTACCCTTACCACGGCCTCCGCACCGCACTTCCTGCCTTGCCCACCAACCCCATCCTTATCCATTGCCGTACGCTGCCGTACGACCGCTCCCCAACCGGCCCTGTCCCACGGCCGCCATGCTGCACTTCCTGCCTCGCCCACCACAACCCTCCCTTACCCCTGCCGTACACTGCCGTACCTGTACTGCAGCTCCGCAACCGGCCCAACCCCACGCCCGCCATGCTGCACTTCATGGCGGGCATGCTGGAGCACCTGGACAGCCTGCTGCTGTTCACGGCGCCCTCGCCAAACAGCTTTGCGCGGTGAGGTACTGACGATAGCGAATCATAAAAAAAGTTTATGTCATTAAAGAAATGCTGGCGGGGTGCTAGTATGATGAGTGCCGCTGTTCACCGCGCGCCGAGCAGTTTGGGCGCGGTAAGATGGTCCTCCACTTGCGCCGCATTGTGCATGAGCGTTTGCGTGGTTCGGCGCACCTGCTGGCTCGACGCTCTACCCGCCGCTAGCACCTAACCGTGTGCGTGACTCACGCACCATGGGCCCATCCCCGATCTTCGCACCTGCCGCGCCTTGCAAAGCTCGCACCCTCGAGCCACAACGGCCGGACAGTGCCTGGTCCCGTTCCCATGCGTCCATCACGTACTGCATTTTCGTACCCCCACGCCTGCCCTAGCCCTGCAGCGTGCGCCCCGGCGCATGAGCTGGCTGGCCACACACCCCTCCGCTGTGCCTGCCTGACATCTCCCCTCCGCCTATCTCGTAATAATCCGCCGCATCTGCTGCCCTACCCCCGCAGCATGCGCTCCAGCGCGTGGGCGGGCCGGCCCCCTTTCCGTCGTCCTCTCTGACACCTACTTCTATCCCGTGATGCACCTCCGCCCCGCAGCATGCGCCCCGGCGCGTGGGCCGGCGCGCACGCGGCGTGGGGCTGGGGCAACCTCCCACGTGTCATCCCTGACTGTCAACAGTACCCAATAACCCCGCACCCCCGCTCGTTTTCTCTTCCGCGTCCGCCGCCGCAGCGTGTGCCCCGACCGCCCTCTCCCGCTGGGCACATCCGCTTCCAAGCCATGTCCTTTTCGCTCTTGTTCACTGGTACGCTGCTGTTTGCTGCCCCACAGTATGCGCCCCGGCGCGTGGGCCGGCGCGCACGCGGCGTGGGGCTGGGGCAACCGCGAGGTGCCTCTGCGCGTGTGCACGCCCTCCCACGGCCAGGTGGAGCTGATGAACCTGGAGCTCAAGGCAATGGACGCAACGGCCAACCCCTACGTGGCCATCGCGGCCGTCACGGTGGCGGGCATGCTGGGTGGGTAGCGGTTAGCAATCAGCTGGGGCGTGGGTTAGCGAGCAGCTGGGGTGTGGGTTAGTAAAACGCTGGGGTGTGGGTCAGCGGGTGTCCGGCTCCGACCCTACGTGGCCGTCACGGTGGCGGGCATGATGGATGGGTGTGGGTTAGCGGGGGAGCCCTGGCAAGCCCTGCCAGAGAGTCCTTACAATGTCTATACCGTTGAAATACTTGCCCCCCAGGCCTGTTCTCGCGCACCGAGCCGCCCGAGCCCTGCGTTGTGCCCCCCGCCATGCTGGACGAGGAGGCGGCCAAGCGGCTGGGCGTCAGGCCGCTGCCGGCCACTCTAAAGGAGGCGCTGGACCGCATAGAGGTGAGGGCTGTGTATTACAGTGGTAGCAGATTGTGCAACGCATCATTGTGCAACGCAGTCATAAGCACATCATTATTTGTGCATGTGTTTTACATACAGTCGTCAGCCCACCAGAGGCTCTGGAGCGGTCCGCCGGGGCTGTGGTCAAGGGTCCTCAAAGTGCACGTTTACATGATGTGACGCTGTTCAACTGTCTTATGGGCTGTTGTCGGGAGCCTGGCGGAGCTATTTCGCGGAACATGAGTGGGGTATCTACTTGGTGTGTGGTGAGACAGGCGTGGCTGTTGATAAAGTATGCTAGTGTGGTGCACCTTTCGCACACCTGCAGCGCTGAAACTACGTGTCACCGTTGCTGTCTGCATTTGCAGGGTCCCCAGGGCGAGACCTTCCGGACCGCCATCGCAGACTGTGAGTTGGGCACATTGATGCTGCACACGGTTGCGAGGCACACCCTGCCAAGGGGAAGCATCCGCTACGTTTGCACGCTAGGGTGTCAGTCAGGACATGCCGCTCTGCTCCCCCTCCCCAGCCCTGGGCCCGGGCCTGCTGCGCGCTGCGCTGACCTGCATAGTCTCACACCTCTCTCGAGCCCATAAACAGCGCTCCCCGTTACTTATGTTATGCCCTTCCCTTTCACCGCCCCCAGCCCTGGGCCCCGGCCTGCTGCACGCTGTGCTGGCCCCACTACAACTCTGTGTGATGAACCCCTTAACCAACACATCACTGGTTCTCCTCTATCCTCCTCGCTGTCCCTGCCCCAGCCCTGGGCCCCGGCCTGCTGCGCGCTGCGCTGGCCCCACTGAACGCTTCGTAAATCCTTCAACCAACACATCACTAGTTCTCCTCTATCCTCCTTGCCGTCCCTCCCGCAGCCCTGGGCCCCGGCCTGCTGCGCGCTGCACTGGCGGTGCGGCGCATGGAGGCGGAGCATGCGCCGAGAGACATCCGGGGGGACGCGCTGCTGAGGTACAGCTAGGTGCTAGGTGCTGAGGTACAGCTGAGGTGCAGCCAAGGTGGCGATTGGTTGAGGTAGGGGGAGGGAGAGGCACAGCTGGGGGCACCTTGCTGAGGCACAGCTAGGGAGGTGGCATAACTGGGGCTGCAAACCGGCGGTGTTGGCTGGAGGGGCACAGCCTAGGTGCCCTGCTGGGGTGCCGCTACTGCTGCTGGGGGAGTGATGAGGGAGTGATGAGGGCAGAGGCTGACTGGCGGACCGGGTGTGTACCTGCCAGGTTGGGACGCCCCGCTGGGGTGTAGGTGATGAGTAGGTGGGGGCACAACCGGAGAGAGCAAAGGCTAAGGAGGGCGTTGAACACACTTTCATGTGTGAGCGCTGGTCTGACCGGGTGTGCCTGGGCATACAGGCAAATTAGGGTGTGCTGCACAAGCGAAAGGCTGAGGCGTTGCGCTGCGTGCTGTGTGGTGCGCAGAGGCGTCCCGTAATGGCGCATACCGGTAGCGGACGGAGGGCCCAGCTTGGGAAGCGGCTGTACAGTTGCAGGACTGCACGTTTGTATACTAGCGGTCCCGCCTCCTCTGCTGGTTGTAAGGACCGGCAAGGTCGGGCTAGATGGTCGAGGGGGCAGTGTGGGGTGGGGCCTTGGCGGACGCAGGATGTGGGTTGGCTACTTGCGAGGCCTGCGGAATGCAGGATCAAGTTGCTTTTGCGTTCTTCCGTGCATGCAGAAGCTTGAAGCTGGGAAGATTGGAAGGTGCAGGCCGGCGGGCACACTGTGGGGACCGGCTAAAAGACTAGCTGGGACGTTTTCGAGCGGGCCTTGGTGCAGGAGGTGCACGTGTACTGCCGTCAGATTGTCGTGCGGTGTGGCGTCCTGGCCGTACGGCAACGCCCACAAATAAGCGGAAGTGACCGCTGGGCCCTGGACCAGGATACGGCAAGTTGGCTGGCCCAAGGGCTCAAGCAAGATGTTTCCTGCGCGCATGTGTGCTGGTGTGCAGCAGCGAACAGCATGCAGCACGTTTGTTTTACACATGGGTATGTGTGGTCGGAACCAGCACAGGCAGTATCGACCAACACCTGGAACGATGTGATGATGCAAGCAAAGCGTGTAAGACGATGCTCCCATCGTCCCATGGTGGCACCACTGAGTTTTGGTCTTTTGTGTTACAATTCAAGGTGGTGTGCGTGGCCACACGGTCCTGGGGGGACGGACAGTTACTCCCCTGCCAAATGCATGGCGGTACAGGGACGATCCCCAGCAAAATGGTCCTGTTACCAGTACTTACACAATCGGACTTGCCACAACCCACAAGCTGCGGCCACAAGTTTGCGCCGTGCACAGAAGTAAGGGTCAAGGTCAGGAGTCTGGTACAGACCACGTCCCTGCCCTAGTCCACCGCTGGTGGAGAGCCGTGCCTGCACGAGCCACGGCAGATATGCAGCAATCATAATAGTAACAGTTGCACAAATATGCGAGGACCCGTGGCCGCCACCAAACAACGCATCATCAACTCCGTCCGGTGGCATCCGTACGTACACAGAGGCCAACAAGGCAGCCAACCCTGGTGAGAACGTTGGGCTTCCCACCACGCACAGCGAGTACAGTAGTGTAGTTCGCACCACACACAGGGCGCTCTCATCTGCTTCGCCTCGCCACATCCTGTCCCCTGATCCTGTATGCCTGTAACTGTATCAGGCTCGTTATGCCTACATCCCACACCGTGTCTGCTACACACGGGGCCCTCACTGGGCCATGCAGGCCGATCCTGCTGGTGAGGCAGCAGCAAGGCTCCTTGTCAGGGACTTGAAGCCTCGGCTGCCGTAGCCTCTGCCGTTGGCAGCGCCGGCTGTGGGCGTGGAGAAGGGTGCTCAGTTGGTGAAGGAGGGGATGGTGGGCAGCGCTCAGTCGGTGAAGGAGGGGCTGGTGGAAGGGCTGGTGGACGGTGCACGTGTGGTTGGGCAGGGCTTGGACGAGGGTACACGGTTGCACGGCAACAGCGTGTTGGTGGGCATAGTCAGTGGGGTGCTGGTGGTCGTGGCAGGTGCCCTTCTGATGTGCCACTGCATTGAGCCTGCACGGCACTGCTGCCCCCGCTGCCTGCCACAACCACCAGCACCCCGCTGACTATGCCCACCAGCACTCGGTCACCGTGCAACCACGCACCCTTGTCCAAGCCCTGCCCAACCTCCCGTGCACCTTCCACCAGCCGTTGCACCAGCCCGTCCTTCACCGACTGAGCACTCCTCACCAGCCCCTCCGCCACCAACCGAGCACCCTCCACCGCCTTGTCCGACCTTTGGCACATGCCATACACCGACCACCGCGAAGATGATCGCCACGTACAGCAGGGTGGGAAGGAAGACGGGCCAGCAAACAGCGAGAACTCATGAGTACAGTGCAGGGGCCATGCATGTAGGTGGGTTAGGTTCATACCTGGTGGGGGGAACAATACCGGGTATTGGTAGTGCGCATAGCATTGCACAGAAAAAACTAGGAGGGTGGGGATGCTTCGGCGTGTTAGCAATGTGGTAGGATGTGGTGCACGTGTTGCTTAGTAATGTGCTTGCAGCTGCGTGGTGAGGGTGGACTGCCCCTTACCCACTGCACTTTGTTCGTTTCCATCAGCCTTCCCGCAAACACACAAGGTACACTCACCACACTCCATGGAAGAGCGCCATCGTGGGGGTTCCGTCCTCCTCCGGCGCCGCCACCGGGGGAGGTCCCTCCTCCTCTAGCACCGCCACCGGCCGAGATCCCTCCACCTCCTGGTCGCTGCCAAACCTGGTGAGGGGTAGCAGCCTGCGCAGTGGCGCACCACCCGCTGGGAACCCACCCCTGTGGATTAACGGATGTGGTTTCCACCATACACGACGCAAGCAGGCGGGGTAAAGTGGCGGTGGCGTGAAGTGGGTGAGTGTGGATGGGCGCGGGCGGGCCTCTCCCGCGTGCCTGTTCGCATGTTTGACGCACGACCAGGTCACCCCTTTCTGCTGACCGCCTGCAAGAACTGAGGGATATATATTTGTATTCTATTCAACAAATCAAGCAACGTGGCAGACACGGTGAAAGCGATATGGCGTGGCCGGGACTGACCCAATACGAACCTGCAGCGCCGCTGTCCGTGAAGAACATACACCGTAAGTTTAATTTTAACCTCAAGGGCGGGCTTGAGCCTTGTGCCGTTGCCCAAGACAGCTCGCCCTTTGGGCGGGACGGAAGTGGAGAAAACCAAATTCTGAGTTTCCGAGTTTTTTTTGGTCTCATCAACCTGGTCATAACTTCCAGAGAGTACTACTTGCAACGCGAGCTAGCTTGCTTGCAGCGAATGCCCAGCGTTGGGCCCTGTGAGCTGAGTGCTTGCGAACAGGTGCCCTGATGCGAAACGGTACGGAGAGACACCGGGGCAGGCACGGCACCCCCGGACAGATGACCAGCACGCCTCCGCACGCGCCGATCAGCACCTGGCATCCCAGCAGCAACAGGAGCAGCTAGTGGTTAGAGGAATCTGTGGAACCACCCAAAGCCAGGTTTCTGCACATCAGCAACAGGTGCAGCCAGAACACCGACCTAAAAGCACCCGACCTCAATCCACAAGCCGCTAACCCATGCACCCAGGGATCCCCTGCATGCACCACACCAGCACGCTATCACCTTCCTCAATGCCTTTCATGAAGGGCAGTGAGGAAGGATGATCACCGATCAGCCCCGCCCAGCAATCCGCGTCCTTCTAACCCAGCCACCTACACGATTGCCTCCCCACTCACCCAGCACCCAACAACACGCCCCCTAAGCACACCTCTTTCACCCCAGCCTCCACCCCCACACCCATTCCCACACCCACACCTATGACCATCACTAGCTTATGCGTTCCCGACCACCTCGCGCCCACATCCCTGCCCTGCTGCCAACAGCATGCTCCTGCTCCAGAATGCCTGCTCCAGAATGCCTGTGTACCGTTCCCACGGTGAGCGGTTTGGACTTACACATGGTTGCAGTACATCCGGCTGCGTGTCTTGGTTCTTGACGTTGACCCTGGAGCCCCTGGCTCGTATACGGGTCCTTACATGCTGGGTTCCGGATCCTACCATGTAAGAAACAAACAAACAACAAACAATCCAGAATTCCAGGTGCCGCGGATTCGGTACTGTGTCCCCCATGACCCAGTTGGGGCCCTGTTAGTATGGCAACTGCCCTTAGATGCATAGTACCAGAATGATTCAAGACAAGTACAGCGAGGCGCACGGGCGCAATGGGGGCATGCAGCATTTGCTCGAGGGAGTTGCATTGAGTAGGGACACCGGCAGCAGACCATGGGCGGCAGGTGCCGAGGCATGATTTACCGGTAACCAAGGTGAGAAAATCATGCATGGCACCACCACATGCAGGTCAGCATGTGGGGGGCAGCGTGAGGGTGGCTATGATAGGGGCGCACCAGGGGCGCACTGTACGATTGCGGGTCAGCCAGGGTTGCCAGGTCGAGCCGGGTCGACCAACGCTCACGGCATTGCCCCCGCAAGCACCCCACAAGAGCACCACAACCTTCAGTGCCTATGGGTGCTTACACTGGAGCGTCGGGCGTGACGGGCGACTGCTGTACGCGGGAATCCCTGAAGTGGCAAAGAAGCATATTTCGGGCGACTTCACACCACTACTCGTACTGAAGTTAGGAGGCTCCGAAAGATGCATGCCTCGTGACTGGCCCCGTCGACGCAATTAAACTCCACAGTAATATCAAATCCACATGAATGAAAGCGATTGCGCCGAGCTTCTTTCTTTGTCAACCAACCGATATTCGCATCAGTTGGGTGTTGCGAAGGTATCATTCTGCCGTGCAGTTGAGTCCTACCACCCCCCTGAAAAGTCGGGGCCGCGACGGAAATTTATGCTTTGTCACTTTCTGTCACAGTGACGCGCTGCACTTCGTCTCTGCCAGCCTGCTCGCCAAGTCTTCCCCCACTCCTTTTACACACCTGTCTACCTGCGTCCACTCTCTCCACACCTACACCGTAGCCTGACTTCCCGTCAATCTTATAAATCAGCTGAAAAATGTACCCGGACCATTGGGATGTAAGAATGCCGCACTATTCATGCCAGCGCGCAATGCTTGTGTGCGCGTTTCGGGCCGTTCACACGCTCCCGATCTGCCACTCGTCGGCTGCAGGACTACATGTGGATTGTCATTATGGGAGCGTTCATGAGGTAAGGTCGATCGCGCGTGAGCTAGCGCAGGAACCGGCACTGCTCTCCACTATTGCTTCGTAGAGGTGGTTGTGTCGGGCTCGACCACACGGAACCTAGCGTGGAATGATGAACTTACTCCAAATACATGGTTGCTCCTTACACGATTGCAGCTTCTTCATGGCTTATGGTATCGGTGCGAACGGTAAGCGGTGCCCTCCGGTAGGAATTCGGACCCTGCAGGACCCTGCCCCCTGCGGCCTGCCTGCCTGCCCGCTGCTCGCTGTCACGCACGGCCACTGCATCCAGCCCCCGAGAAAGGATGCTGACCGCCTTCCCACGTCCGTACCGCAGACGTCGCAAATGCTTTTGGAACGTCCGTGGGCGCCAAGACCATTACCTTGAAGCAGGCCTGCATGGTGAGGCTTTAACGTACGGCTGCGCGCCCACGCCGCCGGGGTACCCTGCTGCGTGCGAGCTCGGGGCTGGTTGGTCATGGGGCATGCACAAGTCACGATTGTGCTCAACCGAGACACCGGGTGTTATCTGAGGCCACGCATGCAGTGAGATGTAGGTGACTGATGGAAACAATGTCCGGGCTCCAGCAGGAGATAGAGGCCCCCAGGTGCCGCGGCCAGCCTATCAACATGGCATGCCATCCGCCGTACCATTTACCCTTTCGATTATCGTACGGATGTGACCATGACCTGCTGTCGTGTACAGATTGCGGCCGTGTTCGAGTTTTCCGGCGCTATTGGCTTGGGAGGCGAGGTGACCAAGACGATTGCGGGCGGCATTGCTCGGCCTGGGGCCTTCCTCCAAAACCCCGAGTGAGTGCCATGCAGGGCGTCCGCACATGGGGCACGCAGCTTTTTTTTCTGTCTGCCCGCCGGCCAGCTGTCCCAAGGGTCGCACGTAAGCTGCTTGCTGCATGTACCTGCTTGAAGCCTCGGACGCCCATGCAAGCTGTGGCTGGCAGGGGCGCAGGGCCACTACTGTAGTAGTGCTGTCTGTGGCACACTGCTGCCTCGGGGATCCTTCGCTTTACTTCGAATTCGTTCCCGCCTCCGGGCGCGTTTGCCGTGCAGGATCTTCGCCTTCGGCATGCTTGTGTCCCTCTTCTCCGCTGCCACGTGGGTTGCAATCGCTACGTACTTCTGCCTGGCCGTGTCCACCACTCACGCTATCAGTAAGTTATTATGGATGCAGCGGACTCCCATCACACCGGCATTTGCTGCTCGGCTTTGCAGCTTCATGCTAGGCCCAGCTGTCACTGCGCTTGCTCACAGGCACATAACGGCACCTTGCCAAGCAAGCAAGCAACTCAGCCCTTGCTGGCCCGATGACGTTGAGATGGCTTGCACACCTTCCCCTGGCACACCCCACACCTCGAGCGAGCCCAGATCTTTGCTGTCCGTTGTATCGCTGGCCCCGCCCATGGGCTACTTGTGCATGAGCGTACATCCCTGGTCCCCTCAATGCTCTCTGTGTATGCAGTTGGCGCCATCATTGGTTACGCGCTGGTGTGGGGCGGCAAGGACGCGGTGGTGTGGAACGACCACCAGGACGCCTTCCCCTACTCCAAGGGCCTGGTGCCCGTGGTGTGCTCCTGGTTCGTGTCGCCCATCCTGTCCGGCATCATCTCGGGCCTCCTGTTCTTCTTCAACCGCCTCATCATCCTGCGTCGAGAGAACAGCACCACGTGGGCCATCTACTCGTACCCCTTCCTGGTCGGAATCACAGGTGCGTGAGGCAATCACTACACCTTGCAGTGGAGCACGCAGGCCGCTGTTGCATACAGCGCCGTGCTTGCATGCCGCCAAGTGTGCCGTACATGCCGTACGATGAGCCCACGGCCCTGCATGGTTACCGGTGAAGCAGGATGCGTTACGTGTAGCTCCTTGCTTGTGGCCTGCCGTACACTGCCGTGCATGGCCAACCCTCCGTACGGCACGCTGTTGCTGCAGTACTTATTAGTAACCCCGCTTTGATGTCCTGTCGACTCCTTGCACGCAGTGTTCATCAACATGTTCTTCGTGCTCTTCAAGGGAGCCAAGGCCTCCCTCAAGTGGCCCTCCGACAAGGCCGCCTGGGTGGCCGCCATCATCGGCGGTTGCGTGTTTGTGCTCGCCGTCGTGCCCGGCATCTGGCTGCTCAAGTGGACCGTAAAGCGCGACTTGGAGAACCACGCACGTAAGGCCGCCGAGGCCGAGGCAGCCAAGGACAAGGAACCCGAGGACGAGGAGGCTGCCAACCCCGAGCCCAGCTCCAAGGCCATGAAGGTTTGGAACTCGCTCAAGAAGGCGGCCACGCACGGCCTCGAGGTCAACATCCACGAGGTGAGCGCTCGCTGCTGCGTGTGTCTCAGATCAGGGGAACGTACGTACGTGCCCGGTCGTACGAACGGACTGGGGCGCCACCCAGTACCCTACCGCAGCGCAACTCGGTTCCCTACCTGCTGCTCGTGCGCCTATTATGCAGCATCAATAGGCAGCTGGGGTTGTGGACAGCGGTCGTGCCAGCTAGCTAGTGTGGCCGCGGAGGGCTACTGCAAACCGTACGTGTACCCATAGCTCTTGGCCTAATCGGGCGCTGAGCCCGTGTCCCGATTGCTGATGCTGATGCTGCCCCTTGCTTGCCGCCGCTCCCCCGACCCCGCATGCATGCAGGACGTGAAGCACTCCAAGGAGGTGCACGACATCCACGCCGCCGCCGAGGTGTTCAACCCCGAGACTGAGCAGGTAACGCAAGACAGCCGGTTTGGCGTGGGTTCGGAGAGGCAGGCAGGCGTGCGAGCTCAGTCAGTGTTACACGGCGAGAGTTCTCCCCTCCGCAAGTGCAACGACCCGTATACGAGCCGGAGGCTCAAGGGCCCTCAGTCTTCGTGCAGAAGCTTGATTTGTCCTGGACCGAAAAGTACAACACCTAAGATTCGCCTGCCGCCTTCCGCACATCCCCATAAGAGTGCGTGCGTGCGTGCGAGCTGTTGGAGACGAGCTTCCTTCATCAGCACCAGGCGCCCCCTCACTGTCGGCCGGTCGCAGGTGTACAAGTACCTGCAGGTGTTCTCCGCCTGCGCCGTGTCGTTTGCGCACGGAGCCAACGACGTGGCCAACGCAGTGGGGCCCTTCGCCGCCATCTGGTGGGTAGCTAGCGGGGCCTTGCACTGCCAGGTGCATTGTGATTTTATACTTATGATGCTCCTATGGGTTCTTACATGCTCCCGGTGGCCTTCATACCTGCCTGCCGCTCGCTGCCGTGCTCTCCTCCATCCCACCCAACGGCCCAATGACACGTGTCCGCCTGCCTACATGCATGCCGACTAGCTGCAACCGTGTTACTACTGGACCTCGCTGCGTCATCAGTCCGGAAGCGAATGTGCGAGTGACCGTTAGTTGCCATGGAACACACAGGCCTTGTGACCAGTATTATAGAGTGCCGCGAAAAACACCTTGACCGTCCTGTGCGGCTGTCCTGCAGGCAGTGTCCCGGTCTTCAGGATTATCATGATTTTGGGAGCCATTTTGGCTGCCTGTCAGGATTTTTTTGGGCAGAATCCTGACCGAATCAGGATTTTCAAGAGG
>VFQN01005410.1_pt1 | contig 15676 bp, 14 predicted proteins | sample 3512371 | NCBI WGS metagenome assembly VFQN01 (sample SAMN10412370, study PRJNA504923) | tailings metagenome | isolation source: Replicate 2 from Balatoc abandoned mine | place: Philippines: Itogon, Benguet | collected 2017-08-28
GAGATGGGCAAGGACGCTGGTTATGAATGCTCGGACACGCACATCCGGATACCACTGGCTGCTGGGAGCCTGTTTGCTCTCCGGTTTAGGTTCCGTGGGCTGCATGCAGACGAACATGGGCGGGCAGACGCTGCCCTCTGCCTACTATCTGGACGATGACGTCCAGTATTTCCCGAAAGGCCCGGAAACCCGGCTTTCGAATCAGATTCGCGCACTCGAACGCTACAAGGTGGAGCGGGAAGGATTCCAGGCCGCTGACGCGGCGGCATTCTAGCAATCCGCTTCCCCCAGCAGTTACTCGTACGCAGGTACGGCAGTCGTCATTGACCGCCAGGCCTGCGTCCGGGGGGGACGAGCCCTTCGCGGTCGACGCAGTTTGCCGATGAATGCTCACGCATCATCATTCGGCAAGATGCGTCGTATCGCGAAGGGTGATTTTCGTTATACTGACCGAGCCGCCGCGGTGCGGGAACTGCGAGCCGGCTAAGTTGCCGGACACCGCCCGGAGAGGCGATCCGGCCAGTTGCACTGCTGCCAGCTCCCCCACTGCCAGTTCCTTGTGGCTGCGGGAGCCGGGCTCGCGAGCGGAGTAATCCGGTTCAGCCGGTGCCGGACTTCAGAACCGTCAGTCAGCAGAAACGAACACGGATGGCGCGGGACAGGATCTTTCAGGGCGCGGAGGAACCGGACTCCCGATCAGCGGAATCACGGTCGTCGCAGCCTGGATCGTCAGACCTGCGGTCGCTCCCCGGCGCAGAAGCGGGGCGACTCGCCGGCGGATTCAATACCGATGACGAACGCAACGACGAGGAACTGCGTCCCCAGACGCTGAACGAGGTCGTCGGACAGCGAAAAGTGCTGGAACGGCTGAGAATCAACCTGCACGCGACGCTCAAACGCCAGGAGCCGCTGGGACATCTGCTGCTGGATGGACCGCCCGGTCTGGGGAAGACCACGCTCGCACTCACCATGGCCCGGGAAATGGGTGTGGAATGCCAGATCACGTCCGGCCCGGCGATTGATGCCCCCAAAGATCTGCTGTCGTACCTGACCAACGCCAGCTATGGCTCGGTACTGTTCATTGATGAAATTCACCGCCTGCGTCCGGCCGTCGAGGAATTCATTTACCCCGTGATGGAAGACTTCCGGGTCGACATTGTGCTGGGCGAAGGTCTGAATGCCCGCACGATCAATATGAAACTCAAGCCGTTCACGATCATCGGAGCGACGACCCGCAGCGGGATGTTGACGGCTCCGCTCCGGGACCGGTTCACCTTCCGGGAGCATCTCGATTTCTACAGCGAGGACGATCTCGCGGAAATCGTGGTTCGGAATGCCCGCAAGTTCAAGACGGAACTCGCGCCGGATGCCGCTACCGAGATTGCGCGCCGCAGTCGCGGCACGCCGCGGAAGGCGAATAACCTGCTGCGCTGGGCTCGCGACTTCGCCACGGTGCATCACGTGCGCGGCGACATCACCAGCGACATCATCCGCCGTGCTCTCGAGATGCTGGAAGTCGATCCGCTGGGGCTGGACCGGCAGGATCGCCGCTATCTGGAAGTCCTCTTGCGCGTGTTTGCGGGCGGTCCGGCGGGCATCCAGGCGGTGGGACATACGATGAACGTGCCGCCGGATACCCTGGAAGACGAAGTCGAACCGTTTCTGCTCCGGCTGGGTTTTATCCAGCGAACACCGCGGGGACGCATCATCACCGCCGCCGCCCTGTCGCACCTGGGGCTCTCGCTGCCGGAAGCCCCCGATGCAGATACGCAACAGCGACTGTTCTGAGCATCGGTTTTTGCGGGAGTCAGCCTGCGAGAGTGCTGCTATGTCTGTCCGGATCATCGTGCTGGAGTCCGTGTCTGTCTGGTTCCCCGCTCTGCAATGGGAACTGGCGTCCGCAGAGATCGAGATGATTCGCTGCGACAAGGTGCGGAAGCTGGACGAACTCCTCGCAGATCATGACTCGGCAGTCATCGTCTGGGACGTCGCGACGGATACGACAGCGATGCTGAACTGGCTGGGCGATCAGGGCCGACAAGGACAGGTCGCCATCATCGCCTGTCCCGGCCGCGAACATCAGGATCTGGAGTGGAGCGTTCGCGGCTGCGGCGTGGTCTCCTGGCAGAGCCCGGAGACGGGACCGTTTCAGCTGGCCAGCGTGTGCCGACAAATCTGCAATCTGCCGCAGACCGCATGACCGGGCGACCATGGTCATTCACCCGGTCCGGGACCAGAGTACAGATTCATGTCGAAACCCCGCGTTGATTTTGACCGGGGTTTCGCTGCCAGGTTTCAGGCCGGCAGATCGCAGCTGCGCCGAGGTCGGCCAGGGAGTGCATTGCCGTGGCAATACGCTCCCTGCTGCCTCGATGATTCAGATGCGGGCGTTCCCGGTGAGATCATCCTCGGGAGATTCCGGATCTGCTGACGGTTGCTGTTCGATCGGTTTGGCGTCCCGGGAGGGGATCAGTTGTCGCGGCGGCGTGAATCGCGGCATCCTCAGCCAGCGATTGCCGGAGCGGTCTTCCGCCGGGGCATCTTCACCAGAGACGGTTTGTTCCGGCATCGCGGGAGCCAGGTTTTCGCCCGGTGACTGCGGTGCCGCCGGTTGGGATTCCCCTTCGCCGCCCCACGGAAGGAAGCGTCGCGGAGCTGCCGGTTGCGAGGGTGGGGTTTCCGGTGACTGCGTCGGTTGCGGCACTGCGGCTTCCCGGGCTGCCTGAGCATCGCGGACCGAGGACGGCGTATTGGTCAGCCGTGGTTTGTTATTGCCGAAAGTCTGCTTGAACCGGGGAACATCCGGCTGCGGATTCAACAACGCCTGGCCGTTCGCATATTGCGGACCCAGTTCCTTCAACCGGTCGCGGGCGAGATCGGCATACGGCGTATCCGGAAATCGTTGCAGCAGGAGATGACAGTAAATCGCCTGACCGCGAGCATTGTTCTTTCGCTCGTGGAAGATGACCTGCTCCCATTCGCGGGCTGCCTTTGCGATCTCGATCTTTCGCAGTTCGGTCTGCACGCGCTGGCGGTCTTCTGAATTCGGATACAGACGCATGATGCTCTGCTTCAGCTGTTCCGAGTCGTGCAGCGCCTTGTCGTCATAGGTCGGGCCTTCATACGACATCAGTTTCACGTGTGAGCCCAGCACGAAGGCCGACTGCACGTGCGGACTGTTCGGGTATTCCTCACGCAGCAGCGTGTAATGCCGATCGGCCTCGATAAAGTTGCCGGTGCGGGCATAGTGGCTCGCGGCCAGCATCAGGGCATCATCAGCCAGCGGACCGGTCGGATCGTTCAGCCAGATCAGCCGCAAAGCACCGACGCCGTTCCCTTCCGCATCAAACAGCGGACGCGACTTGTCGGTCAGATTGGGCCAGAAGACCGGTGCCCAGGATTTTTTCTTTTCCGATTGCTGAATCGGAGGCAGTTTCTGTCCGAAATCGTCGTAGTTGACCTGCTTCACTTCCCCGACCGAAGCGGCTTCCGGGAAATCCAGCCAGATGCGGGAGATTTCAAAGAGCCGTTTCGAGACGTCGTCCAGATGCCGTGTGGACGGATAGTCCTTCAGCAGCATGGAGTACCGGTCCTGGGCCGCCGCGTAGTGGCCCTGGTTGTAGGACGATTCTGCCTGCATGAAGAGGGCATCCTCGCGGATCTCGCTCTTCTTGTACTTTTTGGCGACCTTCTTGAACGCCTTTCCGGCAGCGGCGTACTCTTCTGCGTTGTAAAGTTCTTCTGCCTCAAGATATTCGTCGGTGCCCGGCAGCGGTTTCAGTGACCCGTCCGCTGCCAGATAGTCTTCCTTTTCCTTCTGCCACAGCCAGTTGCGCAGCCGTCGCTCATTTGGGCCCTGCACATTATCAATGGTGGTGTCCGCGCCGCCCATCAGGCTCTTGCGTTCCCACGGGGTAACGCAGCCGGAGACCAGCAGCAACAGCAGCACCACACCCGACCGCAGGGCGATCGGGGAGGTCGGCGGCGATGATGAGGGGATCGAAAGGGCCATCCGTGACCTTTATCGCTGCGTCCTGCAGCGGGGCATCGTTGTCAGTCGAGAGACCAGAATAGAGAGACCGGAGCCGGACAGGAATCAGACGGTTCCTGATTCTTCCGGCAACAGACTCCGGCATCCGGTTTCCGGACCTTCCTCACAAATACGCGAGCATCTTCGGGCGGCGTCCCAGCACGTGCGAAATCGCCGACGTGGTAACTCGTCGCATCTCCTTGTATTGCTGCGGCGACAAGTCCACTCGTCGCCACATCTGATCCCCCTCTGCAGAATATGTTCTAAGCGCTGCGGCTGTCCCGGCATGCACCGTCACCGGAGGAAATTCCTCACGCTGACATCCCGGACAGATCAGCCCCCCCTGTGATACCCAAAAACCGAAGACCCGACCGGTTGTCAGCTCACTGCCGCAGCCCATGCAGGTCTCAAAATCCGGCAACTGCCCGATTTCCCGGAGCAGCATCAGTTCAAATCTCAGAATGGCCCGCCGCACCTGTTCGCTGTCTCCGAAGGCCTCCAGAGTCTGGACGACTTCCTGATACAGCAGCGGATGCGGATCGTAGTCTTCCGTCAGTCCCAGCAGCAGTTCGGCCACATAATAGCCGGCGTACAGGCTGGTGAGGTCTCGCTCGACCGGCCGAAACCGTTGAATCAACTGGGCTTCGGTCAGCAGGTCGAGACCGCCGGACGACTTCCGCAGGAACACTATCCGGCACTGCGCAAGCAGGTCAAGAGCAGACTCGAACGGGCCTTTCAGCCGTGTTCCGCCCTTGGCCAGAGCGGAAATCTTGCCGAAATCCTGCGGAAACAACACGACAATCCGGCTGGTCTCACTGAAATCGGTGACCCGCAAAATCAGGCCATTAGTCTTCTCGGCTGCCATAGTCCGGCAGATCTTACCAGATGGAGCGACTTTTGACGTGGGGAAGTCTGCGAAAGGGAAACGCGAAGATGCCAGGGTCGGAGTCATCTCAGGCCGGTCCGCTTGTACTGTCAAGACTGCCTGGCGATGAGTTGATCATACTCGGCATGCGATCCAATCCAGAACCAGATGAGCCCATCTGCACCTTGGGCCGCCAATGCCCGATAACCGATGCCGATACGAACTGACCAGAGGCATCCGACTTTTTTGAAGTGAAGGGATGGATGTGCGGGATCTGACTTGAGACGCTCGTAATTTGCATCAGCCAAATGCCGGACGGGCTCAGGCAGGAGGTTGTAACATTCCCAGAACTCGGGATTTGCGAAGTGATTCATAGCGGGCTGGTTTGACCGGTCCGGTGTTGATCAATCACGCGATTCACCAGTTTGTCCAGCTTGCCCGCTTTCGCGTCCTTTTCAATCTGAGCATCCCAGGCCTGTTCCAATTGCTCTGCCAGCCAGAGCCTGATTTCAGTGAGTTGCTCAGAAGACAGCTCAGTGATTGCGGCTTTGATAGCTTCCACTGTTGTCATTGTGAAATCTCACTCCTGATGCAGAATGGGTCAAGCATCGCTCATCATGAATTGAGTATATCAGATATCTTGAACCAATCATAAAACCGGGTTTGTTGATGGGAGCGGAAATCGCGAAGCCGGGCGGCGTGGTCAGTACGCCCCGGAACCGGAGAATAAAGATAACGAGAGAAATGCTCCCCTTGATTCCGGGGGCGGGGGCGGGGACACTGCGGGTTCGTTTTTGTCCTGGTGATTCTGCAGGGGAAGTTGCGACTCATGTCCCGTGAACTGTCTGCCCGGCTGGTGGCTGAACTCGACAAGCTGGTGCTCATCGATCCGCACACGCACATCAATCCCCATGCGCCGGCGTCCACAACTCTCGCTGACATCATGGGTTATCACTACTACACCGAGCTGGCGCACTCGGCCGGGCTGGCGAAGTCGCAGATCGAGGAACCGGGCCTCGACCCCAAAACCAAGGTCGGCCGGCTGGTGGAATGGCTCGACAAGCTCGACAACACCGTCCAGGTGAGCTGGCTGGTCGCCCTCTGTCAGCGGTTTTTCGGTTTCCAGGACGACCGCATCACCCCTGCCAACTGGGAAAAGCTGTACGACGACGCAGCGGCGAAGATGGCGACCCCGTCCTGGGAAGACGATTGCCTGAAGTCGAGCGGCATCGAGAAAGTCTTTCTCACCAACGATTTCGACGATGCGCTCACCGGTTTCGACACGGAACGCTACATCCCCTGTCTGCGGACCGATGACCTGGTGTTCCATCTGGCCAAGCCGGCGGTCCGCGAACGGCTGGCCAAGGCCACCGGAACCACCGTCAGCGATGCCGCCTCGCTGAAAACCGCTATCGGCTCACTGTTCAAGCACTTCGTGGAGAAGGGGGCGAAGGCCTGTGCGATCTCGCTGCCGCCTTCGTTCTCCCCCCAACCGGTGACCGATGCGGCAGTGGCTGGCCCGCTGCAAAAGTTGCTGACGGAGCAGGAACTGACCGCGTGCGAACAATCCACGGTCAGTGAATATGTCTTCTGGACCCTCGCCAGCTACTGTGCCGACTACAGGCTGCCGTTCGACCTGATGATTGGCGTGAACCGGGCGGTTTACAGGGACGGGGTATTCCAGGGGCAGGATCTGTTCGACCAGCGGGTCTCCCTGATCCAGTACAAGGAACTGTTCAATCACTTCCCGCAGGTGACGTTCCCCGTCTCCGTGCTGGCCCAGGCCAGTAACATGGAACTGGTCAGCTATGCGTGGATCTTCCCGAACGTGGTGATGAACGGCCACTGGTGGTACTCGAATATCCCGGCCCATATCACGGTCGATACGAAAGCCCGGCTGACGGCGGCTCCACGGACCAAGCAGGTGGGTTATTACAGCGACATGTACAAGCTGGAGTTCGCGTGGCCGAAGTTCCAGATGTACCGCCAGGTGCTCGGCCGCGTCCTCGCCGAAGACTTCGTTCTGGACCGCGGCTGGAGCGAAGACCGTGCCCTGGACCTGGGCCGACAGGTGCTGCGTGGCAACGTCGAGACGATCTTCGGCGTGTCGTGAGTCGGAGGGCAGCGGACTGCTGAAAGCTGAAAGCCGGCAAGATACCTCGCCATCGGGTGCCATGGTCAGGAGCGCAGCGGATGGCCATGCCAGCGTTTCATGGCGTGCCAGTTATGAAAGGCCTCGTGAAGCGTTCGTCGGGGCCATTCGCTGCGCTACTGACCCCGGCACCCGCTGCTTATGCGGAAAGCAGAAAGCCAGACGGCTTCGCAGGCATTGCTCTGACCCTGAGCTTTCCGCTTTCGGCTCTCCGCGCTTTCAGCTGCCTCAAATCCGCTTCGACAGCCGTTCGCCCAGGCGTTTCAGGGCGGGACTCACGTCGAGTGGTTGCAGATGCACGTTCAGCAGGCTGAACGAGTCCTTGTGGGCGAGGGCCGCGTTCAGCGACTGGTCGAGGTCGCCTTCGGTGTGGACTTCAAAGCCCCAGCCGGCTCCTAACAGTTCCGGCAGTTTGTGGTAATTCCAGTTCAGGATATCGTTGAACGGACCGTCCTGAATGAACCGCTCGGTCGTGTAGCCCTTGTTGTTGAGGACGATCACGATCGGATTGAACTCGTGACGCACGGCTGTCGAAAGTTCCAGGCAGGTCATCTGGAACGCCCCGTCGCCGACGAGGACAATCGGCCGCAACGTCGGGTCCGCCACCTGGGCTCCGATGGAAGCCGGGACCGCGAAGCCCATCGAAGTGTAGTAAGCCGGACTCAGGAACTCCGTGCGGCGGTAAATCGTGAGGTCAGCGGCCCCGAACAGGCAGTCGCCGACATCAGCGACGACGACCATCTGCTCAGCCAGCAGTTCGTTGATGCGGGCGAACAGCCGCGCGGTGGTGATCTCTGCATTCGGCTGCAGCACGAACTTCCCGTTCGACTTCGGTTTGGGCGGCAGCGGGCGGGTGGACGGTTTCAGGTCGAGTTTCAACAGACCTTTCACGAAGTCGGTGATCAGCACATCATGAAAATGATGGTGTGAGATCCGCAGTTCCTCGCTGGTCACATAGATGCACTTTCCGGGATCGAGCTGAGCCGTGTAGATGCCCAGATCGATGTCTGTCAGGAATGCGCCCAGCAGGATGATGCAGTCGCTCTCTTCCACGAACTTGCGGACAGATTCCCGCCCCATCGCGCCTTCATAGATGCCGATGAACTGTGGATGTTTTTCGCTGACAGTCGACTTGCCCAGCAGCATGGTCGACATGCCGATCTGCGTTTTCTCGGCAAATTTTGTGACTTCGTCACTCAAGCCGAAGCGATGAATTTCCACGCCGGCGATGATGACCGGCCGCTCGGCGCGGGCAATCATCTGTTGCGCCTCTGCCAGGGCTTCTTTCAAGGCGTCCTTGTGACTTTGCGGCTCGACGGTGGTGGGTTGATGCGGATACGGGCAGCGGGAGTTCACGCGATCCCGCGGCAGTTCCAGGTAGACCGGCCGCTTGAACCGCACCGCGGCTTCCAGACAACGATCGATCTCACGGAATGCTGTCAGCGGATCATCCAGAGAGGCATTCGCGACCGTGATCTTTTCAAAGACTTCCCGCTGCGTATTAAAGTCACGTACGCGGTGATGCAGCAGCGGATTCGAGCGACGTTCCTCGACTCCCGGAGCGCCGCTGATCACGACCACCGGCGACTTTTCGGCATACGCACCCGCGATGGAATTGCACAGGCTCAGACCGCCGACGCAGTAGGTTACGCAGACGGCGCCCAACCCGTGCACGCGGGCATAGGCATCGGCGGCATAGCCCGCGCAGTCTTCGCGCGTCATGCCGATCACTTTTAGCGGACTGGCTTCGAGATGCCCGTAGAACTGCAGGATGAAGTCGCCGGGGATGCCGAAAACATCGGTGACCCCGTAGTCCTGCAGACGCTGAATCAGATATTCGCCGATCGTTGGCGAGGGAGCGACAGCGGGCGGTGCCTTCGCCGCCGGCCGGGAATCGGGCAGCTTCCCGTTCCCCTTGACTGCGTTCTTCGGCGACGCTTTGACCGTTTTGGGAGCTCCGTTGCGGTGAACCATGACCAGTCTCCTTTCATGGCAAGGACCGACAATTCCGGAGTGCAATTGTGTGCGGAGATCGATTCCTCAATTTTCCGCGGGAGGAGTGACGCGGTCAATCCTGGTTTATGGAAAACACAGAAGCGCACCCTTGGCAACGCGTGGGCTTCCAGGGCGTGAATGACAGCGTTGTGAGCGAATCCACCCTCACATCGGCGCATTCCGGATGCGTTTGACGCGATGTTGCCAGAAGAGTCGATCGTGAGTTGCCACGCCGCGTCGGACGGCGCACTGCAGGCAGAGCTTTTCATCGCCGCTGATCAGGTAGATTTCCCCGTTCAGGATCAGATGAAAGAAGTCTTCGCCCGGCCGCTTCTGATAGCAGTACTGTTTTTCGCTGTCGTGCTTGATGACCGCCTTCCAGCCGTCCGTATCCGGGACATACAGGCGGGCATCGTCAGCGTCATTCGCATGCGTGGTCTCGTCGGCTGCTGATTCCCCGGTATCCATGATGACCTGACTCCGTTCGTGCCCGCCGTTACTGTTGAATGGATCGTCGGGTGATGCCGAGTCCGAGGCTCACCCCTCAGGACGGCAACAATGTGCCAATCAGTCGACAACGCCCATGCGCTGGCCGAGTTCCCGCAGGATTTCGACGTCGCTGGCCGGACGCCGCTGGGCCCGGGGATGGGTATCGTCGCATTCGCACCAGCCGCGCAGTTGCCAGAACTGGGCTGCGGTGTGCTTGTAAGCAGCGCCGGGAGCCCGGAACGCAAAATAGCCAAGGTACTGCAACTGGTCATTGAGTTCATAGAACCGCGGATCGCCCGCTTCCCAGTATGTGTCGCGGATGGCGAACAGATCCGGAGCAAAGGTGCTGAGCCCCAGCAGGTAGTCGCTGCCGTACATCACCATGTCGATGGCGAAATCGTTGCCGGTGAAGACGGCGAAATCGGGCCGAACTTCATCACGCAGCGCAAGCCGTTCCCATTCCGGGATACGGTGGAATGAGGAATGTTTCGCGCCCACACACTGCGGAACCGACATCATCCCGGCAAAGGTTTTCAAATCGTAGACCGCGCCGAACGGAGCGAGATCGGTGGTGAGTTCAAACCCCAGAAAACGGTCGGCATGGTTCGCGAGGGCGGTATAGCTGCCCACGATCTCCGGGCCGGCCTGCCGGGTGAGTCCGTAGGACTGGAATACGACCGGCGTGCCGCCGTGCTGCTGGATTCGCTCGAAGCGGCGGGCGTACGAGGTTTCGTTGAACCGGTCTCCCGGAGTGTCTGCGACGAAGGCACCGGCATAATACGGAGCAGTTCCTTGCAGTGATTGCGTCCGCCGCAGCACTTCATCCTGCAGGGATTCGTCGATCAGATTGACGTAGCCGGTGTCCATATTCACGGCCGGAATCAGGCCGGCGGCAGCCGTCCGGATCACATGCGCCTCAAAGGCCGGCCAGTCGACGTCGCCGCCGGACGTCATGGGCAACAGGATTGCGGAAATCCCGGTGATGCGGCGAAGCGGTCGAAGTCGGGTGATCGGTGACATGCGGAACGTCTCTGGAGTGGGCGTGGATCTCCTTTCAAGTCTCGCGAAACCAGGGCAGCACGTCCAGTGATTGCTGCCGATTGCGGACAGGGCAGGGGCCATCGCCGCGGAATTCTGTTTTCGGTTCACTCGGGCTCTGTTGTCGTCTAGAATCGTGGATTGGTGGACCTTGCGCTTCCTGTGGAATTTCTCACATGCCGTTGCTCGTGATCGTGATTCTGGCGGCCGTCGTGCTGGCGGTGGCCTACTTCACTTATGGCCCGCTTCTGACCCGCTTGCTGCAACTGGATGCCAGCCGACAAACGCCCGCTGTTGAACTGCGGGACGATGTCGACTATGTGCCGCTCGAACCGAATGCCCTGCTCAGCCAGCACTTTTCCGCGATCGCCGCGGCTGGTCCGATCGTGGGGCCGATCCTCGCGGGCGTCATGTTCGGCTGGTTGCCGGCCCTCATCTGGATTCTGGTCGGCAGCATCCTGATCGGCGGCGTCCACGACTTCACTGCCCTGGTCGCTTCGATCCGTCACAAGGCCCGCTCGATCGCGGAAGTGGTCCGCGATCACATGTCGCACCGGGCATTCCTGCTGTTCCTGTGCTTTGTCTGGTTCGCGCTGGTCTATATCATCGTCGCCTTCACCGACATTACGGCGGCATCGTTCGTGGGACGGCAGACACTGGAGAACGGTGACGTGGTGACCGGAGCCGGCATCGCGTCATCCTCGCTGATGTACCTCGCGCTGCCAATTATCATGGGCCTGGTGCTGCGGTACACGAAGCTGTCGCTGAACCTGGCGACCTGCATCTTTCTGCCACTGGTCGGCGTCGCAATCTGGGCGGGTCAGAAACTGCCATTTGATCTCACGGCGATCCTGCAGACAGTCTATCCGACAGCCGATGACGCCATGGCTCACAAGGCCTGGGACTTCCTGCTGCTGGCTTATTGTTGTGTTGCATCGGTGGTGCCGATGTGGCTGCTGCTGCAACCACGGGGCCACCTGGGCGGCTATTTCCTGTATGTCGCCCTGCTTGGGGGAGCATTAGGCCTGATCTTCGGCGGCGGGAAAATCGAATACGCTGCGTTCCGCGGCTGGACGACGCCCGGCGGGGAATCGATCTTCCCGATCCTGTTCATCACGATCGCCTGTGGCGCGTGTTCCGGTTTTCATGCCCTGATTGCCTCGGGCACCACATCCAAGCAGCTGCGCGTGGAAACCGACGCCAAAGTCATCGGCTACGGTGCGATGCTGCTGGAAGCGATGGTGGCCACCGTCTCTCTATGTTGTGTGATGCGGCTGGCAGCGGGTTCGGAACTATTGACGAATCCGCAACCGAACCTGATCTACGCGATGGGCATCGGCAGCTTCCTGGAAGTGCTGGGCCTCGACCCGCAATTGGGTGTGGCGTTCGCCCTGATGGCCTTCACCACATTCGTGTACGACACCCTTGACGTCTGCACGCGGCTGGGTCGCTACATCATCCAGGAACTGACTGGCTGGTATGACGCGAAGGGCAAATGGTTGGGCACCATCATCACTGGTGGGGCTCCGGTGTTCTTCGTGATGCAGACGCTGACCAATTCGGCTGGCAAGCCGGTGCCGCTGTGGCGGGTGTTCTGGGAACTATTCGGCGCCAGCAACCAGTTGCTCGCCGCCTTGACTCTTCTGGGCGTGACCGTGTGGCTGTGGCGGACCCGCCGGGCCTGGTGGGTGTGGCCGGTGGCAGGGGTGCCGACTGCGTTCATGTACTGCATGAGCACCTGGGCGCTGGGCCGCATGATCTATCGCCAGGTGACGATGATCACCACGGCGGAATCGGTGCAGACGGTGTCCTACGTCCTGCTGGCCATTACCAGCCTGCTGGTTATCCTGGCTCTGTTGATGTTGATCGAGGCCATTCGCGCCCTGTTGCCGGGAGCACCGCAATCCGGGGGGCCGAATGCCCCGGTGACCGTACCGGCGTCTGCATGAGGCAGAAAGCTCCAGATCACAAAACACAAATCCCAGGTCCCAGACAAGCTCCGGTCAGGGCGGAGTTCTCAATCGGTGACCCACCGCATTGAGCGGATGTTTGGAGCTTGTTTTTTGGAGCTTGCTTGAAATTTGCGATTTGATTTTAGAGATTTCCCCACCGTCTCTCGACAGGTCGCTCATGTCGAACACGCTTTCGTCTCGACGTCGCTGGCTGGGTGAGCTGTGGTCCTCGCTGGGACCGCTACTCGCGCTGGCGGTGGTCGTGATCCTGTTCGCGGTGCTGGAGAACTGGCGGTTCGATCGTTCGACGTTCCTGTCGGCGGACAACCTGCGACTGATCACGGTCAACAGTGCTGTGATCGCGCTGGCGGCGCTGGGGATGACGCTGATCATCATTTCCGGCGGCATCGACCTGTCGGTCGGGAGCGCAGTCGCGCTCTGTGCGACAGTGCTGGCCTGTTGTCTGAAACGCGACTGGAATCCGTGGCTGGCGGTGCTGCTGACGCTTGCCACGGGGGCGATTCTGGGAGCCATCAACGGAGCACTCGTCAGTGCGCTGCGCGTGGTGCCGTTCATCGTGACGCTGGGCACCATGACGGCGTATCTCGGCGCGGGCAAGATGCTGTCGGAAACCGTCGACGGCGGCCAGACCGTGCGACCGGCGGTGTATGCCCCGACCGATCGTAACTTTGCACAGAACCAGGTACCGGTCTGGATGCAGCAGTTTACGAGCGTTCGCGAACAAGCCCTGTGGCCGCAGAAATCGAGCGTCCCCAGGTCGATTTTTCCACTGGTGGACTGGTTCCGCGTGCCTTCGGGGATCTGGCTGGGGCTGGTGCTGGCAGCAGGGGTGGCTGCGGTATTGAAGTACACGGTTTTTGGACGGTACGTGTTCGCGCTGGGATCAAGTGAAGCCACAGCGCGGCTGTGCGGGATCAACGTGCCGCTGGTGCGACTGGCGATCTACACGCTGGCGGGTCTGTTCGTGGGTCTGGCCGGGATCTATCAGTTTTCGCGGCTCACGAGCGGAAACCCGACGTCGGGCGTGGGCCTGGAACTGCGGGTGATCGCCGCCGTGGTTATCGGCGGCGGCAGTCTGAACGGCGGTCGCGGTTCGGTGTTAGGCACCCTGGCCGGAGCCGTGCTGATGGTGGTGATCAACAGCGGCTGCACACAACTCGGCGTACCGAATCCGCTGCAGGATGTGATTATCGGGGTCATCATCATCGCCGCTGTTACTGTCGACCAGATCCGCCAGCGCCGCTTCGCGCAAGCCTGATCTTCTCACCTGAGCCTGTCCAGCTGTAGCCCGCCGGAAGATTTTCCGGCTTTTCCCGGGAGGTTCGGAATCGCCTGGCTGTCATCCTTGGCGCGTTCCTCCGGAATTCTCATGATTACCGTCAGTGTTTAACGTCGCATCCGGTGATGCGGCATCCATCCGCTGGAATCCTGAAGCAGCCCGCCGTCCATGTCCATCATTCCTATTTATCTCCGCAGCCTCGAGTTCGGACGCACCCGCACCCTGATGACCCTGGACGAGATCGCAAAGCAGCCAGATCCCCAGGCTGTGCTGGGTTATCGGCCTGGTCCTGGTCGGGCTCACCTGTGCTGGCAGTTGACGCACATCGCCATCACTGAGGAGTTATTCGCCACCGAACGGCTCTTCGGCCAGACCCCGCCGCACAGCGATCTGGTGCCGAGGTTCAAAGGTGGGTCGACGCCCGATGACGAGATCCTGCCGCTGGAGACCATTCGCGAATTGCTGCTCGATACCCGCACGCAATTGATCAGTGCCCTGTCGGGATTCACCGATCAGGATCTGGATGTCATTCCGGATGCATTTCGTGAGCGGGGCTGGACGCTGGAACATATCCTCAAGGTCCTGGTCTGGCATGAAGGCCATCATCAGGGGCAGGCTCACCTGACGCTGAACCTGTGGAAAAACCGCTGATCATGCAGGGCGGGATTCGTCTGGTCGTCTTTGATGCCGTCGGTACACTGATGACGCCCACGCCGGCAGTGGCCGATGTCTACCGGCAGATCGGCCACAAGTACGGCTGCGATCGCTCGCGCGAGGACATTTCCGCCCGCTTTCGGCAGGTCTTTCGTGACACCGAAGCGGGCTCGCCGGACGATCCGAACCGCTGGGGAACCTCGGAAGCCCGTGAACGGGAACGCTGGCGGACGATTGTGGACCACGTCCTCGGCGACACCCGCGATCCTGACGCCTGTTTCGAGGAACTCTGGAACCACTTCGCAGCACCGGCCTCCTGGACCTGTTTTGCTGACGTCGAACCCTGTTTGATTGCACTTCGGCAACTCGAGATACAGGTCGCGATCGCCTCGAATTTCGACGCCCGCCTGCATACCGTCTGCCAGGCTCATCCGGTGCTGCAGCAGATTCCCTTGCGGGTGGTTTCTTCCGAGGCCGGGAGTCGCAAGCCGGCTGCGGAATTCTATGCCACAGTCGAGCAACTTGGCGGATACGCTGCTGCGAACATTCTGATGATCGGCGACGATGAAATCGCTGATGTCGCTGCACCACGCAGTTGCGGTTGGTCCGCTCTTCACCTTAACCGGTCCGTCAGGTTGCAACGTTCCCCCGGACAGGACCCGACGCAGTATCCAGATCCGATACTATTGCGCGAGGACAGCCTGCCGGCCGCGAACGGATCGCTGACATCGCTTGAAGAACTGGTTCCCTGGCTGCAGACCCACAACCTGGCCTGAGCAATCAGTAACTGTCGGCCAGGCTGCAGACAGAGATCGCCGCCAGGCGACACAAGTGACTTGAGGGCTCGTCTCAGCCGTCGATAATTTTGCCCGGTCGCTCGACCTTCACGCCGATCTCGTTGATCTTCAAGCCGAAACTTTCGCCAATCTTGACGGCTTCACCGCGGCAGTACAACGAGTTATTGACGTACAGATCCAGCAAGTCATCACAGGACTTATTGAAGGTCAGCAAGGCGCCGGGAGTGATCGCCAACAACTGCGACATATTGATCCGACGCTCCGTCAACCGCACGCTGATGGTGACTGGCAGCTTCCTCAGCCGGGCCAGCGGGTCGCTGTCGCGGGGTGCGAGTCTGGTTCCACCGGTTTCGATCACGGGTTCTGTTGCTGTCGCCTCGAAGGTTCCAAAGCCGGAGTTCCCG
>VFQN01005411.1_pt1 | contig 15675 bp, 25 predicted proteins | sample 3512371 | NCBI WGS metagenome assembly VFQN01 (sample SAMN10412370, study PRJNA504923) | tailings metagenome | isolation source: Replicate 2 from Balatoc abandoned mine | place: Philippines: Itogon, Benguet | collected 2017-08-28
CCCCTGCAACCCCCCTGAATTTTTCTCCTGGAGAGCTCCTGGGTGGAGAACCCTGGTACGAATGATGCTCAGCGCACGTTGTGCAGCGTAAACTGCCGCCTACGAAGGCGGGGTATTGATGCGCACCACACCGTTGCTGCGCACCAGCGAACAACATGAGGACTAGGGACGTGCTCTTCCCGGGTGCCGTGATGCAGGTGGAGCAGACAACGCATCCCCAGACGGAGCGTTGCCATCGGGCCCTCCACACGCCACGCGAGAGCAGGAGCACAGGACGCGGCGATCTGCAGCTACGAGATGCTATTGGAGGTGTGGCGCGAGCTGGCGCTGGCGACGACCGGCGAGCTGCAGGCGCGCCCGTACCAGGGGAGCACACCGCAGACTGCGGCGGGGCAGCCGTCGAGGTCACCTTGTCACAGGAGCGGACTTGTGCTTAAAGCAGTAATCAATCAAATGATTTGTTTCGGCTGAAAACTCTACAACGAATCCATAGGTAACGCGGGAGAGCAGTAATGTCTGCTCGGAGTCAGCAACGCGCACGTCATCGCTCGCGGGACAGACCCGTGGGCCTCCTTGGGTCCAGAGCAAAGCCGGTGGCCCCTGGTCATATTATACAAGCTACGGGCAGCTCAAGTGATCCATATTTGCCGCAACATACTACCACCTCCTTTTGTACATGTTGAAGTAAACAGAAACAGCCAGATGACTGAGGACATTCGGTAAAGGATAGCGCTCCTAATGGCGCCTTCGGACCGGCAGCAGGGCCCTCGCGCAACACCTCCAACATCCTCAACTGCAGCGCCTGCTGCCGCCGCTGCGCCGCTGCACCAACTGCCCGCCGCGGCATGGGGCTCGGACGTTGCGGCGCTGCTGCCGCGCTGCCTGGACATCGCCGGCGCCTGTGCCACCACGGTGCGGCCGCGCGGCAGCGCCAACAGCAGTGGTGGTGGCGACGGCGGCGGCAATGAGCCACGCGGCCACGCGGCCACCGGCGCTGCCTCCGTGTCGGCGTGCCTTGCGGTGGAGGAGTTGCCGTGTCAGGGGGGCGGGCAGCAGCCTCAGCAACAGCAGCAGCGGGAGGAGGAGGAGGGGCAGGTGCAAGGGCAGCAGAGCGCGGAGGCAAGCGGCGGAAGGCGCCTGGGGGCGCGAGGGGAGCGCTCTGCGGCCACCGGCCTGCGCTACGTCGGCAACGGCCTGGGGTTCTACTACCGGTGAGCCTACCTGGCAGTGGAGCGATGCAGGAGGCGTGCGGATTTGCATCGTGAGCGCGTGATGGGGAGAGGGGCTGATAATGGCATGCGAGCGTAGGTTGCCACCTAGCCTGCGCGTGCCAGGTTGACAGGCTGCTCATGTTTCGGCCTGTCTCAACGGAAGCCTGCTGCTATATGTGCCAGTCTATAGTGGAGATACATGCTTGTACCAGCGTACGCCTACACGCTGTTGCCCTGCTGTAACCAGCTGCTTACAGTGGCTGACTCTTATGCCTCCAGCCCACCTCGCTTGTTGCCCCTGGGCTGTGCCCCACGTCCTCTGTGCGCGCCACCACACTCTTCAACGTCCTAAAAGGAGATGTGCCCCTGCACCCCACACCTGCACCCCAGGCAGGCGGCCTCCGTGCGCGCCGACCTGCCGGTGCCCTCCTGCTGCCCGCTGTACTATTGGGAGGTGGAGGTGGTGGATGGCGGAGAGGACGGGTCCATAGGTGAGCGCATGATAAAGGCCGGCAACGAGGTGCATGTGGCTCGCTTTGGAGCACTGCGTGGCAGGTCCGCGCGTGCAAGCGCCGGACGGACATATGGCCGCCACCTGACAGCGGGCAATGCGGGTTGGAGGGAGCGTTTCGCTACTCACTGCTACGCTCAGCTTTGAGGCTTGTAATGCTGTTGCAAGAAAGGTCACGAAGCGTGGAAGGCGCTGCATGCTCAACTTGAAGCAGTACTCCTTCGCCAGCCATGCACTGGATGAACCGCCTCATCAGCAATCGCCGGTGGCTTCTGTGTTCTCCCAAAGCCGCCAACGGGCTCCCCATAGACACAAGTGATCCCCCACGCGGAGTCATGGCCCTACTGATGACGGTGGTGGGAGCTGGGGCCACTTAGATCCCTCTAGCCCTGCCTCTGAACCTCACGCCAGGATGGATGCCCGGCGTCAATATCGCATTGACCATTAGCTTTGCCAGCAGGACGATACGACACCCTCTGCACCGCACTCCTTGCCTCGTGGTTCCAGGCGTCGGCTTCTCCGCTGCCTCCGTGCAGCTGTCCCGCCTGCCCGGCTGGGACGCCGGCTCTTATGGCTACCACGGGGACGACGGCAACCGCTTCGCCGCCAACGGCCGCGGTACGAAGTATGGGCCCAAGTACGGCACCGGAGACGTGGTGGGCGCGTTATGGAACAGGTGAGGGCGCGTGGCGGGCGACAGGCTGCGGGCCACAGTAACAGCAGTAGCAGGCGCAAGGGGCCCAGGGTGCGTGAGGGTGCAGCACCGGGTGTAGCATCCGCGCAGTTGGCACCTGGCTGCGTGTTGCGTGGGCTCTGAGCGCCTGTAAGGGCTTTGGGTTAAACCAGGATTTTCTGACCTGCCTCCTCGAGCATGGCTTGTGCGTGTCGCTCCCTCGTGCAGGTGTCGCTGCACCGTGTCCTTCTTCAAGAACGGCCAGGACCTGGGCGTGGCCTTCACACACGTGCCCAACGACACGGTGCGTACCATACCGTTACTGGCTTGCCAGGGAATGGAGCCCTATGCAACCTCTCTTTTGCACTTTTAGGCTTGAGTGACGCCCAGCAGGGCTGGTAAGGCCTTGGAGCCGGGGACCGCCAGGTGATTGCTGGAACAGAGGCTCTGCACTTGACACACTGGCCCGTTGGGTTTACCCATGGCGCTTGCTTGAGCAACGATAATGGTAATCATGGTATAACCACAGGGTCCAGGCGATGGCTGGCTGGCGCGTGGGCTGTGATGTTGGCCGTACTAAAAATCGTGACCGGGCGGCCCCAAAGGCAGCCTGCTGAACACGCACTGTGCCGCTGATGCCCGCCGCCAGCACTACAGAAAGCCTTCGCACACACCGCCGTATACCGCTAGAGCAGCGCTGGGCTGCAGCCAGCGAGGTGTTCACCTTGCAGCCCGACTGGGCGTGCACACTCGGCTGCATATGCATTGGCATGTATGGCTCCAGACCAGCACACGTGCAGGCAGGCATGGCGTATGACGGACTTGCAGGTCACCGCACGTGCGGGCTTACTGCTGCTGCTCATTTGCTGACAGTTTCCCACCACCCCTTGTGCGCATCCGATAGCACGAAGGCAATGATGGCTGCGAGGTACTGAAAATCAGTGAGGGGCCGCGCACGTTTCCCGCTGATCACAACGCCAACAGCTGCTGACGCCCTTGACGCCCAACACACTCATGCCCCAAGTCCGCAGCGTCGCTGCCGCGTTCGTGCCTGTAAGCATCCGTCCAATGACGCACACCGCTTGCCCGTGCCCTTCACCCCATGCACTCCGCCCTCATGCCCCCCTGCCTCCCTCGCAGCCGCTGTACCCCACGGTGGGCCTCCGCACGCGCGGCGCCCTGGTGGTGGTCAACATGGGCCCGCAGGCGCAGGGGGGCAGGTGCGCTAGTGCGTGCGCGGTGGGTGCTGGGCGGTCCGTGCGCGGTGGGCGCTGGGCGAAGAATGCATGCTTATGCAAATTTTAATCGTGGCTTATGCCAGTGGGTACCCGAGGGACACGTGACATTCTTGGCGTCTTGCGGCGGCTGGCTGGCTGGCAGCAGCTTAGATACCGGCACACAGATGGATCTGGGTGGGGGCCGAGCCCGTGGGCAACACAGTACACCAGGGCCTCTGACGGCAGGTACGGGTGTACACGCCGCCAGCTCTTACAAGCAAATCAGTGTTCATTCGCTGACACCGTTTTTTGTGCAATCGTTGCCCGCCACTCAGGCCCTTCTGCACAGACCTAAGGCCGGTGGTGGAGGCTGCCGTGCAGGTGGGCGGTGGGCGGTCGTGGTGCCATGCGGAAGGGCGTACGTTTGCAAGCACCTGGTGCACGCACGCGGGTGCGCACGGGTGCGAAGGGCATCCCGCTGGATGTCCTCTCCTCTTTGGGCGTCGATTTACTCGGTTGCAGCTAACAATGTCGCACGCTTGCCTGGTCACCTGCGTAGTTGCTGCTTACACACACGAATGAGATGCGCGTAATAGCCCCACGCCAAGCTGCAGGCTGCAAATTTCCGCGCTGTCGTTGTGTAACACAGTTGTTTCAGTATAAAGTTGGGCAAACCTTCGTCGGTTCATGAAACGTAACACGCAGGCTACACTGGAGCCCCTGCTCAACTGGCAGTTGCCCACGCCGCCAGCCCTGCTATCGCCCACACCCATGCCTCCTGCCGTTACGGGAACACGCCCCGCAGCGGGCGACGCCGCAACCACCACCGCTGCTGCAGCTCCTGTCGCAGCCATCGCTAACAGCACCGGCCCAGCACTGGCACCAACGCCGACAGCACCAGCAGCCCCGGCAACAGCAGGAAGGCGCAACTGGTACGGCAGCGGCTTTGATGAGCGCCTTGGCTTCGGCATCGGCTCCAGCCACGGCCATACCGTCGTCATGGCCGCGCCCACACACCCTGCTGTACTGCTGCCGCCGCGGCCGCCGCGGCCGCCGCAATCGGCGGCCCCACCGCACCAGCCTCAAGCCCCGCCGCCTCCCCAGCAGCCCCAGGCCCAGGCGCAGGGTGCGGCCCACGGCCCCCTGCTGCCCCCAAGGGATGCAGCTCCCGTCCCCCTGCTGCCCCCTGGTGACGACCTGGACGGCCTGGTGGCCCAACACATGGCAGTCACAGCGGGGACGCAGGGCGCTGGCCCTGGCCCTGGCGCAGCTGCAGGGAGCGGTGCTGCCGCAGAAGGCACGGCCGCCCACGCCCACAGCTCTCCGCCTGGCGTGGGTTACGGCATGGGACAGGGCGACCCACTGCTTGGCGGCGGCAGCGCGCCTCCCCCTGGCCGCGGTCCTGGCCCTGGCCGCGGCCTCCCGCAGCAGCAGCGTGCTGACCACCCTGCTGGCTCGGAATGCGCGAACAACGGTAGGGGCGTTGCAACGGCGGTGACGGCGGCACAGCAGCAGCAGGAGCGCGACGCCCTGCAGCCAGGCACGCTACACAGAGACCTGTCGGGCGGCCGCCTGCTGCACACGCTGGTCTTGGAGCACCTCCTGGCGGCGGGGTACGGCGGTACGGCGGCGGTGCTGCGGCGGGAGGCGGGCGGGGCAGCGGCGGTCGGACGGTGGCGGGCGGCGGCGGTGGCGGGGTCAATGGTGCGGCGGCAGGTGCTGCTGGACGTAAGGGCAGGTGAGGCCGCTGGGCGGGAGCTGGTGGCTGGCTAGGGCGCCTTCTGGTTGGGCTGTTTACCGTGAGACACACGTTACGCGTCGGGCCGCGCGCTAGCCGGCAGGTGCCTTCGTGCTTACTGCCACCCTAGTGGTATGCCCACAAGGCTCAACCCAAATACGAGTACCTCCTATCCGCAACCGCCAATGCTTATACATACGTACACCGACTACCACACGCAGGGCGTCTGCTACTTGCCCTTCACCGCATCGAGCACCACTACTGCAGCTACGCCTCCGCCTCTACCAACAGCACTCGGAGTTGCATCTGGTGCGGCGCCGCTCTCTCCTCCGCTGCACATCCCTCATCATCATCCTTCACCAGCCCCTCCGCCGCCCACCCATCTACCGCTTTCTCCGCCCGCCCGTCGTCCCACCGCTCTGTTGGCCTCCTACACCGCGCCGCGCTAACCCACTGGCGCCTGCGCCTGGCCGTGTACCTGCGCCTGGTGGCTGGCGGCGCGGCGGCGGCGGCGCTGGACTTCGCCCGTCGCCACCTGGCGACGGCGGCGCCGCCACCCGCCTGTACGGCATGGGAGCTGCATGCTGACGTAATGGCGGCGCTGCGGCGGCACGGGGAACTGCCGCCGCCGGGCTTGCTGGAGGCGCCGCTGGAGGCGGCTGCGGCGGCTGTCAGACCGGAAGCGACAGCCGCGGCGGCGCTGGGACTAAAGCGGTGCCTAGGGGCAGGCGGAAGTGCAGATGAGGGCTGGGCGGACCTGGGGGCGGCCCTGGAGCCGGACGGGGCTGCAGGGGAGTCCCCGCCTGTGGGGGAGGGCGCAGGCGGCAGCAGTCCGGGCAGGCACAACGTGGACGACGGGGTACGGCTGCCGGACGCGTTTCTGGGTGGCACGGCGCAGGGGTACATCGGGGGCGGGCGCGGTGGTGTGGGGCAGGGGGGATGGCCTGCTAGGGGCAGTAGGGGCGGCAACAGTGGCATTGGAGGAGGGGGCATGGCGGCGGCGGCAGCGGGAGAGGTCGTGGCGGGGAGCGGCGCACCCCGCCTGAAGCGGCCGGCGGGGGTGTTCGCCGCGACTGTGCCTCGCGGTGGTCACCAACACCTTCATGCAGCAGCACCCGTGGTGCGACAGGGCGAGGGCGGAGTCACCGGAGTGCATGGTACTGCGGCCCCGGCGCAGGGCGGTGCACCGCTCGTAGGTGTGCGGGGGGCCCCCGTGGCATCCTCACCAGGAGCGTTGGAACTGGATGCGACCCTGGGATCTGCACAGCCCGCCTTCCAGCCGGACCAGGGCCGGCGATCCAAGTTGCCCCGCACCGCCAGTCCTCCGCCGCGCCCTAGTGCATGTGTCCTTACGGCGGCTGCCGCCAGTATTTCTGCTGCCGCGCCAGCCACCGAGTTGTGCGCGGCGCCTGCGGCTGGGCACCTGGCCACCAGCCTGCACCCGGCAGCTGGCGGCGAGCACCACCACCACGACCACCACCACGGCGCCCTGAGCACCATGCTCATGTACCACACCTGGCACCAGGGCTGCACGCAGCCCGCTTCAGCCCCTGTGGCAGCTGCGTCAACAGCCCCGTCACCACCACCACCCGCCAATGGCCACGCCAGCTGCAGTCATTTCACCGCCACTAGTGATGAGAGCCGTGCAACCCAGACCCCGCCAGCAGGCGGCGCCCCACCAGCGCTTCCAACTGCACCTTCTACAGCCCCCTCCGAGGATCCTACGCCCCCAACGGGGCTGCCTACACCACCTGCACACGTAAGACCGCCCACGTGGCTGCTGCACGAGGCCCTGAGCCTGCTGGCCTTCCACGACCCATGGGTCAGTCCCACGGCGCCCGCCCTGCTGGGACCGGCGGCTTCGGAGCGCCTGGCGGAGGAAGTCAACGCCATGCTCCTAGAGTTCGACCGTCGCGGCATGGGGTGGCCACAAGCCAACACGGGGCCGGGCGAAGGTGGCGAAGCGCCTGGGGCTGGGAGCTGTGCAGGTGTGGGTGGAGGCGGTGGGGGAGCAACGCGCGGAGATGAGAGGTCAGGTAGACTTGTGTCCTGCGTAGCAGAGGAGGATGAGTTGGAGGAGCAGCAGTGGGCTCGGGCACTGGAGGCCGGGAGGGCGGTGCTGGCGCAGCGGGGATACGTGGGAGGAGGAGGGCCAGGGGCGCGAATGGGGGGCGGGAGCAAGGTGGCGTGTGAGTGTGGCGCGGGAAGTGGGCGCGGGGTGTCCACGGTGGCGGGGAATGCCGGGGCCCGGCCTGCGGGCAGCTGCGCTGGTGCGGGTGCGGATGCGGCTGGGGTGGAGGGGGCGGAGGGAGGGGAGGGGATGGCGGTTGACGGGTTGGGGCTGCAGGCGGGGCAGGAGGCGGAGGTTGAGCTCATGTGCTGTGAGCTGCATGGCCGCATGCGGCTGCAGGAGGGGCCGGGCGGGGCGCGCGCTGGCCACGGTGAGGACATGGAGGTGGAGGAGGTGGGGCAGCAGCAGCAGCAGCAGCAGCAGCAGCAGCAGCAGCAGCAGCATGGGCAGGGGGCAATGCAAGGGCCGCAGGGACACGGGCAGGAGCAGCAGCTTGCTGCAGGTCGCACTTGGCTCCATGGACACGGGATTAGTGGGCTGGGATCTGGTGTTATATCAGCAGCTGGCGGCACACGCGCTGACAAGGAGAGGGCAGGACGGGGCGGGGGAAGGGTCACGGCGGGAGAGGAGGCTGCTGGTGAGGGCGGGCCGCGGGGAGCCGGAGCGGTGCCGAGGGTGTGGGTGTCGGCCCTGCAACGGCTGTACGGGCAGTGTGGCGCGGTGTGGGAGGAGCTGAGGCACTCGGAGGGGGGCCTGGAGGCGCGATTGGTGGACTGGAGGGCGCAGTTGTGGGCACCGAGGTAGGGGGTGCGTGGCCACAAACCTTGAGCGTTCTTTCTGATACAGGCTGATCGGCAATAATTGAATGTGTGTATTACACCGGTGGACTGGCAAGGGGCCAGCGTACTCCGTACTGTCAGGATGAAGCAATTGGGCTTAGCTTGCATAGCGGTGTGAACGTGCCACCTGTGTCGGACTTCTGCATGCAGGCAACGCTTGACAAGTCGTGTACTAGTTCGGCCGACACGCATGTCTGCCTTTACGCACGCTCAACGCAGAGGGCAGAGCTCCTCAACCCGCAGCCATGGGTTCATCGACTGCACCACAAGCAGCCGCCAGGTTGTCAACACCACTCACATTATACGACTCCGTTGATTCGCATTTCCTGATAGGTGTGGTCGGGACCAGTAAGGATCGTGTGGCCACACCACCTGGATTGTAACATAAAATGCCAAAAAAAAAATACCAGGAGCAGCATTTGGCTTCCCGCCCTCGCCATACCCAAAGGCCGTACTATGGACAGAACTGGACAGAATGGCAGTCGCTTTAAAGCCTCGTGAGAAGCAGTATACACCGACTGACTACCGGTACCTGCAATGACATGCATGCGGTCGCCAAGGAGCACGGACGACAGGACACGGGGTAGGGCAGCTTGAGGCAGCTATTGCCCTGTGCTGTCCCACACGTGTAAGTGGCACCAGGCATCGCCCAGGCGGCCGAGTCCAAAAATGCACAGTTCAAGCAAGAAGCCCAGCAGCGCAGCCAGTGTTGTTAACAAGCCACAGGCATTGCCTGTCCCACTGGGACCCCTGGGGTGCCGGCCCGCAGGCAAAGCGTCGGCACCCATGCCCAGCTGCTATCCGCCGCAGTGTATATTACCTGCAGCCTATGACTCGCGGAATGCCCTGTTCGCTTCCTCGCTTTGCGGTTCGCTCCTCGCTCAGCATATTCCTTAGTGTGGTCTGCTGATCAGCGACAATGCCCAGCCGCGGCAAAGTCCTTGCAACAGCGTTACCCAGGATGACAGTATCAGCAGCTATGCGTACCTGTTCGTTGATGGAGTTTGGTGAAAGATGCCGGGAGGAGGGGCCCCCCACGTGGCGAATCTGGGGGCCGTTGATGAGGCCATCGGTTGCGCTTCAGTTAGGGAGACCGTTGCCAGTTCGTTGACCGCCACGCGTGTCACGGCTTACCAGCAACTAAGGCAAACACTATTATATATGCAGCTGCTACCTTAAGTCGCGGCTCGCGCGGTCGCGAGCGCTGCCTTTCCACGATGGTGTAAGAAAGCCCGCGTAAGGTGCAAGGAAGGACAGCCCGCACGGGTCTCATCCAGTGCACACATACAGCTAAAACAGACCGAATGCGCTACTTAGCGCAAGCGTACCGGGCGATCGGCGCACCATGATTTTCTGTCGTACAGGCATGGAAACGTGTAAAAGCGGGGGCGGGGGCGGCTTTTGTTTAATCCCGACCTACCGCAGGTGCCAGGGGCACATTCTGTATTGTAACACATAGTTAGTCACCCAGTGGCACCTAGCTCGGTGCTGACAGGTCCTGACATCCCGGGGCACTAAACGACTATCGGAGGGGCTCGGGGTCAGCCACCATGGCGCTGCCAGACGCCCTCATAGCGACTATTATCCCAGGCTCTGCCATTATTGGCATCCTGTTCGCCATTTTCCTCTGGAAGCGTGTATCGGCAGTCCAGCTGACGGGGGGCCGTCTCATTAGCAGCGAGAATGGCCGCCAGTATCTTCTTGAGGAGGAACAGCGCGGCGGCGAGGAGGAGGTGGGTAGGCGTGCACGCTTTTGGTGTACCGTTAAGAGTTCCGTGCCTAGATCCTCAAGCCATCGGCCCCTCGCGCCTTTACTGTCTGCAGGTGGTTGCCAAGGCTGCAGACATCCAGAAGTCTATCGCTGAAGGTGCATCTTCCTTCCTGGCCACCGAGTACTATTACCTCGGTATCTTCATGGTGCGTATGCCGACACTTTCCCGGGACCCATGCTGACGAAGCGCATGCTCAGCGCTACGGTCGCTATGCATAATGCAACTGTCCACTAGCAGAGATCATGCACCGCTGCCTTCGTGTGAAAAATGAGTAGCCGTGCCGAAAGAGGTTGCAACACCTGTCACTGGGTCCTATGCGCTCTCACTGCCGCTGCTACGCAGGTCATTATGTCCGTCGTCATCTTTTCGCTGCTGAGCATTGTCACCCCGGAGGGCGACCGCACCAAACGCGACGAGTTCAACAACGGCCTGTTCTCGACCATCTCGTTCGCGCTGGGCGGTGCGACGTCCATCCTTTCGGGCTACCTGGGCATGCAGATTGCCACATACGCCAACGCGCGCACGGCTGTTGAGGCCCGCAAGGGCATTGCCCCCGCGTTCATGTGCGGTGAGTACCGCTCAGCCTCTGCGACGCCCAGATGTGCACACACTGGCCCAGTGACGGCCGTCTGGCGCCATACATAATTGTGCCGTCAAAACCAGATCCCATAATGAGGCTGGCTGGTTCTGAAGCATACCTGGCGTGCTCAACTACTTGGCCTGCTGCCATCCTACCCTGGCCCACCCCATTCCCTTCCCCGGCCATTCCCCCGCCCAGCCTTCCGCTCCGGTGCCGTCATGGGCTTCCTCCTGTCCGGCTTCGGCCTGCTCAACCTGTTCCTTGCCATCACCATCTTCGGCAGGGTGAGTGGAGCGGGGAGCATGGGCTCGCAACCGTCACTGCACAAGCCTCCCCCTGTGTTCGTTCGCCCTACATTCGCGCCTCTTCGTACTGTGTCGGCGTTGTGTGGGCTGCGCAGTAGTCTGTTCTCGGGTCAGGGCCGTGTACCTAAACGTTTCTGCGCCTGGAGCCGTACCGAAGCATTGTCCGACCTCCACCACGCGCAGGGGACGCGCCCATTCATTGGCAGAGCCTTTTTACACCGCTCCCAGCAACTGTACACTGCATCTGTGCACACCGACAAGGACAACAAACGTAGCACCTGACATCCAACGCGACCATCCTCACATCCCCCGCGTGAGCGTTAAGTTGGGCCCATTGCTACGCGTTCCCAACCTTCCCATCCTAACCCCTGCCCCGCACCGCTGTCTCACCACGTACCACATACTGTGCCGTCCTACACCACGGTCACTCATCACACCTGCCCACCCTCTTCCGTCCTCCCTCCCAGTTCTTCGGCGACGACTGGCGCGGCCTGTTCGAGGCCATCACAGGCTACGGCCTAGGCGGCTCCTCCATCGCGCTGTTCGGCCGCGTGGGCGGCGGCATCTACACCAAGGCCGCCGACGTGGGCGCCGACCTGGTGGGCAAGGTGGAGAAGGACATCCCAGAGGACGACCCCCGCAACCCCGCCGTCATTGCCGGTGAGGCGGCCAGAGGCAGCGGCCGGATCTACATGCCGTACATAAAAACATAGCTATGTCGCCGTGCTACCATTCGACCCCACCTTGGCCAGGTCTGCACGCTGTGCGCCTGACAAAGCGCTGTTGGCGCGCTACCGTCCCGGGGCGCCCTTCTCCTCGCCACGCCCTCTCCTGAGCACCCTTCCTGCCCTCGCCCGTCCCGCCCTTGCCTGTCGTGCAGACAACGTGGGTGACAACGTGGGCGACATTGCCGGCATGGGCGCCGACCTGTTCGGCTCGTTCGCCGAGTCCACCTGCGCGGCCCTGGTGATCAGCGCCGTGTCCCAGCTGGGCGTCGAGCACAACTACTCCGGCATGATGTTCCCGCTGCTGGTGTCGGCCACCGGCATCATCGTGTGCCTGCTCACCACCTTCATCGCCACCGACCTCAAGCCCGCGCGCGTCATCAGCGAGATCGAGCACACGCTCAAGATGCAGCTCATCATCTCTACTCTGCTCATGACCCCGGTGAGCCACCCTGCGGCCGCGCACGCCGACCATCCGTCGGCGCGCCATCAGCTGCCGCCGCTTCCCTTTGTATCCATTACAGGGCTCTGGGGAAGGCCATTTCCTAGTCGGGTTACTTGCTGTACCATTGGAGGTCGGCCGGGATGTTGCTCATGCCCCCTTCCTCCCTCCCCTTTGCCGCTTGCCGCCCCCCAGGTTGCCCTGGCCGTGTCCGTATGGTCTCTGCCCCCCACCTTCGACATGAGCGTGCCCTCCGCGTCCACTACCCAGGCCTTCGACACCAAGGTACGACAATTTGCAGTACAGGTGGCACTCACAACAAGGGCTTGGTCGCAGGCCCCCCTGCCAGCAGTGCATGGTTGCCGACCCCGTGCTTTTCTACGCATGGTGTAGCCACAGTAGCATGCACAAATGTGATTCGCCTTCTTAACGTACCGCAACACCTCATACTGTTGACGTGTGCACGTTTTGCCGTATCCGCCCGCAGACCGTCAAGAACTGGTACATGTTCGTGTGCATCAGCTGCGGCCTGTGGGGCGGCCTGCTGGTGGGCCTGCAGACCGAGTACTTCACCTCCAACCGCTACAAGCCCGTGCAGGTGGGGGAAGGGTCCTCTCGACAGTCCAGGACTCAGGCAGTAGTGCTCACTTGAATTGGCCTGGTCACGAGTAACAGGTAGCCAGCACCCTCAGGACACGCGCACCCTATGCTCACGCTTACCATGGCGTGTCGCAGGGCTGAGCTTCGGGTGGTAAAGTCAGGACTGCGGCATATCCGAATGAATGGCGCTCGTTACCCAACCTCTGCTGCCCACCCCACAGGACGTTGCCGACGCCTGCCGCACCGGCGCCGCCACCGACATCATCTTCGGCCTGGCCCTGGGCTACAAGTCGTGCATCATCCCCACCATCGTGATCGGCATCGCCATCTACGTGGGCAACACGCTGGCCGGCATGTTCGGCATTGCCTGCTGCGCCCTGGGCATGCTGGCCACCCTGGCCACCGGTGAGGGCGCGTGGTGAAAAGCAAGGGCTGAGTGACATGAGCCCCGCCCTGACGCAAGCACAAAGTGAAATTGCCACAACTGACATGGAGGAGGTACAGCACTCGAGTGTGCATCCTGCATCTTAGCACATGACGACTGGCACTCCGTTTAGCAGTACTGGGCCCTCACTCGTCTCAATCCATCCCCCGGCCCCCTCCGCTCGACCACCACCAGGCCTGGCCATTGACGCGTACGGCCCCATCTCCGACAACGCCGGCGGCATTGCCGAGATGGCGGGTATGGGCGAGGACATCCGCGAGCGCACCGACGCGCTGGACGCCGCTGGCAACACCACGGCCGCCATCGGCAAGGGCTTCGCCATCGGCTCCGCGGCGCTGGTGTCGCTGGCGCTGTTCGGCGCCTACATCACGCGTGCCAAGATCGACATGATCCACTCCTCCATCCTGGACCCGAAGGTCAGTCACGCGCAACATCGGTGTACCGTACGCCTGCTGCCGTACACCTTGACCAGGACACAGCTGGCCGTTGGCACAGCCTTGGGCCTGGTGAACCTTGTCACTGAAGCAAACATGCACACTTGCCCGGGCCTCCCCCAGGTGTTCTTCGGCCTGCTGCTGGGCGCCATGCTGCCGTACTGGTTCTCCGCCATGACCATGAAGTCCGTGGGCAAGGCCGCGCTGGCCATGGTGCACGAGGTCCGCCGCCAGTTCAACACCATTGCAGGTGAGCTGTGTGCCCCGGGCTTGGGTGTGGGAGTAAGGGGGTTGCAGACTCATCGTTGTGCTCGCACAGCCAAGAGCGCGGCATTGTACAGCGTCATTATGGCTCTTGCCTGACATTGATGTACCTGATAGACGGTGGTGCTGGCTGGTTCGCAGTTTGGCCGCCAACGCACGTGCGCCGCGTGCCCGGTCTCCTTGCCCGCCTCCCGCAGGCCTGATGGAGGGCACCGCCCGCCCCGACTACAAGCGCTGCGTGGCCATCTCGACCCAGGCGGCCATTAGCGAGATGATTGCGCCCGGCGCGCTGGTGATGCTGACGCCTGTGGTGGTGGGCTCGCTGTTCGGCACGCAGTGCCTGGCGGGCGTGCTGGCGGGCTCCCTGGTCAGCGGCGTGCAGCTGGCCGTGTCCATGAGCAACACCGGCGGCGCGTGGGACAACGCCAAGAAGTACATCGAGGTGCGTGCAGCGCAGCCAGGGCCTGCAGCATGTCAAACACCGCGCACACAGATCGCTTCTGGCTATGACTTACCGTATTGTGTGGAAGAGCCTGCGTCCCGGGGGCTGTGTGCAAGCTCAGGTGGAGAGGCCCCAACAAAGCACTTTCCAGGCCACCGCAGCTTTTTGTGACCGTCACTGCCCCGCCGTCCCCCTCTGCATCGCAGGCTGGCGCCACCGAGCACGCCCGCGAGCTGGGCGGCAAGGGCTCCGACTGCCACAAGGCGGCCGTCATCGGCGACACCGTGGGCGACCCCCTCAAGGACACGTCCGGCCCCTCGCTCAACATCCTGATCAAGCTCATGGCCGTCGAGTCGCTGGTGTTCGCCCCCTTCTTCTATAACTGCGCCCACGGCCAGGGCCTGCTGTTCAAGTGGCTCGGCCTGGCCAAGTAAACGTGTCACATCACACACGAGCGCACACGTAGCACGGCAGGTTTGTGCGTTTGCGTGAGAGGGTACGAAACACATGCGCAGGAGGCCGCATTCGGGTTGTGTCGGTCGGAATGGCGGGTTGGGTGCCACGGCTGGACTTTCGGACCAAGGGCTGCCATGTCATGGTGGGGACAGCTGGGTTGGCCGGGTGCACGTGCGTTTGCCGCCCTCACGCTGGGGTGGTGCATGTGTACCAGGATCGTTGGTGGAGGATTATGTGATGATCGTGTGACCCTTAAGCTACCGGGCGAGTGCGGTGGGCGTGTGCGTCATATCGCACTGTGTGTTCTGTGTTGTACGGGGAGCGTTTAAGTAGCAGGACGCCGGGCGTCTGTCGGTTGTGTTTCTTAGCAGTTACTGATGTGGGTTGATGGTATGCGCATGCCAGCTGCTGGGTTGGAGAGTGCAATTGGTTTTCTTTTGTTGTTGGTCACACCTGGTCGGGGTTTCCTGAAGACTGCCATGGTAATCCCCGAATCCTCCCGTTGTCGCCCGGACTGGCTGTACTGTTGGCATATCGCATATGGCATGGCAGCGGCAGCACCAACACAGTCTGAGAGCAACTAGCGTCCATCATGCACACCGTGTTTGTGTTCGTGGATTGCGAGGCCTCGCATCCTAGCGTTCTTAGCTGCCACGTGGATGCCTGGTTTCGTGGATTGCACGGACGCCACCATTAAACATCAAATGGTGGTGGATTGAGCATGAACATGTTATACCAGGGGAGCTCCCATGGGTTATACGGCCATCGCTAGTGTAACAGGATTCTATCTTCCTGGTTGTTAGTCAGTCAGTGTTACACGGCGAGGGTTCTCCCCTCCGCAAGTGCAACGACCCATTCCGAGCCGGGGGCTCAAGGGCCTGCAAGGACAACCAAAAGCTCACAGAATCGCCACCTACCGCACATCCCCCTTTAAGTTAAGATTTGACACC
>VFQN01005412.1_pt1 | contig 15675 bp, 12 predicted proteins | sample 3512371 | NCBI WGS metagenome assembly VFQN01 (sample SAMN10412370, study PRJNA504923) | tailings metagenome | isolation source: Replicate 2 from Balatoc abandoned mine | place: Philippines: Itogon, Benguet | collected 2017-08-28
GGCCGGTGGAAGAGGCATTTTTGCGGGCCAGCGAGAATAGCCGCGGGTTCATCGTCGCAGATGGTGCTGCAGTCACGCGCGTGGGCGATCTGTACCTGGAAGATGATGCATCGTCTGTCGGCAATGAATTATGATTTGGTTCGACCGCTGCAGCCTGAATATCAGGTCGAATCATTAAGAAATTGAACTCGCTAAAACTTCACTGACAAGCCGTCAGGCGCATGATTGGGAGAAGATTCATGAGATTTATTTCCATGTCCGTCGGCGTTGTCGTTGCGCTCGTGGTGCAGTTCTATTGTCTGCCTGCAGGCGCACAAGCGCTGGTCCCTTATCAGGCCACGGCCGCCGTCTCGGATTCGGCGAGCTGTCCGGACAGGCAGTGCATCCTCAAGTTTCCGCCGGTCCCGGCCGGCAAGCGGCTGGTGGTGGCCAGTGTCTCCGCCCAGATCGGCGACGTCTCGGATCAGCTCGTCCTGGAAGGGGGAGACGTCACCTATTTCGTGCCCAAGTCCCACCCGGATCTCGGTTATCTGTCCGCGCCGGTGACTGTCTATTACAATGCCGGGGCCATTCCGACCGCCCGGATCTTCGCACCGAACACCACCCAGCACGCCTCCCTGATCGTCACGCTCGTCGGCCGCCTCGTCGCCCCGTAGGACGGCAGCCCGGCTGCAGCAGGAAGGGCCGGGCCCGGATATCCGGGCCCGGCCTGGCAGGATCAAGCCTTGCAGGCGCTGGTGACGGCGACGGAGCCATACTTGTTGGCGAAGTCCTTGGTGAAGCTCCACCACTCGCGGCTGCCGTTCCAGGCGTCCCAGCCGCCGCCTGCCTTGACCGAGCCCCAGATGGCGATGCCGTCGCTCAGGTCGTAGATGCTGTTGAACTGCAGTTCCCAGAACTTGGTCGGCAGGTAGGTGGTGGCCAAGGGGCCGAGCATGGTGTCGTGGTATTGCGGCCAGATGAAGGGGATGACCGGCTTGTTGTACTTGCGGGCCTCGGCGATGTTGGCCTTGGCGAAGGTGATCCAGTCGGCGCGGTTCTCGCTGACCGTGTAGAGCGAGGGGAACACCACGTCGACCTCGGCGGCCAGGCGGCGCATCTGCTCGTTCTGCATCATCCAGCGCTCCCAGCGGTCGGGCTGCGAGGCCTTCATGGTAGGCGCCAGGAAGTCGCGGATCGGCAAGAGCATGTAGAAGCCGAACTTCATCTTGGTGTTGCCGGCCGCGCGCACGCCCTGCTTGAGGGTACGGACCACCGTGATGAGCTTGTCCATCTCGTTGATCGGGTCCCAGTGCTCGATGTCGATCACCACGTACTGCTTGTTTTCCTTGAGCAGGGTGGGGACGACCTTGCTCTGCAGATGGGCGACGTTGGGCACGTCCTTGGATGCCCCGCCGAACAGCTCGGTGTCGTAGAGGATCCGCATGTACTCGCTCACCCCGCAATAGGCGAACGAGCTGGGCATGCTGGTGTAGCGGAAGCCGCGGTAGATCTTGAAGTAGGGCTTCTTGGTCAACGGCGCCGGCGCGGTCACCGCGTCTTCGGGAAACTTGGCGGCGACCGCCTTGGCATAGGCGTCGACATAGGCGTCAGTGACGTTGTTGCGGTCGCGGTACATCTCGTACTCGGCCTGCTTGGCGGCCGAGTACTGGCCCTGCTCCTTCAGGATCGTGAGCTGATAGCGCCAGCCGGACTTGAGGATCTCGGTATTGCCGAGGATCGGGTCGATCGAGGGATCGCTGGGGAGCGGGCTGGGCGTGGGCCCGGAAGCCGGGGCAGTGCCGAACTGCTCGGCCACGGCGGCGGCATAGGCGACGACCCACTCGTCGGTGAGGTTGTACTTGGCCAGATACGACAGGTACTGCTCGGCCTTGAAGGTATTCTTCTGGCCGGCTGCGCGCATGATCACGAGGTTGTAGCGCCAGCCGGATGGCTGGATCACCACGTTGCCGAGGTCGACGGCCGCCTGGGCAGGGGCCGGGGTAGCGGAAAGCAGGGCGCAGGCCAGCATGGCCGCGGCACAAACGGCCGCGCCTCGAAGACGTACCATGGAATACCTCAATAGCGTTTGGGAGCAGCCGCCGGCGCTGTGCTTGGCTGGAAATGAGAGCGCAAATATTCGACGTCGCCTGCAAAGCAGGTGGCGAACAATCTGTTGTCTCTTTCCCGGATGGGCACCGAACTAGGTTGATATATATGGAAGCCTGTCGGGCGAAGCCACAACTAAGTTCCCATCTTTCCGGAAATTAATCCGTCAACCTAGATAGTTACTTGTATCTCAAATAATTCTATGAAGAAGCGAATAAATCATACCGCTGTCGCGTCGACGGAGGGGGCGGGCCGCCTTTGGTGCAGGCCGTCCCCTTGCCGCGGCCTGCCGGAAACCTATCCTTCGCCCCCGCTACGATCCGACTCGGGTCGGCGCCGCTGGCCATGCAAAAGGTAGTAATGATCGATATATTCAGCCCGATCGCCGCGCCATTCCTAGAAAAAGCGAGCCGGCGCCGCTTCCTTCCCATGCCCCTGGCGATGCTGTTCCTGTCCGCCTGCGCCACCGGCACCGTTCCGAAACCGTCCGCGGCGCCGGCTCCGACCTATAACTATCCATTTGGTAATCCTTGGGTCGCGACCGTGGTCGGCACGCCCACGGAACAGAAGGCGGCCCTGCCGGACGAGCCGCGCCCGGAACGACGGCAGTTGGTGCTGTTTCCCAACCGGCCGATCCCGGAGGGATTTTGGTACTATGATACGCTCAACTACTCGGTCCTGCTGCAGCCTGGCCCCGCACCCCTGGTGTTCGTGATCGCCGGGACCGGGGCCGACGACCGCTCCAGCCTGAGCGTGGCGCTCGGCCGCATCCTGCATGCCGCCGGCATGCACGTCGTCCTGCTGCCCTCGCCGACCCACGGCAACTTCATCGTGACCGCGAGCGAGAACTTCCTGCCCGGCCAATCCCGCCAGGATGCCACCGACCTCTTGCGGGTCATGGATGCGCTGCGCGACCAACTGGAGCGCAGCGTCGCGATCACCGGCTACGGCATGACCGGCTACAGCCTGGGCGCCTGGCACGCGGCGTTCACCGCGAAGCTGGATGCGGAGCGCCCGGGCGGGTTCGGCTTCAAGCGGGTGCTGCTGGTCAATCCCCCGGTCAGCCTGTACCGGTCGATCCGCCGGATCGACGCGATGCTCCTGCGCGACCTGCCGGACGGCGTGGACAGCCTGAAGGATTTCCTCGACCGGACGGTGGCGCGGCTCACCCAGGCCTACAGCACGACCGACGCGCTCGACTTCACCGACCAGGACATCGCGATCGAGACCTACCGTGCGCTCCAGCCGAGCGACGCCAGCCTCGCCACCGTGGTCGGCCTGTCGTTCCGGCTGTCGACCATGAATGTGGTCTTCACCGCCGACGTGATGAGCCATACCGGCTACATCTTCCCGGCCGACCGGCCGTTCCTCTCGACCACGCCCACGGACGACTATTTCGGCGTGGCCCTGCGGACCAGCTTCATGGACTATTTCACCGACATCTATGCCGACTACTACGCGGCGCGCGAAGGGCACGCTGCCGACCGCGAGGCGCTGATCGCGCAGAGCAGCCTGGAAAGCATCGGGCCCTGGCTCGCCGCGAACCGCAACGTGGGGCTGATCACCAATGCCGACGACGTGATCCTGGCCGATGGCGACCTGGAGCGCCTGAAAACGCTGTTCGCCGGGCGGGCCACCGTCTTCCCCAACGGAGGCCATATGGGGAACATGCAGCATCGCGCCGTTGCCGCCGCCATCGCCCGTTTCCTCGCGGACTGACGGCAGTACATGCGGACCTCATCCCGATCCCTGGCTGCCCTGTCCCTGGTCCCCCTGCTGCTCGCCGGATGCAGCACGACGGCGCCGGAAGGCGGCTTCTCTGCGCCCAGCCGTCAGCTCCACGAGGTCACCGACGGCAAGCTGCCGCCGGCGGTGGAAGACCCGATCCTGGTGTACGACCCGTTCGAGCGGACCAACCGGGCGGTCTACAAGTTCAACGCGCAGTTCGACCGCTATGTCTACCTGCCGGTCGTCCGTGCCTACGCGTCCGTCACGCCGCGGTTCGTGCGCACCAGGGTGGGCAATTTCTTCCAGAACCTGGGCGAGGTGACGACCTTCACCAACTCGGTGCTGCAGTGGAAGGTGGAGAAGGCGGCGCCGACCGTGTTCCGCTTCATGCTGAACTCGACCGTGGGGCTGTTCGGCCTGTTCGACCCGGCGAGCGGGCTGGGCCTGAAGCTGGAAAAGGAGGATTTCGGCCAAACGCTCGGCCATTGGGGGGTGGGAGACGGGCCCTATATCGTCCTGCCGATCCTGGGCCCATCCAACCTGCGCGACACGGTCGGCACCGGCGTCGACTTCGCCTACGAGTACGGCCTGCTCAGCACCCTGCCGAGCGACGTCAGGAACGACCCGCTCTACTACCTGACCTGGTACGGCCTCTGGCCGATCAACGCGCGCTACCAGCAGGACTTCCGCTACTACTCGACCGGCTCGCCCTTCGAATACGACCTGGTGCGCTACTTCGTGACCCAGTCGCGCCGCGCGGAAATCGTCAAGTAGCGGGGGCTTCCCCGGAAGTCATGCCCTGAGCCCGCGCTCCCCAGGAGGCGCCGCGGCGCCTGCCCGTGGTCGTGTCTTTTTCCATGGTGACCGGAAAACCCGAAAACATTCCCGGCAAGCTGCTGGCGGTTTTTCCGCATTGACCGTGTGATAAGACATGACCACTCATGTCCCGCAGGTTGACGACAATCACGCGCAAAAGAAGTCCAAAGCTGGCGCTTGCCACGGCGGGAGGGACGCGATGAAGCAGCTGTCGATCGTGGGGCAGGTTGGCGCGCGCATCGCCCTGCTGCTCGGCGTGATGCTTCCCGCATCGGTCCAGGCCAGCCACCAGCCGCCCCCGTTCGAGCGGACCGAGGCGCGCGAGGCCTGCCGTTCCTACGAGAAGCTGCGGCAGCCGTTCTTCGGCGAGACCCACCTGCACACCAGCTTCTCCTTCGACGCCTATGTCTATTCGGTCCGCAACGATCCGAATGCCGCCTATGCGTTCGCCAAGGGCGCCCCGATAAAGCTGCCGGCTGCCTCGGCCAAGGGCGGCCGGCCGCAGACCAGGACGGCGCAGCTGGCCCGCCCGCTCGACTTCGCCGCGGTCACCGACCATGCGGAACTGTTCGGGGAGATGCAGCTTTGCACCCGGTCGACGCGCGGCACGCCGATCCGGAGCGCGTTCGAGTGCCGGCAGATGATCACGGGCCAGGTCGTGCCCGGGAAGTTCAACCCGGATGCCGTCGTGCTCGAATGGGCCCTCAACCCGCTGCTGCGGCCGAACAAGGCGGGGCCGCTCCAGCCGCTGTGCTCGCGGCCGGGCGTCGACTGCGAGCGGTCCGCCGTCTCGATCTGGAAGGCGATCCAGGATGCTGCCGAGGCCTATTACGACCGCAGCTCGGACTGCAGGTTCACGACCTTCGTGGGCTACGAGTACACGGCGCAGCCGGGCTACGCCAACATGCACCGCAACGTGATCTTCCGGAACGACAAGGTCATCGCGAGCCCGATCAGCAACGTCACCACCAACGGCCCCCACCCGACCCTGCTGTGGGAAAAGCTCCGGCAGAACTGCCTGGAAGGTACGCCCGGCTGCGACGTGCTCACCATCCCGCACAACGCCAACGTTTCCGGCGGGCTGATGTTTCCCGACCCCGCCAATGCGGCCGAGGCGCGCGAGCGCGCCTTCTTCGAGCCGCTCACCGAGATCATCCAGCACAAGGGTGCTTCGGAATGCCGTTGGGACCGGCTGTCCGGCACGGGCGTGCAGACCACCGACGAGCAGTGCACCTTCGAGCAGCTCCTGACCGACAAGCTCAACACCAGCGCTCCGCCGGTACCGATCGACGAGTTCCCGACCCGCAACTTCGTGCGCAACGTGCTGAAGGACGGGCTGGCGCTGGCGCCGAAATACGAGGGCACCAACCCGTTCAAGTACGGCCTGATCGGCAGCACCGACAGCCATAACGCCGATCCCGGCAACACGGTCGAATCGAGCTTCCAGGGCCATGGCGGCACCGAGGATGCGCCGGTGGCGCCGCTGGTCGACCATATCCGCACCGCACCCGGCGGCCTGGCGGTGGTCTGGGCGGAAGAGAACTCGCGCGATTCGATCTTCGCCGCGATGCGCCGCAAGGAAGCCTATGGCACCAGCGGCACCCGGCCGGTGGTCCGCTTCTTCGGCGGCTGGGACTATCAGGTGGAAGGCCGGCCGCTCTGCCGGCAGCGCGACCAGCTCGAGGTCGCCTATGCGCAGGGCGTGCCGATGGGCGCCGACCTGCCGCCGCAAAAGAAGAACGCGAAGCCGCGCTTCCTGGTCTCGGCGATGCGCGACCCGGACAGTGCCTCCCTGCAGCGCATCCAGATCGTCAAGGGCTGGGTGGATGCGCATGGCCAGACCCATGAGCGGGTGATGGACGTGGCCGGCAGCTCGACGGCCCGTCCGTCCGGGGTCGACACCCGGACCTGCAAGCCATTGCCGGGCGGCTTCAACGGGCTTTGCACGGTGTGGGAGGACAGAAGCTTCGATGCGAAGCAGCCGGCCTTCTACTATGCCCGCGTCCTGGAGAACCCGACCTGCCGCTGGAGCACCATGCAGTGCAAGGCCGCCGGGGTAGATCCGTTCGCCAAGCCCAAGCTCTGCCAGCAGCAGGCCCGCGCCGCCAACGCCAAGGCGCAGGCCAAGGGCGAGATCGCCGCTGGGGAAACGCCGTTCGACAATTGCTGCCTGACCGAAAACAACGACCCGTTCATGGAGCGGACCATCCAGGAGCGAGCCTGGACGTCGCCGATCTGGTACACGCCGGCCTCGGCGCCATGAGAGGACCGCCGCGCGTGCTGGCGCGGCTGGTTCGGGCACCGCTGCTGCATTTTCTCGTGATCGGCGGGCTCCTGTACCTGGCCGATGCGGCGTGGCAGCGGCAGACGACCGATGCGGCCGCGCCGGCCCCGCGCGAGCGGATCGTCTTTTCCGCCCGCCAGATCGAGCAGCTCCGGCAGGACCTGACGGTGCAGCACGGCTTCCCGCCGGGCCGGGAGGAACTGCAGGCCGCCGTCGACGCGGCGGTGGACGACGAGGTGCTCTACCGGCAGGCGCTGGCCATCGGGCTGGATCGGGACAATGAGAGCGTGCGCCAGCGCCTGATCCAGATCGGCGGCTTCGTCGCCGAGGATCCAGGCGCGGATGCGGAGGCAATGTACCGCAAGGCGACCGAGCTGGGCCTCCAGCACACCGACCTCGTGGTGCGCCGGCAGCTCGCGGCGACCATGCGGCTGGTGGCCGAGAACGTCCCGCTGGCCGACGAGGCCCCACCCGACGAGGCCGCGCTCGAAGCCTACCTGCAGCAGCACCCGGAAGCCTTCACCAGGCCCGCGCGGGTGAGCCTGACCCACGTCTATCTGAGCACGGACGAGCGCGGTGCGGCGGCCGAAGCAGATGCAAGGCGGCTCCTGGAAGAGCTGCGCGGCCGCCACATCACCCCGGACCGGTCCGACGCGTTCGGCGATCCCTTCCTCCTGGGCTACCGGCTCCAGCGACAGACGCACGACGCCGTCCGGCAGATGTTCGGCGAAGCCTTCGCACTGGCGGTGGCGGAGCTGGCGCCCGGCGCATGGGCAGGACCGGTCCGCTCCGCCTATGGCTGGCACCTGGTCTGGGTCGAGGCGGCCGAGCCGGCGGAGCTGCCGCCCCTGGCCGAAGTCGAGGGCCAGGTGCGCGCGGCGGTCCTGGCGGAGCGCCGGGAACAGCGCATGCAGGAGACGATGCGGCAGATGCGCGCCGAGTACAGGATAGAGATCGAGGCCCCCTGGAGCAGTGCCGGCGATGTTCTGGCCAGCGAGGCCGCCGGTGGCTAGGGCCTGGCTGCTCGTCCTGGCCCTGCTCGCCTGGGGCCTTCCGGCCGGCATCACCGGCGCCGGCGCCCACCCGATGGGACCGTCCCTGCTCGAGATCGTCGAGCATGCGCCGGGGCAGGCGGAGGTGCGCTGGAAGACCCCGGTGGCGAAGGTGCCGGGCGAGGAACTGCGGCCGGTGCTGCCGGAGCACTGCCAGAGGGTCGGCGACCCCGCCGAGGAGATCGCCGGGATCGCGGTCGTCCAACGCTGGGAGATCGCGTGCCGGGAGCCCCTGGAGGGCAGCCTCGTCCGGGCAGACGGCATCGCGGCCAGCCGTGCGAGCGTGGTCGTGCGGATCGTCCTGGTCGACGGGCGCGTGCTGAACGGCGTCCTGACCCCCGACCAGCCGGCCTTCGCCGTGCCCGCCCGGCAGTCGATGCTCGACGTGGCGAGAAGCTATCTGGTGATCGGCTTCGACCATATCCTGGGCGGCCTGGACCACCTCGCCTTCGTGCTGGGCCTGATGCTGCTGGCCGCGAGCGGGCGCCAGCTCCTCGCAACCGTCACCGCCTTCACGGCGGGCCACAGCGTGACCCTGTCGCTGGGCGCCCTGGGCTTCGTCGACTTCCCATCGGGGCCGATCGAGATGCTGATCGCGGTCAGCATCCTGTTCCTGGCCCTGGAGCTCACCCGCGGCAAGGACAAGCCGCCGACCCTGATGCGGCGCTTCCCCTGGGCGCTGGCGTTCGGCTTCGGGCTTCTGCACGGCCTGGGCTTTGCCGGCGCCCTCTCGGAGATCGGCCTGCCCGCGAGGGAGATTCCCCTGGCCCTGCTGTCGTTCAACCTCGGGGTCGAGGCGGGCCAGCTCCTGTTCTGCGGCATTTGTGCGGGCAGCTACCTCGCGACGAAAAAGCTGCTGCGCTTCGCCGATCTGCGCTGGGGCACGCGCATCGCCGCCTACGGCATCGGTTCGATGGCCATGTTCTGGTGCATCCAGCGAGCGGCGGGGATCTGGTAGCGGCGGCGCCAGCTTGCACCGGACGCAAACCGCGCTACCTACCGTTTGATGAGCTCGGCCTCTCCCCCAGTCCATCCCGGTGCCGCTGCATCCCGGGACACGTCGCTCCCGATGCGGCCAAGGCGTGCGAGCCTGCCGCCGTCGCTGGCCGATGCGTTCGCGCGGCCGGTCAAGAAGGCGATCGCCGCCCAGGTGGTGGCGATGTTCAACGACCGCGCGCGCGGCGAGAAGCCGGTGGGGCGGCATCCGGACGGGCTGTTCGGCCGGCAGTCGGTCGCGTGGCGGGTCCATGGCGACGTCGCTTCCATGATGGTGGGCGGTGTTGCCGGCCTCCTGCTCCAGATGCTGCACCCGGCCGTGCTGGCGGGCGTGTGGGACCATTCCGATTTCCGCGCGGACATGCATGGCCGGCTCCGGCGCACGGCGCGGTTCATCGCGCTCACCACCTATGGACAGCGGGACGAGGCGCTGGCGACGATCGGGCGGATCCGCCGCATCCACGACAAGGTCGCGGGCACGCTGCCCGACGGCACCCCTTATACGGCAAACGATCCGGCCCTGCTGGCATGGGTGCATGTCACGGAAGTGCAGAGCTTCCTGGATGCCTGGATCCGCTATGGCGAGCCCGCCATGTCCGCTGCCGACCAGGACCGCTACGTCGCCGAGATGGCGGTGGTCGGCGAAGCGCTCGGCGCCGATCCGGTGCCGCGCAGCCGCGCCGAGGCGGCCGCCCTCATCGAGGCGATGCGGCCGCAGCTTCGCTACGACCGGCGCACGCGCGAGGTCGCCCGTCTGATCCTGACCCAGCCGGCACGGCACCGGATGGCCGAGCCCCTGCAGGCGCTGACCATGGACGCCGCGGTCGACCTGCTGCCGGCCTGGGCGGTCGCCATGCACCGGCTCTACCCTTCGTCGCTCCGGCGCCCGCTGGTCCGGGCCGGCACGCTCGGCATCGCGCGGACGTTGCGCTGGGCGTTCCGCTGACGGTGCAGCATGGGCTTCGGCCAAGCGTGAAGCGGGCCGGCCTTCAAACCGGCAGACCCGCCATCCGCAGGCTCTCGCGCAGGTGCGCCTGGTCGTCCTGCCGGCGCAGCGGTGTCGTGTCGAGCAGCCAGCGACAGCATTCCTCGACGTCGGGCGGCTCGGCGCCCTGCCATTGCGCAGTCGCGAGGGCGACGAACGCCGCGGCTTCGGCCTGCGCCTCGTCCAAGCGGCCGAGCCTTGCCAGAATGGCGGCCCGCCAGGCGGAGCAGCGCGGGCCGCTGCTGGCCCCTGCATCGAGGTAGGCGAGCGCCGCGGCATAGCGGCGTCCCAGGAACTCGATCCGCGCCGGGTACCAGTACCAGACGGCCATGCGCAGCGCTTCCTGCATCACGGCGACCGCCGCATCGTTCTCGCCCAGGCAGGCGCGGGTCCAGGCCGCACCGATCAGGACGATCGAGTCGTTGGGGTTCAGGGTGACCGCCTGCTCCTCGTGCGATCGTGCCCAGTCATAGTTGCCTCGGAACAGGCAGACGGCAGCGAAGGTCGCATGGACGCGGGCATCGTTGGGGTCGAGCGCCAGGGCTTGGCTGGCATTCTCGAACGCTTCGTCGAGCAGGGCGCGGGAGGCAGGCCGCGGCATCGGGACGAGGCTGTCGAGCAGGCGGGCCCAGGCCAGGCCGGTGGAGGCGCGGGCGAATTGCGGATCGAGGTCCCGGGCGCGCAGGAACAACGCGGTCGCCTCGGCCCGCTCCTGCCGCGTGCCGTCCACCAGCTTGTTGCCGCGCAGGAAGCAGTCGTACGCACCCCAGTCTTCCGGTGGCCGGCGCCCTGCCGTTTCCCGGATCTCCTGGGACAGCCGCATCGCGACGGTGTAGGCGACGCTGCGCACGACCTCGTCCTGCGTCTCGAACAGCTCCTCCAGGTCCCGGTCGAAGCGCTCGGCCCAGAGGTGCCAGCCATTCCCGACCTCGATGAGCTGGGCGGTGATCCGGATCCGGCCGCCGCGGCGCCGCACGCTGCCTTCCACGATGAAGCCTACACCCAGCAGCCGGCCGATCTCGTGAACCGGCAGCGTCGTGTCGCGGAAGCGGAACGAGGACGTCCGGGCGGCGATCGCCATCGGCCGGAAGCGCGCGAGCTCGGTGATGATGTCCTCGGTGATGCCGTCGCTCAGATAGGTTTCCGCGGGATCGCCGCTCAGATTGGCGAACGGCAGGACCGCGATCGAAGGCGCTGCCACGCCCGGCCTGGACGATGGCGATGGCGCTGACGGTGCGCCGTCCGCCAGGTCGACACGGTAGACCCGAACCGGCCGCGTGATGTTCTTCAGGCGCTGCTCGCCGATGGCGGTGATCCTGCAGTCCAGCTTGCCCGACAGATGGTCGTAGGCGGTGCCGGACACCGTGATCCCATCCGGCTCGGCCAGTTCCTGCAGGCGGGCGGCGACGTTGACCCCGTCGCCATAGATGTCGCCATCCGGCTCGCCGACGATGTCGCCGAGATTGACGCCGATCCGCAGGCGGATCCGCTCGTGCGCGGCGATTGCCGCTTCGCGCTCCTGCATGCCCCGCTGGATGCGGATGGCGCAGTCGACCGCATCCACGATGCTGGGGAACTCGGCGAGCAGGCCGTCGCCCATGCGCTTGACGAGCCGGCCGTTCTGGCTGGCCAGCAGCGGCTCGATCAGTTCGGCGCGGCAGGTGAGCAGACGCGCGAGCGTGCCCCGTTCGTCCCGCTCCATCAGCCGCGAATAGCCGGCCACGTCCGCGGCGAGGATCGCGGCAAGACGACGTCCCGCGCTTGGTCCGGACATGCGGTTCCCTCCGGGAATCCGGAGGATTGTACCAGGAAATGCGGGGGGCGCCACCGATGCACCCTGAGGGCGCCGTGGCGGCCGAAGTTCACTCCTGGTCGATGAACGCCGTCAAGGCAGTGAAGAACGGCTCGGCCGCCTCGACGTGCGGCCAATGGCCGGCTTCCGGGATGGACTCGATCCGGGCGGACGGGAACAGGCGGCGCAGGGCGGCCTCGCCCTCGCCGGTGACGTAGGGGGACAGGGCGCCGCGCAGGGCCAGGGTGGGGCCCTCGTAGGGCGTGGCTTCCGGCGGATCGTTCCAGCCGACCAGATCGGGCAGCGCGGATGCTAGCAGGTCGAGGTCAACCCGCCAGCGAAAGCCGCCCTGGCCGTCGCTTCCCAGGTTCTGCAGCAGGAAGCTGCGCATGCCCACGTCCTCGACGTCGCCGGCCATCAGCGTGTCGGCATCGCCGCGGCGGCGGATACTGCCCAGGTCGAGCGCGCGCATCGCGCCGATATGGTCGGCGAAGGAACGGTGGCCGTAGGCGACCGGCGCTATGTCGACCACCACCAGGCGGGCGACCAGCTCCGGGCGGCGCAGGGCCAGGTTCATCGCGGTCTTGCCGCCCATGCTGTGCCCGAGCAGGTCGACCGGGCCGGCATCCAGGCGCAGGATAAGCTCGGCCACGTCCTCGGCCATGGCCGGATAGGTCATCGGCCGGCCCCAGGGGCTGCGGCCGTGGTTGCGCAGGTCGGCCATCACCACCCGGCGCCCGGACGCGTTCAGCTTGCGGGCCGGGCCCAGCCAGTTGCGGCCGCTGCCGAGCAGGCCATGCAGGATGACCAGCGGGCGGCCTTGGCCGGGCAGGTCGTTGATCGCGAGTTCCATCTGCACCTATGCCGTCCGGCGACGTTGAACGGGAAGAACCTGGGAACGAGGAGAACGAGCATGCGCGCGGAAGGTAGCGCGGTCGACCGCGACCGTCTCGGGGCGATCACCGAGTTCCTGCTGTTCGTCGACCGGCTGAAGACGGTCGAGCGCAAGGGCGTGGTGCCGGGGGTGAACCGGCGCGAGACGGTGGCCGAGCATTGCTGGCACATGGCGCTGGCGGCCCTGCTCCTGGAGCGGGAGATCGGCTTTGCGGTCGATCTCGGCCGGGTCCTGTCGCTGGTCCTGGTGCACGACCTGGTCGAGATCGAGGCGGGCGACACCTATGCCTACGACGCGGCCGGGGTGGCAGGCCAGGCCGAGCGGGAGGAGGCGGCCGCCCTCCGGCTGTTCGGGATGCTGCCGGCCGACCTGGGCGCCGAGCTGGACGCGATGTGGCGCGAGTTCGAGGCGGGGGTGACGCCGGAGGCGCGGCTGGCCAAGGCCTGCGACCGGCTGCAAGGCTTCATGCAGAACGTGGCCGCCGAGGGCGTGGTCTGGAAGGAGAACCGGATCGACCGGGCGCGCACCGCGATCCGCACCGACTATCCGCGCGGCGTCGACCCGGCGATCGCGGCGGTGATCGAGATCCTCTACGCCAAGGCGGATGCGGGCCGGATGTGGCCGGAGCCGGGGGAGGAATGACCCGTCCGGATGCCGGGAGTCCGCCGGAAACAATCAAGCAACCGCTACATGCGAGCCATGCAGAAAGTACATTTTTCACTGCATTTCCACTGTTTAACATGCAAGTCATGAAGACGTTGGCTACGGCAGTAGAAGGCTGCCTTTAGGAGACTGTCGTTTCGGCAGGAATTCATCTCCGGGTCAGTCCAATAATGGGGGGATGAATAGATGTGGCCGAGCCGATCGCTCGTCTGGTTGCCGATGCTCGTCGTCGGGCTGGTCATGTTCTCTGTCCGACCAGCCGCCGCTGAGCCTGCCAGTTTTTGTGGCGGCGCCTATGCCGCCAGCGACAAATATTGGGAAACCACATCGCCCAGCCTTTCCTCCGTGCTCGGGCACATCCCCGCCAACAAGAGCAAGACGTCCGGGAACATCCGCTCCCTGAACTATGCCCGGGACGCCAAGGGCAACCTCGTCAACCAGGCGGAGTTCGACCGGCACTGGAAGCACATCTTCGGCACCAGCACGGGCACCGGCTATGGCAGGAAGCTGCGCGGCGCCTGGGCGCAGGGCGCCGCCACCAGCTGGGGACTGGCCACCAAGCTCGGCCGCAAGAACCTGTCCGAATGCGTGGTCAACGGCACCGACACCGCGATCTGCCTGGGCATTCCCAGCGGCAAGATCAACGTGTCCTCGCTCGGCCATCACGGCACCTGGGCCGTGCTCGACGCGGCGGGCATGAACGGTGCCGCGGGCGACAAGGCCTGCATCGTCTATGACGTGATGTTCTCCAGCAATTTCGACTTCAAGGGCATCGACGGCAAGCTGCCTGGCCTGACCAACGCACCGGCCAAGACCGAGGCGCCCAACGACCAGCTCTGCAAGGGCCGCAACCGCATCATCAACGACGGCAGCGTGTTCTCGACACGGCTGGGCTTCACCGACGCGGGCGGCTCGCCCACTGCGGCAGCGGTGCGGGTGATGAACCAGTTCCGCAACGACATGTTTACCTACGACTGCACCAGGGACGGCAGCAGCACCAACAACGAGTTCCTGACCCAGATGCGGGCGGTCGACCCGGGTGGCTGGACCGAGGTGATCAAGCGCGGCGTGTGGTACCGGATCGAGCACGAGCTCGTCCTGAACACGCGCTTCGGGGCGGCGAACAACCTGCAGCCCGGCACCTCCAGCAAGGTCTGGCTCTACCGCAAGAGCGACAACGCCCTGATGCGGGCCTATGGGCGGCAGGACACGTTCACCTTCGACGCCAACCGGGACGGCCGGCTGGAAACCTACCCACTGCTGCCGCGCTCCGACCCCGGCAAGACGATCACCGGCATCTTCATGTCGATCCAGCAGGGCGGCAGCCTGCCGGGCTCGGGCCCATGGAAGCTCGACTACGCGATCGCGATGCGGGACTTCGGCCTGTTCCTGAAGTAAGGCGGCGCGCTGGCGGCCCGGTTTCCCCTACCTGTGATCTCGACAAGCGTGGCCAACCGGAGAATGCTCCGCCCCGGAGAATCATGCGTCCCAGGATGACCGCGGGATCGCACCGAATAATCAAGGGGGAGTCTGTTCATGGCACGGTGGCCCATGGATCTGTCGATGGCGCTGCAGGCGAACCGCCGCACCATGCTGAAGGGAGCGGCCGGTGTCGGCGTCGCGGCGCTCAGCTCCTCGACGGCGCTCGGCACGTTCGCGCGCCAGGCGGTGGCGCAGGACAGCCTGCGCACCCAGCTCCTGCAGATCCCGGGCGTGGGAGCCGGCTCGCCCACCGATGCGGACTGGCAGCAGGGCGGCGAGCACTGCCTGAACGCGACCAAGCACAACGTCCAGGAAGGCGAGCTCGCCGGCGCCGAGCTGACCTTCATGGGGCTGAACAACCAGAACCTGCACAACCTCCTGTTCCGCGGCTTCCTCAAGCCCTGGGAAACCTATACCGGCGCCACCATCACCTGGATCGACCTGGCCCAGGCCGACTACAACCCGCGCCTGCAGCAGGCGATCGCCACCGGCACGGTCGACTTCGACATCCTGGAGATGGGCGCGCCCTTCGAGGGCGACGTCTGCGGCAAGGGGCTGGCGTCCGAGATGCCGGACTGGGTGAAGGCCCAGATCGACATGGACGACTATGTCGACTACCTGAAGGCCCCGGTCGGCACCTGGGACGGCAAGACCTACCGCATCTCCATCGACGGCGACTGCCACAACTTCAACTACCGCACCGACTATTTCTCCGACCCCGATCTGGCCCAGGCCTGGAAGGCCGAGGGTGGTGAGGGCGAGTGGGGCGTGCCGAAGACCTGGCAGCAGGTGAAGGCGGTCACGAAGTTCCTCAATGGCAAGCAGGTCGCCGGCCAGGACGCCTATGGCTATCTCGACCCGCTGAAGCCCGGGGGCGGGTTCGGCTTCTATTTC
>VFQN01005413.1_pt1 | contig 15674 bp, 17 predicted proteins | sample 3512371 | NCBI WGS metagenome assembly VFQN01 (sample SAMN10412370, study PRJNA504923) | tailings metagenome | isolation source: Replicate 2 from Balatoc abandoned mine | place: Philippines: Itogon, Benguet | collected 2017-08-28
CTCCTACACCCTCCCCTCTCCCCCCTTCTCCCCAGCCCCCTAGCCCCGAGCCACCTTCTCCCCCCTCCCCTCTCCCCCCTTCTCCCCAGCCTCCTAGCCCACAGCCACCTTCTCCCCCCTCCCCTCTCCCCCCTTCTTACCCGCCTCCCAACCCCCCTTCTCCGCCCCCTCCTTGCGTCGTGTGCGCGACCGTGGCGATCAACCCGCCCCCCAATGTGGGCCAGTCCGCCCTGACCTTCGATGCGGAGACGTGCCAGGTTGTGGGGGAGTTTGCAGCTGACGTGCTGAACGCGTCAGCGGAGGACCTTGGCGCCATCATGACTGTTCCGTTTGCTCCGAACGGCTGCACGGAGCTCACGATCACCGTGTGCGGCTCATTCCTGTCTGCGGAGGAGGGAGCCAAGCTGCAGGACAGCATTGTGGAGTCGCTGAGGGCCATCGTGCAGTTCCTGACCGACGGCGCATGCAACCCCGAGGTGCGTTGTGTATTAGCAGTGCCGAGCTGGCGAGCTTGTGTGTAAGCAGCTGCCGGTGTTGCCCAGCGGACGTGGGGCACGCATACCACGGTGTGCTGTTGACTGAACGAGGTGCCTGCAGAGGCTGCACCGCTTTTAGTCAAGATATGCACAAGGGTGTTTGTTGAAGCGAGACTGCACTGTGGCATCCAGTGGCCAGATTGGGTCGTGCTGCAGATCCGGCCCTTCCCTTCCCTTCCCTGCTCACGCTCACTGTTTGCCTGTTTTTGCGTTTCGCGTTTCTTAACCCGCAGCTGTCTGGCTACAGCATCACCGGCACGATGGCCGCTGTTGACGGTTCGCCGGACTGCCTCAACGGTTTCTTCTCCGAGGTGGGTTTTTACTAATTTAGTGATTTATTTATTTTACTGATTTACTGATTTTACTAATTTAACAGGTACGAAATTAAAATTTTACCAGGTTCAGTTTTTTCGACATGTCTCAACGGTTTCTTCTCCGAGGTGGGCCATGCTTGACGTCCTGCAGCTTTTTCCGTGCATGGATCTCCCCTGCTCCAGCGCACCACGTCGTCTTGCCGTACCGCCACGTGCCTGCCCTCACACGTGTCGCCCAGCGTGGCATGCGCGCCTTGATGCAGGTCGTCAGCTGACCAGGATTGCACGCCTGTGGCTTTTCCTGTACCGTTTTTTCTGTCTAGCGCTGCCCGTCCTGCTCTCTGCATTGACTGTTTTATGTTGGATTTTCGTGGCCCTGACCCTGACTCTGCCGTCCTTGGTGTGCCTGCAGGAGTGCCGCACGCTGCCGCCGACGCCTGACCTGCCATCTCCACCAGCGCCGCCGCAGCCACCCAGCCCCGCACCACCCACGCCCGTGCCTTCGCCATTTGTATCGGTGAGTCGCCGCGTTAGGAGTCAGTCGCCGCGTTGGGGAATGCGCGGCGCCTGCCACCAGCACGTGCGGTGGCGCTCTGAGCCCAACTCCCCGGCCACCAGGCCCTGCGTGTCTCGGCCCCCACCCTGCCATGCTTTTCCAGCTCCTGATGCACCATGGATGCTTCACATGTATGAACCAGACCCCTGGTTGGCCTAAGGCGGGCTGCGGACAACCTGGCCTCCCCTAACGCCATGGATCCCATTGTTGTTGTGCAGACGCACATCTGTGTGGAGAGCTACCGCAACATCCCCTACGGCCTCACGGACCTGGAGGTGTCCCCCACAGTGGACCGACTGGGAGACCCCGCCGTGCAGTTCTGCTTCAGCATCGAGTCCTTCGCCTGCGAGCCGTCCTTCTGCTGCGACATGGACGTGGCCAAGGTGGGGCACGTGTGTTAGCGTGTGCGTGTGTTAGCGTGCGTTGTCTGTGTTTTGGCACACGCGAGCCGTCCTTCTGCTGCGACATGGACGTGGCCAAGGTGGGGCACGTGTGTTAGCGTGTGCGTGTGTTAGCGTGCGTTGTCTGTGTTTTGGCACACGCGAGCCGTCCTTCTGCTGCGACATGGACGTGGCCAAGGTGGGGCACGTGTGTTAGCGTGTGCGTGTGTTAGCGTGCGTTGTCTGTGTTTTGGCACACGCGAGCCGTCCTTCTGCTGCGACATGGACGTGGCCAAGGTGAGCCATGTGTATTAGCATGCGTGGTCTGTGTTCTGGCCGGTGTGGGTTGACCTCGCTGTGCTGCGACACGGACGTGGCAAAGGTAGGGCGCGGGTGTTAGCGTGCGTTCTCTGTGTACTGGCAGTTGTGGGTTGACCTCGCTGTGCTGCGACACGGACGTGGCAAAGGTGGGGCGGTGGTGTTAGCGTGCGTTCTCTGTGTACTGGCCGGTGTGGGTTGACCTCGCTGTGCTGCGACACCGACGTGGCTAAGGTGCTATGTTGGGTCACAGGATTCCGGGGTACGTAGGTAGCAGCTGCGGCGTTGTGTGTGGTCTGGTACTCGCGCATTTGTGTGGATCCACGCAGTTGGCACAGCACGACCTGGTGCGCTGTTACGGGGGACTTGGGCCGTCTGTCCCCTCTGCCTTGGCAGTATGACCGTGCATGCATGACCCTGCTAATCTTCTTTACATGCCTGCTTTCCAACGTGACGCCTGCAGATTGAGATTCCGTTCAACTACGCGGACTGTCGCGCTGACCTGCGTGCAACCACCATCAACGGCCGTGAGGTCAACTTCGGTTGGGGCTTCTACCCCAACGCGGGCGTCACGGCGCTCAAGTTCCTCAGCCTCAAGTCGTAAGTCTTGACGTTTTGAAGGACGCGCTAGCATGGATGATGATGATTATTATGATATTTTTAAGACAGCGGCGTGCAGCGTGGCCACGTCCCAGTGGCATTCGCCCGCCCTTTCCCCACTCACGAACCACAACGCACGCAGCCCTGCATCTACCCAACGCTCCCACGCCTGCGTTAGCAGCGCTGCACCAATTTTTGTTTATGATTCCCTCAACGCAGGGCTCTGCCCAGCCCGGAAGGCGCCACGTTCTGCTGGGTGATGCGCGAGGGCCCCTGCGCCACCGCCGCCGCCTCCTGCACCACCCCGGGCTGCCAGGCCAACATCTTCTCCTCCAACAACAAGTGGTAAGTACGCTGAGCATCTTGTGGCGCGTGCGCAGTACCGTATGCAGGCACAATCCTGAGTTGCACAGGTGTTCTTTGTTCACTGCATACGTACAGCAGGACTGCGGGTGTGATGTGGTCTCGTGTCGGCCGTGGTGATGGGGTTGGTATGTGGGCTAACCGCCGTCCTCTGCCGATTGTCCCCTGCCCTCGTCACCCCACAGCTGCCCAGCCAGGAACCTGCTCCCCTAAGGTGGAGCATCCACGCATCAGAAGAATCGCAGAAGCATTCCCCATGGTAACAAGCATTTTGGCAGCAATCTGCCTTTATGAACTTGGCTCGCATTGGATGGCTTGGCGTACGGTATATAGCATCAGGGAAAATCCCCTGGCGAGCATAGCGGAGATGTCCCCTCGTGGTGGCAACGGGATGCCGCCCCTCGTGTGTGAGGCAGGTTGGTCGTTACCGGCCTTGCAGTAGCAGAGCATTCTTTGCATAGTGAATTGCCTTGTATATAGATATCGGTGTTGGTTGGCTGTTGGAATTGTAGCTGCAGGTGGTTGCTGTTCCTGTTGCATCTGGGGTCCCACGTACGACAACACCAGGCCCACCGGTTTGCCCGCCACTGCGGTTGTCCAATTGTGCGCAAGCGTGTTGGTTACCCTATTCCTATGCAAATTGTTTTGCTTTCCAGTACAGCCGGGCATTAATGCCAGTCCCAGACATAAGCTCTGTCCTGCTGCGGAGCATTCCGGGCGCACATCTTTCAATGTTGCATAGAGTGTCCGAACTCGATTGGCGTGAGACTGCATTGCTGATGGCATCCATGGCTTGCACCCAACGCTCAGTCAGCGGAAGGAGCGATGGGCAGTTGCCTTGGTGTACCCTGTGGTGGGGCATAAGCCACCGCCACCCAACCTTTGTAACGCAAAGGGTACCGTACCCCTCTTCGGAGTGCGGCACGTGTGGTTGTAGTCCAGGGCACATACCTGCATTATGCCGGTGCATGTTGCATTGTGACAGCTGTGCTGTCACGGACGGCCGGCCTTGTGACCCGTTGCCAGATCCATAGACTGGTGGCCATGGCCGCAGCCGACCGTAGCAACCCTTCCTTTGCGGTGCACGCTGCAGGCCCATCATTGCCTTGCCCTGCACTCGGTTCTTTGCTGCACCCCTGTGCGTCGACTTCAGGAGTCACCCCACGACTCCCCTTTCCCGTGGTGCTGTACGGCCATGCCGTGCCGGTATGGTAACTGCTGCATCCCAAGCTACAGTTACAGTTACAGACCCCAATGGGATACGTCCGGAGAGCCAGGGGGGCCATAAGGACGAATAGCTGCAGCGAATTTCGGCACGCAGGCTGGCAGCTCATGACCGCATGGCAGCGTGGAGGTCGTGTCTTGTGTGGCAGGCACATAATGCATACAGCACGTGCCATACACAGATGCCAGCCAGGCCGGGGTGAGGTTGGATCGCATGCGGGAAGGGAGCGTACGGCACAGGGGTTGTGGTGGATCAGGGTGGATGGTGCTGATACCGGTAGTGGAGCAGGACGAGGAACTTCCATGGCGTGAGGTAGGATAACAAATGAAGGGAGAGCGCGCCGACAGTGCAGTGAATACCAAACCAAATAAGGAGTCGCAAGCGGCGGCTGTTTGCTCTGCTAACGATGGCTGCACACGGGGTAACTGGGGGGAGCAAGGGTCACCCCTGCGGCATCGCAGCCACCTAGACATGCCCTGAGGCTCGATACAGAAACATCCGCTTTAGCGCGCCAACCTGTTTGTATCGTATCGTAGTACCGGTATCCTATGGTCGTAGCTCACCGGGGCGCTCTGCTCCTGCGCTCTGCTCCACATCTGCTCCACTGGGAGCTGGATCACCTGGCCTTCGACCACGCTGCCGGACTGCCGCCCTCGAGCGTCCAGGCTCCTGCGACGGTTGGTTGGTGGCGCGCTAGCAAACGTCGTCTTGCATGGCCAAGCGATATGATTATCATAAAACTATTTCTGATTTGAACTTCCTTTCCTGGCAAGCTGATGCTGTGCCATCATATTCGAGCTTTCGCAACGATGCGCATGGACCAGGCAGTCTGACGCTTACGTCCAATAAATTACACAGCGCCCAGACGCAATAAAGTTTTAACAAGTTCAAATTCTGCGGTTGGTGAGTAGGCCTGCTGCGAGGCGCTACTGCAGCGGTTGGTCGTAACATTGTGAACGACGCAATTGCCTCCATCGCTCTGCCTACAAAAGCCTTCTGTGTAGCCGAGAAGGCATATACAATACAGACATTGATAATCGCAACGCCTGGGAGGTAATAGGGCGCCAAGGTGCAAGGACGAGGGTGCGGCTCATACTCTGCGCCAAGGGTAAATCGCCATATAACAATATACAAGTTATACAAGCACAGAAAGAGGAATATGACAAGACGTTGCGGTGAGTTGGAACCGGTTATTTGAAGTGGTGGTCCAACTCAGCTCGCGGGCGCTGCGGTTGTAGCCGAGCTCGCGACGACCAGTAACCCTTGCAGATGCGCTGTTTGTCAGATAATTAGCCAACAGTCGTGAGCATTGTCCGGCCCTTGGGAGGTGACTCAGTTCCCCGCTTCCCTTCCGACATGGCAGGAAGCGGCGCGATGGCGGGACCCTTACTGCTTGGCCTTGCCGCATTGCTCTGCGCCCAATCTGGTGAGTACTGTGGTGTCTTGTTGGAGCCACTTGTCGCGCGCCAGCCTTTGTGCCAGCGCCGGTGTACTCGCGGCATGCAGCTTCCCGAAACGCAAGGAACACCTGCCTTGGCTTTGCCTCCCGGCGCCATGCCACGACACATTTTAAAAAACAGGTAAGGTCATGTTTAAAAAACCCATGGTCCGCTTGTCAATTAGCAAACCAGGTGCAGCGACGCCGTTCCGGTATATCGTGTTGCCTCCCTCGACTTGCTGCTGCCCCGGCACTTGCACGTGCCTGTTACGTGTCACGTCGCTTGCTCCGCTCGAGACCCGCTGCCAACCCAGCCAACATTTGAAACACCCAATCCATACCAAACAAACTAAGACACTTTCCCTATGCAGGTGGGGTCCTCATCATTTTTGGGTTCCTCATGCCGGCCCCTGTCATGCCGCCCCTTGCTCGCTGCTCCCCCAGGTGCTGCTGCGGGCGACAGCGCCGAAGTGGTGCTCTCCCGCAGGGCCCTGCTCCAGGGAGACCTGGACCAGGAGAGTCGCGTGCTGACTACGCCCTACGCACCCGGCTTCCCGTTCTGTGCCTGCCGCACGTATGACTGCAAGTAAGGCTGTGTGGGGCAGTCGAACAGTCCGGAGGTGTTGGTGCCGTATCCACTCACTGCCGGCTTGCATGCTGCATAGCTACAACCTGAGTGATGATGCGACATGCATGCCGGCGGTACCTGCAGGTGCTCGCCGTACAAGCTCACGTACAAGCCCCCTGTGAAGGTTGGTTGGTTACTTGAGGAACCTGTGCTGATACCGGACGCTTAGGCAGCAAGGCCACCTGCCTTGCCTTGCCCCGCATTTACTACTGGTACTCATGCGCCTGGAAACTCTTGTAGCACCGTACCTGGAGGGACACGTCTGCGATAGCAATCTATCTCGTCAACAGCCAAGCGTTGCGGTTTCCTGTTGTTCCCACGTTACATGCAGCTTCCCAACGGTGGCTCCAAGTACTGCATAGTGCCCTCCTATGTGGGCTGCGACGAGTCGCGTGCCTGCTGCACCGCGCTCCAAGCCAGCGTCAACAAAATGGGCTTTGACATTGGTAAGTGCTGCTGCCTGTGGCTTGAGTGCACAGCCAGGAAGGTGGCTGGGTACCAGCAGCACACCCGCTGCCTGCAAACCCACTGCCTGCAAGCAACCCAGGGCACACAGCTCTTGGCGTGGCACCCTGCTGCTTCCTCATTTGAAGTCACACGTCCACGTGGCGTCGTTCACAGCGCTAGCGTGTACCGTTTGCGCCCAGCTACGCTTCCCTGCTCCCGACACGCCATCCTAACACACACTCGCCATGCTGACCACTACTGCAGGCGCCCAGTGCCTCAAGCCTGCCATGAGCAGGATCGAGATCAACGGCGCCGCCATTGGCAACTGGGAGACTCGCACATGGAGCCTACCAACAGGAGGTGTGTAACGGCCTGATAAGCGTCATGTACCACCAGTACGACAAGGGCTGTGTTCCTGTGTTGCGTAGTCAGCGAGACTCGCAGTTGAGCCACGCTGGTAGGAGGGTGCGGCACAGGAAGGAGCTGGATGCAGCCATGCACCGGCACGTCGCCGCTGGGCCAGCCTCGTAGAGCGCAACCTGCGCTGAAAGAGAACCTCGACCTGCTGACTCTGCTGCTGTTGCACGTGCACTGTGTTACTGCATCCATCCATCCATCCATCCAAACTGTGTACCCTGTCGTTTTGTTGGCTGGGACGCAGGCTTTGGGTACGAGCTCCGTCTGTACGGCCTGTCGTACAACCGTACGACGTTTCCCGGCATTGAGATCTGCTTCATCGCCACCTCCGCCTGCGACCAGGCGGGCATCTGCAGCCAGCCGGACGGCTCCTGCAGGTGGGCGTTACGACACGTGCGGACGCGTCGACACGTGTCAATTCCCCGCCGGAGTCACAGGCAACGCGACTACAAGAGCTGCGCCAGCTAGGAAGCTCAGGCACCGGTGCTACATGACCTCCCTTGCAAAACATCCCGTACTGACGCTCAATCTGCTGTGCGCAACGCCTGCTATCCCCCCGTACAGGTGGACCGTCCAAGAGTCTTCCGACACCAAGTACTGCCCCATCTGCAAGTACTCCTTCTCACCACCGCCCGCGCCCCCCAGCCCCAAACCCAGCCCGCCCAGCCCGCGCAAGCCCCCCAGCCCCCGCCCTCCCCGGCCGTCTCCCAACCCACCGCGTCCGCGCTCCCCTCCCCGCCCTCCCCGCAACCCGCCCAGCCCCCGCCCCAGCCCTCCGCCCAGCAGCCCTCCCCCCCCGTGCAGCGTGTGCGCAACGGTCACGGTCATTCCGCCAGGCAGCATCCCTAACCCTCCACCTTTCTTCAGTCCTGAGACGTGCGCAGATGTCAGCCAGTTTGCGGTCGATGCCCTGAACGCTGCCACCGACGAGGCAGGTGCGTCCATGGCCCAGCCCTTCAGTGCGACCTCCTGCTCAGACTTCACCGTCACGGTGTGCGGCGTGTTCTCATCCTCCAATGAGGCAGCAAAGCTGAGTGATGAGCTGATTCAAACCGTTTTGGAGTCTATTGCAAAGTACGTCAGCGAGGGAAGCTGCACGCCCCAGGTGGGTATCCCTCGGCTGCCATTGCAGCCGGAATGCATGGTGTGATGCTTACCGGACACATGTGACATGCATGGCGAGGCGAAGGCAGGCGGTACATCTCGCTGACCTGTTGACGTGTGATTCCACGCAAATGCGTGGCTGCAATGCCGGCAGTTGCCCCGTGCTGCCCTTTGGCCCCAGAACTGCTGCACTGGGCCCCTGGACCTCCCAGTCATCCCCATCCGGGCCCCTATCCCACGTGCAACCGCCCCACATGCCCTCACGCCAACCCCACCTACACACACATTGTCCTTCTGCTTTCCCATGCAGACGCCTGGCTACACCATCCGGGCCACGATCGGTGCCGTTGATGGCTCCGACTGCATCTTTGGTGCATACGAGGAGGTGGGCGCGTGATCGACCTGGATTTCTTTTCTGCACCCATTTTGATACATGCCATGACGCAATAGTAAGGGAAATAGTTTGGTCCACGTGACAATGTCCCCAAACCGGCAGCCCCCGCCTGGGTTGTGCGCGCCCGCCTCACCTCAAACCCTGCCCTCCGCTACCCGGGCCCCGCCCAGGTCTCATGGCCAGAAGGAGGAATAAGTGTTTCACACCTACTTGCACTGAAAGCAGCGCGTAGGTGTCTCACACCTTCACATCCCTTGATTGCCCCCTCGTGTCACGGACCGCAGGGCTGCCGGCCGCCACTCACACCCATCCCGCCTGCGGCCCCCAACGCCCCTGCGCCCGAGCCCCTGGTCAAGGTGAGGCTGTTTGGAAAAGGGAGGTTTGCACACTCATCCAGTTGCGCAGTAATGCCCCTTGCCATCCATGGTGTCCTGCTGTAACGCATAGAACACAGTAGCCTGTCCGTGGCAGATGGTGACTTTCGAATTTGGGCAGCACCGGTGCCGGTACATTTGCACCATGTACTTAGCCTGTGAACAGCTGGCCACCCTTGCGGCTCATGTTGCTGCCCTGCCCCGGTACGCAGACCCACAACTGCGCCGCCGCCTACAAGAACATTCCGTACGGCATGACTGATCTGGAAGTGGGCGATGCCGTACACAAGGACGGGGTGTCCCCCGTCGTGGCCTTCTGCTTCTCCTTCACCGACTTTCTGGGGTGCACGAGCGGCCCGTGCTGCAACATGACCATCTCCAAGGTGTGTTGATGCGACGAACTGAGGGCGCGTGTGCCGTCTATGTATCTAATGCTGACTTGTGAGCAGGGGACTGTAGAGCGACTGACTGCACTGTGTGTGATGTTGGATTAAGGCGGCTGTGGGTCCATACGCACGGTCCAGAGGCTAGTGACAAGTGAGCGGGTCTACCTCTATACATATGCCCACACGTGCTGACGTGTGCCAGGAGATGTGCAGTTTCATTAAATTGATTTTCTGTTTTAATGCAGGTGGAGATTCCCTTTCGCCATCCCTGCAAGGGCGCCATACGGGGCCTAACCGTCAACGGTGTGTGGTACGACTACTCCTGGTCACTCTACCCCAACGATGTGTCCGTCATGAAGTTCCTCAAGCTGCTCGAGTGAGTTGACTGAGGCCTCCAAAATCGTTACCGGTCACTTTGGCAGGGAAGGGGACAGTAACCGTTCTACACAGCACCGCGGCGTGTGTTGAACGTGCGCAGTGGTCACGCCCGCCCGTTGCCACGTGCATTGTACCGTGCGTGGAGGTGGCAGGCCACATGAGCGCGTACCCCACAAGCCATACCGCCCCTGGGTGCCACAATCACGTGCGCTTACGGTCCTGCACTTGCTCGGGATGCACCTGAGCACACCCTGGCACACCTGAGCCCCTTAGCCCTTACCACCTACCACCCCAGCCAGTCCACTGTGGGCTCTGTGTCGAGCTCCTGCGCCAACGCACCCATCCATCTCCTACATCCTAACCCACCCACAGGCTGGCACCCAGCCCCGCCAACGCCAGGCTGTGCTGGTACATGACCCCGGGCCCATGCGCCACCACCGAGGCCTGCCGTACGCCCGGCTGCCAGGCCAGCATTTTCTCCGCCGACAACAAGTGCTGCCCCAGCAAGTACCTAAATTAGGTTATCACTGTGCCACTTTTGCACATGCACGACCCGTACATACGCAGTTCGCACGGCGCGCTCCCAACGCTCCCCATGGAGGGCGACGGTTAGCCGTTAGCAGTTAGGTGTAGCGCGCGGTTAGATCGGAGCCGTGGTGCTTTAATGTCTTCGTAGGGCAGCAGTGCATGCATGCCAATCCGCATGCCTTGATGTATGGTTGTCTCTTGCATGCAAACAATAAGGGTCTTGCCCCATAGGTGGCATGCATCCACAAGCACTGCCGCGGACAGTACTGACAGGTACTGACGGCGCCGCTGCTGCATGCAGGGTGGCTCCGTGCACGGCACGTCTTAGCACACTAGCGCATTATTTATAAGCCGGCATCCTATGGCCAACAGCTAGCCCTTATAAACGGTTGGCGAGTAGAAACTCCCCTGGTTTGAACTCAACACACCCCGCATCGACTTGCCGGAATGAGCATGACGGCATAGAAGCACAGTACGCTCGGCTGATGTCTACGTACATACCGTCAGTCCAGATTGGACTTGTGATTAGTTGGTCCTGTGTGGTCGTAAGGTCAAGCGTGCGCATCGGGTTGATTGTTGCCCTGATCGTCATTATTGCTGGTAGCAATTCATTGGCACCTGATCTGGCCATGTTGCGGCTTTAGTTACTTATGCGCCCACCCTTTCGTGGTGGTGCATTAGGGTACGGAGCTCTGCCTTGCTCACAATGTTGTTGGCAATGACGGGTTAACGACGAAGACACAACGTTTGGTTGCTGGTGTTGTGTCCTGTAATTGATACTGTAATTGGTGTCCACATGGCCAAGCTGCGTTGTGTCTTACACACATCCTTGCCGTGCAGTCAGTCAGTGTTAATCGGGGAGGGTTCTCCCTCCGCAAGTGCAACGACCCAGGGACGAGCCGGGGCTCAAGGGCCTCCACCAGGGCGTACAAATGGTGATTGTGCATTTGTACAAAACAACGCCTTCAGCACCCAAACGCTAGCTGCCGCATGTGTGCCTTCCACGCGCAACCCACTTCCCTCTACCAAAAAGGGCAAATTCCGGAGGCCACTTCCAGGTCCGCAAACCAAGAGCTTCAACCTTTGAGCTCCCGAGCCAGTTCCTAACATGCAACAGACGTCCAGGGGCCCGCTCCCCGCTACCAACACACACAGAGCAGCACGCTGGGAGGGCGCACGTGCAGCCTGAGGCTCCCAACGGTTCAGCCAACCGAGTCCAACGCCAAACGACAAAACGCCATGCGAAGGACTCCCTTGCACTCAGCCAGGAGCAAGCACATGCAGCAGGCAGGAAACCTACGGCTCTATCTCCTACGGTAACGTACATGCCGGTCTGCCCTTACCACACACAGGTGGAACGGTGCGGGGGCTCGGCCTGGCTTGCTTGGTTTGAACAGGCTGCGTGCTGGGTACTGGGTAGACTGGTCTCCCTTGCTTGGCACAGAATACACCACCGTAGCGTCCGGCATGGCACCAAGGACATCAGGTTACGCGAATGTAACAAACCCATACCGGTAGTTCCAGCAGGGCGGTTTGACGAGGCAAGTAGGAGTCCGACGCCGAAGGGTTACAATGCACAGATACTTGTCAGCCAATTAGTCGCCATGGTCCTCTCGTGTCGCTACCGCTGCTGCTGCTGCTGCTGCTGCTCGAAAAGCTGGAGGATGTGTTTCCCGACGGGCGTGAACTGCTCCTCTTGCAGCAGCTGCCGCACCTGCAGCCACGCACGGGAACGGCACAAGGCGACATGCACAGCAGGGCAGTCATGCTGCTGGAACTGAGGGGTGTTGCACGTTGCAGGAAGCCTTGAAGAGTACAAGAGCAAGATCTGTCAGCAAGGAACAACCCTGGGTGGCAACACGCTTGGGACTTCCGCAGGACACAAGGCTTGAACAGCACTCCATAGCACCAGGCACGGCACGGCAAGGCTGGGGGCCCGACGAACCCATGCAGGGTACGCGAGTGGCGGGGGTCAAACCCATGGATGCAAAGCCCGCCCATTCTGCCACCGCTTCCCCAACCGCCACGCATCCTGCACAATGTCAGCAGTGAGCTCCCCGCCCCTGCTATGCCACGCCGTAGCCCCTTGCCTCCGGGTGGCTTACCCACATGCACTCCTCCGTGTCATCGTGCCGCACTTTTTGCGTGGGCGTGTAAGCTAGCAATCGTGCAAAACCAACCCCCTCACCTTGGCTCCCCACCAAGGGGCACGCTCCCTAGGCACACACCTCTCGCAAGGCGAAGAGCCATCCGAAAGACAGCAGAGGCGAGGCCACGCGCGCGTGTGTGTGTAGGCAACCAAACCCCTCACCTTGTCCATGGGCGCGAAGCCCGCCCAGTCCACTTCCTCCTCCTGCAGGTCCAGCACCGCCCCCGCGGCCAGCTCGAACTCGAAGGCGCACCCCCACACGTGGCAGCTGCTGTCCTGATAGGGGAACACGAACAGGCGGCGCAGGCCAGACCGTGCAGCCGCCTCGCTGACGCCGATCTCCTCTGCCAGCTCCCTGCGAGGACGGGGAGCTGCAGCGCTTGGCATCCCAGTTCGAAAGACTCAGCAGCTGCAGGGAGCCTGTGACAGTACGACATGACATGGTGGACAGCAGGCCTCCATGCCCCCATCAGCAGGTACGCCCGGTGACTACCATACGTGCAAAGGTAGTGTCGAAGATGGGTGTGCGTGTGGGCCTAGCCAGCCGTGGGCGGGCGGTGACCCACCGCCAAATGAGACATGTACAATTGGCAGCCGTGCGGCGCCAACAATGCCCGCCGTTGTCTCTGACCTGAGCGCGCTGTGTGCGCCCGCGGTGTGCAGTGGACGGTGAGGCCAGAAGGACAGGTTGTGGCAACTGTGGATGTGATCCTTGAGCCCACTGAACGCGCGACCACTGGGTGCGGTGCCGTGCGGTGTCGTGCCGTACCTGGCTGCCGTATCCTCGTACTCCTCGCCCGCCCGTACGACACCTGCTATGACCACGTCCCAGTGCGCTGGGTACACGTCCTGGAAGGGGATGAGACGGAAGCGGCACTTGGAGGCGAGGCTGAAAGGGGAGCCGGGCAATGGGTCGTTCGGCACGCCGCCTCAACCCGGTAAGCAGCCCCTACCAAGCAACAGGGCCATGTGCCTCGCACAGCTTCTCCACTCCTCTCCCGCGCTTCCGACAGGCCTTATGCTTCACACCCGCACGGCTTTCCGTTCTTAGTCTGGCTTCAATCGCAGGGCTCGCGCACCAGGGGAGGTCCCCTGTCGCGCACCTTTTTGCTGCTGCGCTTGGACACCAGCAGCTCCCCCGCTCCGTTGCGCACCAACACGTACGACCCGCGGCCCAGCAGCCGATTGCGCACCGTGACGTCCCGCGGCTCTGCGCCCACCACGTTATTGTGCTCGTCCTGCACGACAGCGCAATCGCCAAAGTACCGGTACGATTGACAGTCAGTACAGTGAGGGCGTGTTGTGGGTTACGGTACGGTATTGTGCACCACATGGCTGGCGTGCCGTTGGCTGTCGGGCCATGTCGTACTGTCAAACGCTCGGAAGAGAAGTGAAACAAGCAACACGGAAGCATGGCTGGAAAGCTGTCAGGTTGGGGCCTGGTTGGAGCACGTGCTGCTGGCTTCAAGGCGCCACCTACCACAATAACACACAGCTCCTGCTGCTTCACTGGCTGTGCTCCGCTCGCTGCTGCAGCTGCTGCAACAGCGGGACGCCCGGCTTGGGGCGAAGCAGAGATCCGGCGTAGCGCCACACCAGCACGTAGCGTCCTGTGTAGCATGAACCGCAGGAATGGCGCGGCAACGGGGCCCTCACGCTAGCGGTGTAACAGGCACATGGCGCCTCGTGGGTGACTAAGCTTGCGAGCGCCCCCAGGGGCCCAAGCCCTGCCGCCTGCGCCCCTCATAGCTTAGGTTGGAGGGATATTGCACGCTGTGATATATGAGGTTGTGCATCTCAATTGGCCGCACCTGCTCGAAGCAATGCTCGCCCTTGCGACTTTGTCTCGTCCGGACGTGCTTGCGGGCTGAGCTAACCGAGGCTTCATGGATCTCAACTCTAAAGTGATGATTGTGCAGGTAATATGATGTCGCGGAGGTGTAGCTTCTAACAGAAAGGCTGGCTTGCGCGACGGGCTTGCGTTCTCCCTGCCCTGCTTCTTGTTGCCCGATGCCAAGTCCCAACAAAGTATACCTGCAAATGTGCGCTTATGTAGAGTGGGTTGTCGTGCAGTGGCTTTCTCCAGTCTGCGTCCTCCTGCATCGGCGTTCGCCCAACGCGCAGGGGAGGTCCCCCACACCCCTCTGCCTTCTTACCTCCTTCCACATCGACACTTCCGCAGTCCGCATGCCTACGCCGGCTAGCCTAGGGCACAGAGGCGCGGACTAGGGTGTGATTAGCGGCCTGGCGTGGGAACGAGACTTCCCTGCTTTCCAATGCGGCCGGAGGGAGCCTTGTTGAAGGCGGGGCGCCAAAAGTGGCTGCTATCCTGGCCGCACCCCGGCCCTTTCCCGGTCTTCTGCTGGCAGTGCCGCAGCCTCACTGCAGGCGCTCGCAGCAGCAGGGTTAGGCTCACATCTGAACAGACAGGAGTCGTTCCGTCCACAGGTAGCATGGCAAGACCGCAGGACACAAGGCCACCCTGGACCACCGCTATCAGCTGGGGCGCCTGCCCGCAGCAGGCTGGCGTGCGGAAGGTACCGGTACGTGCTACACGCAAGGCAATGCGGCACGTGGGCAACCTACATAGAGCAGGCACATGCGTCGTTTCAGCGCGTGTTTTCTCCCTATGCAAGACACATGCGTTTACAGGCAGCGCGCACCCCTGCCACCCCTGCCAGGGGAACTCTTCCTTGGAGCCAACCCGATCAGCTGATACGTGCGGCATACCGCATTACACGTGGCCTCATGCAGTCAACGCCGCCTTCCGCACACTTGCTACACCTGTCCACGGCTTCCTCCAGACTCAACACCCCACAGCACCACCACCAACGCCCAACTTGACGTCCAAGGGGCAGGGTCGGAATGTTTACTGATGGACACTCCTGCACCGCACGGGACCTCCTGTAACGCACAGCTCCCCCCCCCGCCCCGGAGCCTAGCGCCCTACGTACATTCCTGCTCCAAATGACAATGGTGCGCGCTGCCCGCATCCAGCACCCCTCGGCCAACGGACAACACCTGACCTGCTTGAGCAGGAAAGACCGTACTATCGTGCAGCAGCACCAGTCCATGAACTTCGGGCCCCCCCCCCCCCCCCCCGCGCGCCCCCCCCCCCCCCCCCCCCCCCCCCCCCCCC
>VFQN01005414.1_pt1 | contig 15673 bp, 12 predicted proteins | sample 3512371 | NCBI WGS metagenome assembly VFQN01 (sample SAMN10412370, study PRJNA504923) | tailings metagenome | isolation source: Replicate 2 from Balatoc abandoned mine | place: Philippines: Itogon, Benguet | collected 2017-08-28
CGCCCGAATTCGGCAAGCGCGTCGACCAGATCACCAACATGGGCCGCAAGGAAATGCTGGAGGCGGCGAGCCACAGCAACCGCTTCCTCGACCGCCCGATCCGCGCGATCGACCGCGATACCGACATTGGCCAGAGCCTCATCGAACTGCGCACCACGGTCGAGCGGCTCGACCCGTCGGCGAACGGCAAGCTGCTCTCGAAGCGCGGCTTCCTCGACAAGATTTTCGGCAGCAAGATCAACAATTATTTCGCGCAATATCGCAGCGCCCAGACGCATATCGGCGGCATCCTGACCGCGCTTGCCAACGGCAAGGACGAGCTGCTGATGGACAATGCCGCGATCGACGTCGAACGCCGCAAGATGTGGGAATCGATGGGCAAGCTCGAGCAGATGGTCCACATCTCGAAAACGCTCGACGAGCGGCTCGAGGCGAAAGCGACCGAACTCGACGGCGTGGATCCCGCCAAGGCGAAGATCATTCGAGAAAACGCCCTCTTCTACGCCCGCCAACGCACCCAGGACCTGCTGACCCAAATGGCGGTGACGGTGCAGGGCTATCTGGCGCTCGACCTCGTCAAGAAGAACAATGTCGAGCTGGTGAAGGGCGTCGATCGCGCCTCGACCACCACGGTCGGCGCCCTCAAGACCGCGATCACCGTCGCACAGGCGATGACGAACCAGAAGCTGGTGCTCGAACAGATCACAGCGCTGAACACCACGACCGCGAACATCATCGACGGCACGTCGAAGATGCTGAAGGACAACACTGCGCGCATCCATGAGCAGGCGGCATCAAGCACGATCCCGATGGAGACGCTGAGCCGCGCCTTCCAGAATATCTACGATACGATGGACGCGATCGACACCTTCAAGGTCAAGGCGCTCGACACGATGAAGACTACCGTCACGGCGCTGGAGGGTGAGGTCGCCAAGTCGAAGGGCTATATCGCGCGCGCCGAGGGCGCGAGCCAGGCGCAGGCGAGCGTCGGCGGCGCCGACAGCCCGCTCGCCGCGCTCGAAGGCTAAGGCATGAGCATGAGCGAGGTCGACAAGATCAGGATCTCGGCCGAATCCGCGATCGAGCGGTCGCGCGAGCGCCGCCGTCCCATCGGGACCAAGAGCGTCGCGCTACGCCGTCAGCATCTCTACAAAAAGCTCGGCCGCGTGCTCGTCGCGGGGGGCATCGTCCTGATCGGTGCTGCGCTGTTCGGCGCGCTGATCCAGCCGCTCGGCTTCACCGGCCTGCTCGCGCTCTTCGTGCTGCTCGTCGGCGTCGCGGTGCTGTTCGGCAAATGGCCGCCCTTCCCCGAGCCGCGCCAGCAGGACCTGCCCAAGGCCGATCTCAAGCAGCTCGCGGGCCGCACCGAAATCTGGCTCGAGGCGCAGCGCCCCGCGCTCCCGGCGCCCGCGCGCCAGCTCGTCGACGGCATCGGCGTCCAGCTCGACCTGCTCGCACCGCAGCTCCAGACGCTCGACGCGTCGAGCCCGGCGGCATCGAACATTCGTAAGCTCGTCGGAGAGGACCTCCCCGAACTCGTCGCCGGCTATCAGCGCATTCCTGCTGGCCTCCGCAAGGAAGCGCATGCCGGGCGCACCCCCGACGAAACGCTGGTCGGCGGGCTGACGATGCTCGAACGCGAGATCGGCGACGCCGCGCGCAGCCTCGCCGCGGGCGAGCTCGACAAGCTCGCGACGCGCGAGCGCTATCTCCAGCTCAAATATCAGGGCGTCGACGGCGATGAGCCGCTCCAGGGCGACCGGCCCTAGCCCCGCTTGCCAAGCGTGAACCCCGCCGCCACAAGACCTTGATGTTCGATCAACTGCTCGCGTCCGAAAATGTCGTCTTCAGCGCCGCGCTGCTGCTGATGCTGTTGATCGGCGCGGTGCAGGCGACGGGGCTGTTCGGCGACATCGACGGCATGGACATCGATGCCGACGGCGACGCGGGCGTTGCCGACGCGCTGCTCGCCTGGGCCGGGATCGGGCGCGTCCCCTTCCTGATGTGGCTCGTGCTCTTTCTCGCGCTGTTCGGCGCGCTCGGGCTCGGGCTCCAGCAGCTGATGACCGGGCTGACCGGCGGCCCCGGATCGAACCTGCTGATGGTCCCGCTCACCGCCGTCGCCGCCCTGCCACCCACTGGCGTCGCGGCCCGCGTCGTCGGGCGGATTTTCCCGAGCCTCGAGACCACCGCGATCGACCGCGACGAGCTGATCGGCCTTTATGCCGAAATCAGCATCGGCACCGCGCGCGAAGGCCATCCGGCGCGCGCGACGGTGACCGATCTTCACGGCCAAATACACCAGATCATGGTCGAACCCGACAGTTCCGATCAATCGTTCCAGACCGGCGAAAAACTATTGCTGGTCAAGCGCGAAGGCGAATTGTTCAAGGGCTATTCGAAGGGCGATTTCTATTTACCGCGGCTCGACTGAACCTAATATCCCCGCATAGGCCTTCCCTTTCTGGAAGCGCGAATCGGGGGTTACACACAGTCCATGATCGAAATCGCTATTTACGCCGGGATCGGCTTTGCAGTCCTGCTGATCCTGGGGCTCATCATCACGCGGCTCTATCGCCGCGCAACCAAGGAAATCGCATTCGTCCGCACCGGCTTTCGCGGTGAACGCGTCGTGATGAACGGCGGCGCGCTGGTGCTGCCCGTGCTGCACGAAACGATGCCGGTGAACATGAATACCGTGCGCCTCGCGGTCGAGCGCAAGAACACCGACGCGCTGATCACGCTCGACCGGCTGCGCATCGACGTGAAGGCCGAATTCTATGTTCGCGTCCGCCCCGACGGCGGCGCGATCGCGATGGCGGCGCAGACCCTGGGCCTGCGCACGATGAACCCCGAAGCGCTGAAGGATCTGGTCGAAGGCAAGTTCGTCGATGCGCTACGCTCGGTCGCCGCGGGCATGACGATGAACCAGCTCCACGAGCAGCGCGCCGACTTCGTGCAGAAGGTGCAGCAGGTCAGCTCGAACGATCTTGCGATGAACGGGCTCGAGCTCGAATCGGTGTCGCTGACCGGGCTCGACCAGACCTCGATCGAGCATTTCAACGCCAACAACGCGTTCGACGCCGAGGGTCTGACCAAGCTGACCGAGCAGATCGAAATGCGCAAGAAGACGCGCAACGACATCGAGCAGGACACGCGCGTCCAGATCGAGACCAAGAATCTGGAGGCCGACAAGCGCAGCTTCGAGATCTCGCGCGACAATGAGTTCGCGAAGCTGAGCCAGGAGCGCGAGATCGAGATCCGCCGCGCCGAACAGGCAGCCGAGGTCGCGCGCGAACAGGCGCAGCGCAATCAGGAGGCCGAGAATGCCCGCATTCAGGCCAAGCAGCTTGTCGATGCCAAGCAGATCGAGGCCGACCGCGCGATCGAGGAAGCGCGCATCGCACAGGAACAGGCGATCGAGCTGGCGCGGCAGGAACAGCAGATCCTGATCCAGAACAAGAGCCGCGAGGAGAGCCAGGCGCGCGGCGAGGCCGACGCAGCGCGCGCCGTCGCCGTGGCGGCCGAGGAACAGGTCTCGACCGCGCGCGAGACCGAAATCGCCGAGCGTTCGAAGCGCATCGAGCTGATCGAAGCGGCGAAGGAAGCCGAGCGTCAGGCGATCTCGGTGAAGGTACAGGCCGAGGCCGAGAAGGAAGCCGCGTCGAACCGCGCCGCCGCGCTGCGGCTCGAGGCCGAGGGCGAATCCGAGGCCGAGAAGCTGCGCGCCGAGGCGGCGCGCGTCCGCTTCGAGGTCGAAGCCGCGGGCCAGCGCGCGATCAACGAAGCCGCGAACATCCTCTCATCGGGCCAGATCTCGCTCCAGACCAAGATGGCGCTGCTCAAAGTGCTGCCCGAGGTCGTGCGCGAGGCGGCGAAGCCGATGGAGGCGATCGATTCGATCAAGATCGTCCAGGTTGATGGACTCGGTCAGCAGGGCGGCGGTTCGGGCTCAGGCGGCGGCGACGCCGGCAGCGGCAACCTCGCCAGCAATGCGGTGTCGGCGGCGCTCGCCTATCGCGCGCAGGCGCCGGTGATCGACAGCCTGATGAAGGAGCTCGGCTTCGACGGCGGCTCGCTCGACGCGCTGGTCAAGGGCGCGGCGGCCGAGCCCGTCGCTGCAGACATCCCTGTCGTCGAAATTAGCGAAAAGCCGAGCCGCCGCCGCGCCGCGCCGGCCAGCGACGAGGGCGACGACGCATAAACTTCCCTAGAGCCGCCGCAGCCGCTGCGTCCCCGCAAACCACAGCGCAAGGACCAGCAGCAGCGGCGGCGCAAGACCCCAATGCGCCGGACCCGCGAGCGGTGCGAGCAGCTCCGACGACGACAGCAGCCACAGCGCCGCGAGCAGCGCGCCAATCGCCAGCGCCTCGAAGGCGAAGCTCTTCCAGAAGCGGCTTTCGGCGCGAGCCAGCGCCGCTTCGGCATCGATCCGATGCTCCACGCGAGCGAGGAAAGCGCGGTCGCCCGGCCGCTCGGACGGCGCCAGCAGCGCGCCCAGCATCGCATCGAGATTGTCGTTCGGCTGCGTCATGACCCGCCTCCTTCGCCGATCATCTTCTGCGCCTTTGCGCGCCCGCGCAAGACGAGCGATTTGAGCGTCCCGAGCGGGACCCCCATGATCTCCGCCGCCTCGCCGTGCGACCAGCCATGGCCGAAGCAAAGCGTAAGCGCAGCCCGTTCCTGCGGCGTGAGACCTGCAAGCAGCCGTTCGGCATCGAGCGCGGCATCGCTCGCGGGCCGTGGATCGTTCGACGTCGGGGCATCCTCATTCGCGGCCAAGCCTTCGCGCCGCCGCGCGGTGCGCCGCTGGTCGAGGAAGAGCCGCCAGCCAATCCCGGTGAGCCAGGCGGCATAGCTGCCCTGCCCGCGATAATCGCCGGCGCGCTGCCAGGCGCGGACGAACGCCTCCTGCGCCAGATCGTCGCCGTCGCTCCCCGCGACGCGCGACAGAAAGGCGCGCAGCCGCCCCTCGTGCCGGAGCACGAGGAGCTGGAAGGCGGCGCGATCTCCCCCGGCAACGCGCTGGTTGAGGAGCAGGTCTTCATCGTCACGCAGCGCCGCGCTCCTCGGCGGCCGCAGCGCGCGCGATGCGGCGGCGGTAGAGCAAAGCGGCACCGACGAAAGCGGGGAAGAGCGCCGCGCCGGCCGACAGGCGGATCAGCTGCTCATGCCCCTGGATCAGCCCGAAGCCCGCCATCGCGAGCCCGATCGCGATCAGCACGAGGCCGTTGCGATCGTCGCCCGGCGCATCGCCCTGACGCGTACCGAAGCCCAGATGCTCATAGGGTTTGTTGAGTTTGTCGATCATCGGCAGCGCGGCGTCGGACTTTGCCTCGAGCGCGCGGCGGATTGAGCGGTGCAGCATCCACGCGTGGAGCAGCCGCGCAAGCAGGAAGAAGCCGATCACGAACAGCGCCACCATCGTGATATTCTCGAGCAGGCCGAAGAAACTGTCGCTGACTGCGACCAGTTCGGTGGTCGGCGGCGGCGGCGGCATGAACGAGGCGATGTCACGCGGGTCGATATAGGCCGCGACATCGGCGGGGCTGATCGACTGGCCCGCGGTCACCGGCACGGTGATTGCGGCGGCCGGCGCGGTCGCAGGCGCTGCGGCGGCAGCGGCGGTCGCGGCAAGCAGATAGGTCATGTTCTTCCTCCCTTCATGCCGGGCGGCATGGTGAAACCACAGGCGGCGACTCCCGGCAAGGCGCATCGTCGCCCCAAAACGGGGAAAGGGACGAGGATGCGCGCGGAGCCGCCGCCGGGACCGGCGCAGCGGCCGATCACAAGCTAGACGACACCAACCGGGCCGGTGGATGCAGAGGAAAAGAAATTTTCCGGGCGGGTGGGACTAAAGCCCTTCGCCGCCCGTCCAGTGTGCGTTGACGAGGCGCCGTGCGAGCGCGCTCACCTGGATGCGGATATCGGGCACCGCGACGACCTCCCACAGATCGCCGCGCGTCATCGGCCCGATCGCGAGAATATGTTCCGACGGCGCACCCTTGGCGTCGATGACATGCCCGTCCCGATCGATATCGAGCCCGAGCCGCAATGCGTCGGGGCGGATGCGCCGGGCGCCCAGCATTCGTTTCACCAGCGGATCGGTCGAGCGCAGCAGGTCGCCCTGCGGCCCGGTGCAATTGATCATCCGCGCCGCGCGCGTGACGACGAGTTCCGCCTCGCCGCGCGGTAGCCACGAGACCGCGAGCGCATCGGGCTCGACGGCGACATTCGCGATCTTCCCCGCGCGAAAACCGAGTTGTCCCGATGCGACCAGGGCATCGATCCGGTCGGCCACCTCGGGCGCCAGCCGGTGGCGATGCACATCCCAGAAAGGCCGCAGGTGGCGCAGGAAGCGCGCGCGCTTTTCGGCATCGGCCGACGCCCACATCATCTGGGTGATCGGACGGATCGAATCGACGACGAGCCGCCAGTCGCGGTCGCGCGATTCGGCGCGCGCCCAAGCAACCAGTTCGGACAATTCGGGCGCCGGCTTGGCGAGGATCGGCTTCGGGCGAAGGCCCTCGATATGGCGGTGCGGGCGCAGGCCGCGCCGCGACAGCGCGGTGATCGGCCCTTCATGGCCGTGCGCGACGAGCCGCAGGATCACGTCGACCGCGGTCAACCCGGTGCCGATCACCAGCACGGGCGCGCCCTTATCGAGCCCTTCCTCGAAAGCGCTCGCCCAAGGATCGCCGATATAGCGGTGCGACGGCAGATGCGCGCCGGCGATCGCGGGCGGATCGTGCGGCGGCAGGTTGCCGATCGCGAGCACTGCCCGGTCGGCCTCGATCAACCCACCGTTGACAAGCCCGAGCGTCACATGCCCGCCGCGCTCCTCGATATCGAGCACCTCGTCGTCGACCAGCTTCAGCCGCCGGCCATGCTTCTCCATCGCCCCCGCCAGCGTTTCGCGCAGGTAGCGGCCATAGGTCGCGCGCGTCACGAACGCCGCGTCGCAGCCGAGTCCCCGCGCCGCGAGCCAGTCGCAGAAATGATCGGGCTTGTCGGCAAAGGCGCTCATATTGCCCGCACGGACGTTGAGCAGGTGCGCGCTTTCGCTGCTGCTGTACGCCACCCCGGCGCCCATGCGGTGCCGGTCGCGCTCGATCAGCAGCACCTCGACATCGGCCTGCTCGAGCAGGTTCAGCGCCAGCATCGTCCCCGAAAAGCCCGCGCCGACGATCGCGACGCGGGTCGCGGTGCGGAAACGCGGGCGCGGCGAATGAAGTTCGGTCGTGATCAGGTTCATCGGGTGACGATATCGCCCGACACGGTCACGCGTTCGAGCACGCGATGCTCGGGCCAATAGTCGCCGACCGCATAATGCTGGGTCGAGCGATTGTCCCAGATACCGATCGCATTCGGCGTCCAGCGGAAGCGCACCTGATATTCGGGCACCTTGATCCGCTCGAACAGCAGGCGCAGCAGGCTGTGGCTCTCCTCTTCGGGCACCCCGAGGATGCGCGTCGTGAAGGTGTAGTTGACGTAGAGGATCTTCTCGCCCGTCTCGGGATGCGTGCGCACGACGGGGTGGCGCACCGGCGGGAAATCGCGCGCGAGCTGCGCCTTCTTTTCCTCGCTGACGCGCCCGCCGAAGCTGCGGACGATGTCATGCTCGGCCTCCAGCCCGTCGATCCGGTCCTTCACCGCCTGCGGGAGTCCTGCATAAGCCGCGGCGGCGTCGGCCCACATCGTGTCGCCGCCGAGCGGCGGCAGGTGCCGCGCGCGCAGGATCGACGCGATCGACGGCCGCTCGCGGAAGGTCACGTCGGTGTGCCATTTGTTATAGGCCTGAAACGGCCCCAGCGTCTCGGCGGTCAGCTGCACCCCCTCGACGCCCTCGATCCGCAAAATCTCGGGATAGCCCGCAACCGAAGGGATCACCGGATGCCCTTCGAGCTCGCCGAAGAAGCGGCCGAGCCGGACATGGCTTTCGTGGCTGATGTCCTGATCGCGAAAGAAGATCACCTTGAAGCGCAGCCATGCCGCGCGGAGCAGCTCGCCCTCCTCGGGCGTCAGCGGCCGGTCGAGATCGAGCCCGCTGATCTCGGCGCCGATCGTCGGCGTCGCAGGCAGGATGACAACGCCGAGCGAACGCGCGGCGTCGAAAATATCGGGGCTCTGGGCAAGGCTCGCCATGCTCTCTCTCCTCTGGTCGATCGACGGGTCACTCGGTCGACTCGGTATACGTCCCGCGAGAGAGAAAGTAATTCAACCAATAAGATTGACAATCGCCTGCACGGCGAAAGGAGCGAAAGGCGCGACTGGTTGCGCGCGGCGGGGCGTCAGCCCCACACGCCGCTCACGCTTTTTCGGGGCCCGCCAGAAGACTGGTGAACAGGCCCGCGACGCTCTCGGCTACCTCGTCCGCATCCTTGAGGCCCAACAGCCCCGGGATGAGCTGGCCTTCGATCAGCAGCGTCGCCAGTCCCTGCATCGTCGACCAGCCCGCGACCGCGGCCAGCTTCGGATCGAGGACGACATCCTGCCGCTTGGCGGTCAGGTCGAGAACCGCCGCGCCGAACAGCTGCGCCGACGCGATCCGCGCATTGGTCAGCTCGCGCGTCGGGATCGCGCCGGTAATCTCGCGATTGCCGATCAGCCGGAACAGCCCGGGATTGGCGATGGCGAAGCGGACATAGCCGACACCGAGCCGCCGATGCCGCTCCGCCGCGGTCTCGGCGCCCGATGCCGCCGCGACCATCTCGTCGTGCAGCTTCCAGAAGCCCTTGGCAGCCACCGCCATCAATAGCGCCTGCTTGTCGGCGAAATGAAAATAGGGTGCATTGTGCGAAATTCCCGCGAGCCGCGACACCTCGCGAATGCTGATCGTCGCCTTCCCCGTCCGTTCGATCTCGGCGGTCGCCACATCGATCAGCTTTTCGCGCACCCCCGGATTCTTGTCGGGCGCGTCGACCGTGCCTTCTTTCGGTCGCGGCAACGACGAGGCAAGCCCGAGGATGTCTTCGGCGCCGGCGTCACTCGTCTCTGCCGGAATGTCGGGGCGATATTTGCGGATGTCGTCGAGCGTCAGCGTCGATCCCGCTGCGGTGCTCGCCGCCTGGATTTCGGGATCCATGAAGGGCGCGGTGTCGAAATAGTCGGCGGCATAGACCACCCAGCCGCCCTTGTAGCGGCGGATGCTGCATCCGCGCGTCATCACGACGCGCTTCCCGTCGGGAAGGATCGCAACCTGGCGCCATTCGCTGTACGACATGTCGCCGTCGAACACGGGCTTTTCGGTGAGCTCGAACGCGATCTTGCCCGCCTTGGGCATCACGTCGGCGAGCCAGTCGCCGATCTCCTTGCGGCCGTGCACCTCGCCGAAGATCGGGTCGATATAGACCGACGCGGTCGGGTGAAGCAGCGCGGTGAATTCCGAATAGAAATCGTCGCCGCGCGGCTGTTCGAAGATCAGGTCGTGAAGGTCGCGGTTCGACAGGCCGGTGGGTTTGTCGACGGGACGTTTCGCATGATCGGCGCGCCATGCCTGCGCCGCGGCGGACAGCTTGACTGGCGGGTCGGTACGAACCCACGGCTTGGTCGGGACGCGCGGCCAGTCGGGGAGAGCGACGACGCGGTCGCCCTGCTTTTCTCGGAACGCCATGCCCATGCGGATCGGCGTGGTGTCGAAGAAATCGACCGCATCGCGTACCCAGCCGTCGCGGTAGCGGCGGACGCTGACGCCGCGGACGATCTTCACCCATTCGCCGTTCACAGGCTGGGTCAGCATCCACTCGTCGATCGAGGTGCCGCCCTCGCCATCGTCGAGAAATTCGGCGGGAAATACCGGGTCGAAGCTCGCCGCCGCGCCCTGCCCCGACATGATCGGGACCAGCCAGGCGCGGATCGCGCGCTGGCCGTGAAGATCGCCGAAAAACGGGTCGATATAGACCGACTTTTCGGGGTCGAGCATGTCGCTGTGCACCTCGAAGAAGCGTTCGCCGAGCGAGCGGTCGTTGATCACCGAATGGATGTCGCGGTGCGACAGGCCTGGCGGCGTCCCGACGAAGCGCGCGGGGTCGAGCGGCTTGCCCTTCGTCTCCGCGCGATAGCGGTCGAGATACGCCTGCGCCGCGGGCGAATGCTCGGGACGCCACAGGGTCTGCTGCCGGTCCAGTGCCGCCTGGGCCTCCGCGGTTCGTTTCATATCCGTCTCGTTCTTACCGGGTTCCGCCATAGCGCCGCTCCCCGCGACGCACAGCAACAATGCGATGGTGATACGCTTGATCATGCCGCCGCTCCCCGCTCAAAACCGGTAGCGAAGGAGGAGGCCATAGGTGCGCGGCCGACCCGGTACGCCTAGGTACGAGCCGACGAGCCGGTTGAAGCCGGGGCCGCCGCCGAGCACCGATCCGATATGGCCGCAGTTCACCAGATAGTCGGTGTCGGTCAGGTTGCGCGCCCAGGCCTGAACGTCGATCCGGTCGCCGTCCATCCGCACGCCGATGCGCGCGTTGAGCAGCCCATAGCCCTTTTGCCGGCAGATCGGATCGCCCGCCTGATCGAGATTCTGCGCGCTGGTGTAAAGCCCGTCGAGGCCGCCATAGATTTCCGCGCCCTTGCCGAGCGGCGCCGAGTAGAGCGCCGAACTCGCGAGCTGCCAGCGCGGCGCGTTGGCAAGGTCGGTGCCTGAGCGGTCGCCGAAACCGCCCGACGGGAGCGGGCCATTGGGATAGTCGCGGTACGTCGCCTTGTTATAGGCGGCCGATCCCATCAGCGACAGGCGGCCGAGCTCCGCCGAGGTCTCGAACTCGACCCCGCTCGACCGCGCCCGCGCGGCATTGGTCGTCCGGATTTCGGGCGGGTCGAAGACATTGACCTGCAGGTCCTTGAAGTCGATCCGGAAGGCCGAGAGGGCGACCGAAACCTTGCGATCGAGCATCAGCGCCTTCAGCCCGACCTCATAATTGCGCGCCGATTCCTTGCCGAACTCGAGCCGGGCGGGATCGAGCGACGCCGCGCTGCCCGAAAGCCCGCCGCCGTTGAACCCGCCCGACTTCGAGCCCTCCGAGTAGGTCGCATAGACGTTGAGGTCGCGTGCGACTTCGTAGGAGATGCTGCCCATGAGCGCGAGGTCGCGCTCGGTGCGTTCGAAGCGTGTCGGTGGAAAGGAAAGGAAGCCAGCGAGCCCGCCGAACAGCGTGCCGACGGTCTGCGCGGTCAGGAAGTCGCGATGCTCGCGGTCGCCGCGCACGCCGACGCGAAGCGTCAACCGGTCGGTCGGCTTGAAACCGAACTGACCGAAGATCGCCTGGCTGTCGATGTCGAGATCGGTCTGCGCGAGTTGCTGCGTCCCGCCGAAGACCGGCGGCAGGCCGGCGAGCGTCGCATCGTCGACATTGGTCTGGAGATCGCTCTTGAGGTTGGCGCGGTGCAGATAGACGCCGATCAGCCAGTCGAACGGGCCGTCGCTGTTCGACACGAGGCGAAGCTCCTCGCTGAGCTGCCACTGCTTGTTATCGCGGCCCGAACGGAAATAGGGTTCGGCGCTGAAATCGAGGTCGATGAAATTCTTCGAGCTGAAACCGCGATAGCCGGTCAGCGAAGTCAGCGATGCGCCATCGAAATCATAGCTGATATTCGCGAACCCGCCCCAGCTTTTGACGCTGTTCTCCTCGGCATTGGGCGTCTTCGACACGCTGCGGTCATAGACATTGCCCGGCGTGACCGGCGGCAACGGCGGCGGCAGGAACAGGAAGACCGGATCGAAGCCGACGATCAGCAGGTCGCCCACCGAGCTGTTCGTGCGGTCGCTCTGAAAATCGGCACCGAGCGTGATCGTCAGCCCGTCGGCGGGCTTGGCGTGGAACTTGCCGCGGAAGCCATAGCGGCGAAGATCGCCGACCGCAGCGCCGTCGACGCTGTTGCGGCGGAGCCCATCGTCATCGCTGAAATAGCCGCTGAGCGAGATCGCCGCGACGTCGCGGATCACCGGCAGCTGCACATTACCGCGCAGCCGCAGCGAATTGTAATTGCCATATTGCGCGTCGAACACCGCCTTCGTGTCGACCAGCGAAGGCGTCTGGGTGATGATATTGATCGCGCCGACGGTCGAATTCTTACCGTAGAGGGTGCCTTGCGGCCCGCGCAGAACCTCGACGCGTTCGAGGTCGATCAGTTCGGGATTGAGCTGTTCGGGACGCTGCAGATAGACGCCGTCGACATAGAAAGCGACGTTGGGGTCGATCCCCGGCTGCGCGTTGCGCGCGGTACTGGTCAGGCCGCGGATCGTGACCTTGTTGTCGCTCTGGCTGCCCTGCCCGAAATCGAGGCGGGTGTTCGGCACGAAGCGCGCCGCATCCTCGAGCGAGCCGATATTGCGCTTCTCGACGAAGTCGGTGCCGATCACCGAGATCGCGAGCGGCAGGTCGATGACGCGCTCGTCGCGTTTTTGCGCGGTGACGACGATGTCGACGCCCGACTGTTCGGTTTCGCCCGCCGGCGCCTCCTGCGCAACGGCCGGACTGCTCATCCCGGCGAGCAATGCCATGAACGACACGCACGCGATGCCCCGATTGCCTCCCGACATCCCATCTCTCCCACCATGCCCGCATTTTTGCGGCGATGGTGCAATCCTCACTCACTACCTTGACAGCGACAAGTAATCAAATTGACAGTGTCAAGGTAGTGAGCGAACGAGCGCTTGATCGAGCGGTGGCAGCGGATAAGGCCGCGTGAGGCGCGTAAAAGCGCGACGAAGGGCCGTGCCTGACGACCCGACGAGTGACGGATTTGATTGGAAGTGCTGGATGCCCCGCGAGGATTCGAACCTCGATAGACGGAATCAGAATCCGTAGTCTTACCATTAGACGACGGGGCAATGAGGCGGGCGCAATATGATTGCGCGGGCGCGCTGTCAAGGCCGCTGCGTCGCCGCGCAACAGTCCGCTTGCTCTCCTCCAATTCGCCGCTAGCATCGCGCCGATAACAAAAGGGGCCGCGCCCCGGCGCACGGACCCCGAAGGAGGTGGGCTGATGCGTCATGTCGCGATCGTCGGGTCTGGCCCGGCGGGATATTATACGGCCGAAACGCTACAAAAGGCCGACGATATCGCGATCGACGTCATCGACCGGCTGCCCGTTCCCTATGGTCTGATCCGCACCGGCGTCGCGCCCGATCATCAGTCGATCAAGGCGGTCTCGCGCCGCTACGAGGGCGTCGCGCTCACCGACAATGTCCGCTTCGTCGGCCATGTTTCGATCGGCACCGACGTCAGCATCGACGAGCTGACCGACCTCTATGACGCCGTCGTGCTGGCGACCGGCGCGCCGAACGACCGGCCGCTCGATATTCCGGGCGCCGACCTGTCGGGGGTGATCGGCAGCGCGGCCTTCGTCGGTTGGTATAACGGCCATCCCGATTTCGCGGGGCTCAATCCGCCGCTCGATGCCCCCGGCGTCGCGGTGATCGGCAACGGCAATGTCGCGCTCGACGTGGCTCGCATCCTTGCCAAGACCCCGGCCGAGTTCGCAGGCAGCGACATCGTGTCGCACGCGCGCGATGCGCTCGAGGCGAGCGCGGTGCGCCATATCCACATCGTCGGCCGCCGCGGCCCGCACCAGATCGCGATGACCCCGAAGGAACTCGGCGAGCTCGGCCATCTCGAGCGCGCCAGCCCGCGCGTCGACCCCGCCGACCTGCCGGCCGAAGGCGACGACGCGATGCTCGAGCCCGGCATGCGCAAGTCGGTGACGCATCTTCGCCAGTTCGCGGCCAACCCCGTCGCCAAGCCGGTGACGATCGATTTCGATTTCTTCGCGATGCCCGTCGCTCTCGAAGGAGACGGCCGCGTTCAGCGCGTCATCGTCGAGCGCACGACGCTCGATGCCGAGTTGCGCAGCCACGGCACGGGCGAAACCTATGCGATCGAGGCGGGGCTGGTGATCAGCTGCATCGGCTATCAGACGCCGCCGATCCCCGGCGTCCCCTACGAGCATGGCCGCGGCCGCTTCGCGAGCGACGAGGGGCGCATCCTGCCCGGGCTTTACGCTGTCGGCTGGGCGCGGCGCGGGCCGTCGGGGACGATCGGGACGAACAAGCCCGACGGCGCGCGCATAGGCGAGATGGTGCTCGAAGACATCGGCCGCGGTGCCGGCAAGGCGGGGCGCTCGGGCCTCGACGCCTTGCTGGCGAGCCGCGATGTCGTGCCCGTTACCTTCCGTGACTGGCGCAAGATCGAAGCGGCCGAGGTCGCCGCCGCGCTCGACGGCAACCCGCGCGAGAAATTCACCAGCGTCGAGGCGATGCTCGCCGCCATCGGGCGGTGAGCCCGAGCCGGGCAGGCATTCGGACCGCGCTGCGCTGGCTGCTCGCGCTCGCATACGGCTATGCGGGCTATCGCCACCTTGCGACCCCCGCGCCCTTTCTCGCGATCACCCCGCCATGGGTGCCGCAGCCCGCATTCGTCGTCGCCGCGACCGGTGTCGCCGAGCTAGCGGGTGCAGCGGGATTGATGATCCCGCGCCTGCGCAAAGCCGCGGGCTGGGGCCTGGCACTCTATGCGCTCTGCGTCTGGCCCGCGAACTTCCACCACGCACTCGCCAATGTCGCCATCGATGGCGAGACGCTGAGCTGGTGGTACCACGGCCCGCGCCTTGCGCTGCAACCGGTCATCATCTGGTGGGCGCTGTGGGCGAGCGGCGCGACCGACTGGCCGTTCCGCCGCCCCTAGCCCTTACTTCGCGACCGGCGTTTCGATCGGCGGCTGGCCCTTCTGGCTCGCCGCATAGGCCTCGACCGCCTTCAACACGCGGATCATGTTGCCGCTCGAAATCTTCTCGAGCTCGGCCTGCGTATAGCCGCGCCGCGCGAGTTCGGCGAACAGCCGCGGATAGCCGGTGACATCCTCCAGCCCCACAGGGGTCGCGTCCATCCCGTCATAATCGCCGCCGATGCCGATATGATCGATGCCGATCGTCTTCTTGAGATGGTCGATATGGTCGGCCGCGATGCCGATCGGCGTCTGCGGCGCCGGATTGGCCGCGTCCCATGCCTTCAGCGCCGCGGTGCCGGCGTCGGGGTTGCCAACATACATCGCTTCGAGCCGCGCCTTCTCGGCAGTGCGCGACAGGCCGTGCGCGCGCAGCTTGGGGTCGAGGAACGCCGCGTAGAGCACGACCATCACGACGCCGCCGTTCGCCTTGACCGCGGGCAGCACGCTGTCGGGAACGTTGCGCGGATGGTCGTTGACCGCGCGCACGCCCGAGTGACTGAACATCACCGGCGCCTTCGACACTTCGAGCGCGTCCTTCATCGTCGCTTCGCTGACGTGGCTGAGGTCGACGATCATGCCGAGGCGATTCATTTCCTGGACGACCTGCCGCCCGAAGTCGGTGAGCCCATCATATTTGGGCGCGTCGGTCGCGCTGTCGGCCCACGGCGTGTTCTTGCTGTGCGTCAGCGTCATATAGCGCACGCCCATGCCATAGAGCTGGCGGAGCACCGCGAGCGACGATCCGATCGACTGGCCGCCCTCCATACCGAGCATGCCGGCGACCTTGCCCGCCTTCATCTGCTGTTCCAGCTCGGCCGAGGTCAGCGCGAAACCGAGGTCGTTCGGGTAACGCGCGATCAGCCGCTTCGCGACGTCGACCTGTTCGATCGTCTGCTGCACCGCCTGCTGCTCGTTGGTGTTGCTCGGCACATAGACCGACCAGAATTGCG
>VFQN01005415.1_pt1 | contig 15670 bp, 15 predicted proteins | sample 3512371 | NCBI WGS metagenome assembly VFQN01 (sample SAMN10412370, study PRJNA504923) | tailings metagenome | isolation source: Replicate 2 from Balatoc abandoned mine | place: Philippines: Itogon, Benguet | collected 2017-08-28
GTCCGGCGTCGCATCGGCAGGGAGGGAGGCATGCAGCAGGATGCCGCGGGCGGCCTCGGCGGCGGTGCGGTCGGGAATCTCCTCGAACCGCACCAACAGCACCGACTGGTGCCACTTCGCCCCCGCGACCGTCAGCGAGCGGAGCGTGGTCGCCGATCCCGGGCGCGGCTGGACGGCGAACACCGACCCGGGCGCGAACCGCCGCTCGGGCTCGTCGGTGCGCACGTCGATCGTGACGTCGCCGCGGATGCCGTGCGGCTTGCCGATCCGGCCCACCAGCACCTCGATGGTCTCCACTGCCCACCTCTCCAGAAACAGAACGGGTGCCGCCCCCGGAGGGGGCGACACCCATTCAAGCGGTCGTGCCGCGTGTCAGCGACGCCGGTCCACGTCAACGAAGTCGATCCGAGCCCCACCGCGGCCCGCGAGAGCGGAGATCACGGTACGGAACGCCGTGGCGGTGCGCCCGCCACGGCCGATCACCTTGCCCAGGTCGTCGGGGTGCACGCGCACCTCGAGGATCGAGCCGCGACGCAGTTGCTTGTCGTGCACGCTCACGTCGTCGGGGTGGTCGACGACGCCGCGCACGAGGTGCTCGAGCGCATCGGCGAGCATGGCGCTCAGGACTCGGTCTTCTCGGCCGCGTCGGCGTCGGCCTGCTCAGCGGCCTCGGCCTGCTCAGCGGCGACCTCGGGGGTCTCGTCCGCCGGGACCGGTGCGGCCTCCGCGGCCGGAGCCTCCTCGGCAGCGGGCGCCTCGGCGGCCGCGTCCTCGGCGGGCTTCTCGTCGGCCTTCTTCTTCGACGCGGACTTCTTGGTCACCGCGGCGCCCTTGGGCTCGTTGGCGGCGTCCTTGAGGGCCTCGTTGAAGATCGCCAGCTTGTCCGGCTTGGGCTCGGCGACCTTGAGGGTGCCCTCGGTGCCGGTGTAGCCCTTGAACTTCTGCCAGTCGCCGGTGATGGTGAGGATCTTGGTGACGGCGTCGGAGGGCTGCGCGCCGACACCGAGCCAGTACTCGACCCGGTCGGAGACGACGTCGATGTACGACGGGTTCTCCTTGGGGTGGTACTTGCCGATCTCCTCGATCACCTTGCCGTCGCGCTTCTTGCGCGAGTCGACGACGACGATGCGGTACTGCGGCACCCGGACCTTGCCCAGGCGCTTCAAACGGATCTTGACGGCCACGTCTGTGGTGTCTCCTCAGAACTCGTGTGTGGGTGAGGGCCGCTGCGCCAGGTGGGGAAAGCACCGGGCAGAGAACCTTCGATGGGCACTGCGACGCTCGGGTGAGAGGGTCCGGGCGTGCAGGACTCAGCCGCCAAGTCTGCCAGACGGCGCGCCGACCGGGAAAATCGGGCAGAGTCGGGTGCATGACCCAGCCGTTCCACCAGCCGAGTCCCCCGCCCGGCCACCAGCCGCCGTTCCCCCAGAAGTATCGCCCCAGCTGGGCCTGGTTCGTCGTCGGCGGCGGGCTCATCCTGGTCGGGATCGTCGTCGGCGTCGCGCTCTTCGTGTGGGCCCTGTGGCCGTTGTTCAGCACCGACGCGCGGGTCCCCGTCGACGGTCAGGGGCACGCGGTCACGGTGGACACCGACGGCGACCGGCTGCTCTGGCGCGACGACGACGTCTTCGACCCCGGTTGCCGGGTCGTCGACACCGCGACCGGTGAGGAGATCGACCTGCGTCCGGTCACCAGCCAGCTCTCTCGCGACACGGGGGACGGCGAGTTCGTCGCGGCGTACCGCTTCGACCCGGGCTCGGGGCGGCTCGAGGTGACCTGCTCGTCCGGCGGCTCCGACGCGCTCGACGACCGCGGCGACGGCGACTGGCACATGACGCTCGGCGAGGAGGTCGTGATCGGCCCCGCGCCGAACGTCGGCGGGCTCATCGGGGGGATCGTCGCGGGCATCGCCGTCCCGGGCCTGCTCGGCCTCTTCGGTCTCGCCACGCTCATCGTCACGGGCGTCCTGTGGGCGACCCGCCCGGCGCGCCCGAAGTCCTGACCGCCCCAGCGCGATCAGACCACGCGCCCGCGGAGCACCACGCATGCGGGACGCAACAGCACCGACAGGTCGGCGAGCGGGTCGGCGTCGTAGACGACGAAGTCGGCCGGGGCGCCCTCGGCGAGCGTGGCGTTCCAGCCCAGCCACTCCCGCGCGCGCCACGACGCGGCACCGAGCGCGTACTCCCGCGGCAGCCCCATCGCGGCCAACCCGATGACCTCGCCGGCCAGGTTGCCGTGCCGGCTCACCCCCCCGTTGTCGGAGCCGGCGTAGAGCGGCACGCCGGCGTCGTAGGCCGCCATGAGGGTCTCGCGGCGCCGGACGAACAGGTCGGTCATGGTGCGGGCGTAGGTCGGGAACCGTCCGCGCGCCGCCCAGGCGTACTCCGGGAACTTCTCGGTCTGCATGACGGTCGGCACCAGGGCGACACCCCGCTCGGCCATCAGGTCGAGGTGGCTCTCGTCGAGACCGGTGCCGTGCTCGATGCAGTCGATGCCCGCCTCGAGGAGCCCGGTGAGCACGTCGCGGCCGAAGCAGTGGGCGGTCACCTTCGCACCGTGCTCGTGGGCGATCCGGATCGCTTCGGCGAAGGTCGCCACGGGGAAGGACGGCATCAGGTCGCCGTCGTCGCGGGAGATCCAGTCGCCGACGAGCTTCACCCAGCCGTCGCCGCGCTGCGCCTCCTGCGCGACGTACGACGTGAGCTCGTCGGGCTCCACCTCGTGGGCGTAGCCGCGCAGGTAGCGCTTCGTGCGCGCCAGGTGGCGGCCGGCCCGGATGAGCCGCGGCAGGTCCTCGCGCTCCTGGATCCAGCGGGTGTCCACCGGCGAGCCGCAGTCGCGGATGAGCAGGGTGCCGCCGTCGCGGTCCTCGATCGCCTGCTGCTCGGTCTCCTCGTCGCTGATCGCCCCCTCCTCCCCCAGACCGAGGTGGCAGTGGGCGTCGACCAGGCCGGGCACGATCCAGCCGTCGACGGCGCGCTCGGCGCCGGCGACCGGCTCGTAGGTGACGATGTCCCCGACGACGTACAGCTCACGCCGCTCGCCGTCGGGGAGCACCGGACCGGAGAACTTCAGCACGGGAGCAGCCATGCTCCCGGAGGTTAGCGGTGGTGGTGGTCCGTCCGCGTACGCAGCCCGAACCCGTAGCGGTACAGCGGGTCGTAGGGGCGGTCGCCGACGTTGATCGGCTCCTGGTCGACGGTCCGCGGCCACGAGACCGGCAGCCGGCCGGTGAAGGGGCGCTTGCCGAACAGCACGTCGGCCACGCCGTCGCCCTCGCTGCCGGGCAGCCACGACGCGACCAGCGCGTCGATCTCGCCGAGCAGGTCGGGCGGCAGCACGATCGGACGTCCCGAGACGATCAGCACCGTGCAGACCTCGGCCGCGGCACACACCGTCTCCACGGCCGCGCGGTCGGCGTCGCTGAGCTCCATCGTCTGCGGCTGGCGCGGGACTCCCCCGTCACCCGGGTCGTAGGCCCACTGAGGTCCGCCGACGTCGCCGAAGCCCTCGGCGTACGGCGTCTCACCGACGACGACGATGCCCTCGGCCCCGGCCGGGACCGGCGTACTGGCGTCCTTGCTGTAGACGACGTCGCCTCGAGTGGCGTCCTCGATCGCGTCCAGCACCGTGTCTCCGGGGATGACGTTGGTGGAGCCGCCCTGCCAGGTGAGCGTCCAGCCACCGGCCTGGTTGCCGATGTTGTCGGCGTTGGAGCCGGCGACGTAGACGTCGTCGCGCCGGTCGAGCGGGAGCGTGCGGCGCTCGTTGCGCAGCAACACCTGGCTCTTGGCGACCGCCTCGCGGGCCACCGCCCGGTGCTCGCGGCTGCCGATGTCGTCGAGGTTGCGACGGTCGGTGAAGGGGTCCTCGAAGAGACCGAGGTCGAACTTGGCCCTCAGGATCCGCGTGACGGCGTCGTCGATGCGGCTCATCGGCACCTCGCCGTCGTCGACGAGCGCGGTCAGGGTCGGGATGAACTCGTCCCATCCGGTCGGGTTGTTCGGCGCCTGGATCGGCTCCATGAACATGTCGACTCCCGCGAGGACCGACACCTTCACCTGGTCGCGATAGGTGCCGGGCAGCTGCCGGATCGCGCGCCAGTCGGAGATCACGAAGCCCTCGAAGCGCTGCTTGCCCTTCAGCCAGCCGGTGATGAGCTCCTTGCTCGCGTGCATCTTCACCGGGTTGCCGAGACCGTCCTCGGTCCAGTCGACGCTGGAGAAGGACGGCATGACGGTGCCGACGTCGTGCCGGCGCACGGCCCGTTCGTACGGCACCAGCGCGAGCTTGGCGAACTCCCGGCGGGACACCTGCGTGATGCCCTGGTCGATCGGGTAGGCGCCCGTGCCGGCCTTCGACTCGTCGTAGGTCGTCAGCCCGTCGCCGGCGAAGTGCTTGGCCGTCGCGAGCACCCGGTCGGCGTCGTCGAGCTGGCCGCGCCCGCCCTGGAGCCCGTCGATCGCGGCACCGCCGAGCTTCGCGACCAGGTCCGGGTCCTCGCCGTACGACTCGTAGGTGCGGCCCCAGCGGTCGTCGCGCGCGACGCACACGCACGGCGCGAACGCCCACTGCGGTCCCGACGCGCGGGTCTCCTCGGCGGTGATGCGGCCGATCCGCTCGACCAGTCCGGCGTCCCGGGTCGCGCCGAGCCCGATGTTGTGGGGGAAGACCGTCGCACCGAGCAGGTTGCCGTGGCCGTGGACCGAGTCGACGCCGTAGATGAGAGGGATGCCGAGGCGGGTGTCGAGAGCGGCCTCCTGATAGCGGTCCACCATGTCGGCCCAGGCCTCGGGCGTGTTGGGGCTCGGCACCGAGCCGCCGCCGGACAGCACGCTGCCGAGCAGGTTGTCGGTGATGAGCGCGGGGTTGGCGTCGACGTCGGCGCGCTCCGCCTGCGCCATCTGACCGATCTTCTCCGCCAGCGTCATCCGACCGAGAAGGTCGGCGACGCGACGGTCGGTGGACAGGCGGGCGTTGCGGTACGCCGGCACGTGGGTGCCGCGTGACGCGGTGGGGGCGGCGCCGGCGGCGGGGGGAGCCGCCGGCGCCGAGAGCAGGGTGGCAGCGAGCGCGCCGGCCGCGAGCACGGCCAGTGCTCCGGCCCGCCGCCCACGAGAGGGGTGGCTGGACATCTCGTTCTCCTTGCCGAGATCAAGGGTGACCACCGTCACGCTAGGAATCCGCGAACGTCCGGGTCAATGCGCACAGATCCCCCAGACGGGAGTTGTTTGTTCACTTCTCGTACCAATGGGTCCTACGCTGCCGAGATGGTGACGGCTGGGTCGCTGGAGCGGTTGCGCGATGCCAACCGGCGCGCGATCACCGGCCTGCTCGCCAGCGACGGTCCGATGAGCCGCGCCGACCTGGCGCGCGGTACCGGCTTGTCCCGGACCACCATCTCGAGCCTGGTCGCCGACCTGATCGGGTCCGGCCACATCATCGAGACCACCGACCGGGGGCGGCCGCACAAGGGTGGCAGCGGCCGGCCACCGCTGCTGGTCGCCCTCAGCGCGCCCCGGGGCGTGGTCGCCGGTGTCGACATCGGGCACCGGCACGTCCGGGTGGCGACAGCCGACCGGAGCGGAGCGGTGCTGGCCGAGGAGGTCGACGCCCTCGACGTCGACGAGCACGGCGTCGACGCCCTCGATCGGGCCGCCCGGATGGTGCGGGACGGACTCGCCCGCGCCGCCGTCGCCCGGGAGGACCTGCACGCGGTCGGCATGTGCGTCCCGGCCCCGCTCGACCGGCGCTCCTCCCGGATCCGGACCGGGATCATGCCGGGCTGGCGGCACCTCTCCCCCGGCGAGGAGCTCCAGCGTCGGCTCGACGTCCCGGTCTTCGCCGACAACGACGCCAACCTGGGCGCCCTCGCCGAGCTGACCCGCGGGGTCGCCCGCGGCCGCGCCGAGGTCGTCTACGTCAAGGTGGCGAGCGGCCTGGGCGCAGGCCTGGTCGTCGGCGGTCGCCTGCACCGCGGCGCGACCGGGATCGCCGGCGAGATCGGGCATGTCCAGGTCGGCGAGCACGGCCAGGTGTGCCGGTGCGGCAATCGCGGGTGCCTGGAGACCCTGGTATCGGCGCCCCGGCTGCTGGAGCAGCTCCAGCCGGCGTACGACGAGGCGCTCACCGTGGAGTCGGTGCTGCTGCTCGACGCCGAGGGCGACGCCGGCGTACGCCGGGTGCTCGACGACGCCGGACGGGCGGTCGGCCGCGCGCTGGCCGACCTGTGCAACAGCCTCAACCCCGAGGTGATCGTGCTCGGTGGCTCGCTCGGCACCTCCCCCTCGCTCGCCGACGGCGTTCGCTCGGCCGTCGACCGCTACTCCCAGCCCGACACCGCCGCCGCCGTCCGGGTGATCGCAGGCGAGCTCGGCGACCGCGCCGAGGTCGTCGGCGCCGTGTCGCTCGCGATCGCCCGGGTGGCCGCGCCCTAATCCAGCCCTGGTCCCGGCTGCGCCGGGAACGTCGAGATGCACAATCTGGCTGCCGGTGCGGCGCCAGGACCACCAGTGTGTGTATCTCGACGCCAGACGGGCCAGCTAGGCGACGGCCACCAGGTCCGGGACCGGCGCGGCGAGGGCTGCGCGGAGCCGTCGCTGAGCGGTGGCGACGAGCACGAGGGCCAGCAGCATGGCGCTCACGGTCACGGCGAACGCCGCCGGGTAGCCGTGGGTGTCGGCCAGGCGCCCGGCGAGGCTGGAGCCGACGGCGTAACCAAGCCCGGTGGCGCTGGCGAGCACCGTCATGGCGGTGGCCACGCGCGCCGGGGAGACCACGCGCTCGGCGAGCGTGAAGACGCCGATCATGAACGGCGCCACGGCGCAGCCGAGCACGGCGACGGTCGCGATGAGAGCGGGCAGCCCGTCGACGAGCAGCAGGGGCAGCGACAGCACCAGCAGCGCTGCCGCCGCGCCGAGGATGCGCCGCTCGGGGCCGATCCGCTCGGGGAGGAACGCCGTCGCGATCCCGGCCAGCGCACTGCCCACCCCGAGCGCGGCGTGCACGAGGCCGGCGACGCCGGGCTGGCCGGCCTCGGTCGCGAGCACGGTGGTGCCGGTCTGGGTGGCGCCGAACAGCGTGCCGATGAGCAGCTGAGCCGCTACCAGGGTGAGCAGCACCGGCGTGACCAAGCGCCCCGTGGGCAGCGGGATGCCGTCGCGGCGCGTCGTCCGGGCCGTGCGGTGCAGCGCGAAGGCCGAGCCGAAGACGGCGAGCATCGCGGCGGCCAGCAGGAGCGCACCGCCGGGCGAGATCAGGACGACACCGAGGCCGACGAGAGCCGGTCCGACGGCGAACGACGCCTCGTCGGCCGCGCCCTCGTAGGAGAACGCGACATCGACCAGGCGCCGCTGGTGGTCGCCGGCGGGCGCGGTGATCGGGCGCCAGCGGACCCGGGCGAGCGGGCCGACCTGGGGCAGCGTCAGGCCGGCCAGGGCCGCCGCACCCACGACGGCGGCATCGGGCGCGCCGGCGTCGACGAGCACGACCAGCAGCCCCAGCGACGCCGCGCCGGCGAGCGACTGGACGAGCACGACGTGGCGCTGACCCCACCGGTCGGCGAGGCTGCCGGCGACCGGGGCGCCGACGGCGTTGGCGACGGCGAGCGCACCGGCGGACAGGCCGCCGAGCCCGTAGCTGCCGGTGGCCTCGGAGACCAGGAGGAGGGTGCCGAGCTGGCCCATCGCGATGGGCAGCCGGGCGAGGAACGCCACGATCACGTACGGCGCGCCGGCGAGTTCGAAGAGCCGCCGGTAGGAGGCGAGGGGGGACACGGAGGGCCTTTCGGGGTACGTCGGAACGACGCGCCGAACCCACCTCCAAGACGCGTGAAACCCTCAACTGCCTCCAGGGTACGCCGGGCGGCTCTCAGCCGCCTATTCGGTCGAGCAGCCACGCCGGGCTCAGCGCCTGCGCTCCGACGCCGCCGACCCGGGACTGGAGGAATCGGTCCGCCGTCACGACGCTCACCCGGTCACCTCGCTCGGCGGCCAGCCGCGTCTCCGCGACGATCGTGTCGTCACCCTCGCCCTGCGCATGCACCGTGCGGACGTGGCCGTCGCGTCCGGCCTTCACCCCGCCCTTGGCCTGCCCCTCGAGGACCAGCACGATCTCGTCGTACGGCGTGTCCGCGACAAGCAGCGCCTCGTGGAGCCGGCGTGCCGCACCGGCCCGGTCCTTCCACCAGCCGTCCGGCCGGCTCCCGACGACGTTGGCGGCGTCCACGACGAGGAATGTCGCCATCGCCGCTACTTGAGGTACTTGGAGAAGTCCTGGGGCAGGTCGAGCGCGGCAGCGGCCTTCTCGTAGTCGATCGCCTCGCCCCCGTCCGGGTCGCCGAACGGGTTGGCGGGGGCGGCCGCGGCCTTCTGCTTGTCGGCCGCCGCCTGCTGCGCGGCCTTCGCCGGGTTGCCGGAGACCCGCTTGCCCTTGCCCTTCTTGGGCTGCTGCTTGGCCTTGGCGCGCTTGCCGCCCATGCCGGGCATGCCGGGCATCCCCGGCATCCCGGGCATCCCCGGCATGCCGCCGCCCTTGGCGAAGGACTGCATCATCTTGCGCGCCTCGAAGAACCGGTCGACGAGCTGGTTGACGTCGGAGACCTGCCGGCCGGAGCCGCGGGCGATCCGGGCCCGCCGGGAGCCGTCGATCAGCTTGGGGTTGGTCCGCTCGGCGGGCGTCATCGACTGGATGATCGCCTGGATACGGTCGATCTCGCGCTCGTCGAAGTTCTCGAGCTGTTCGCGGAACTGCCCCATGCCGGGCAGCATCCCCATGATCTTCGACATCGAGCCGAGCTTGCGCACCTGCTGCATCTGCTCGAGGAAGTCGTCGAGGGTGAACTCGCCGCCCTGGCCGGTGAGCTTGGCGGCGGCCTTCGCGGCCTGCTCGGCGTCGAAGGTCTTCTCGGCCTGCTCGATCAGGGTGAGCATGTCGCCCATGTCGAGGATCCGGGAGGCCATCCGGTCCGGGTGGAAGAGGTCGAAGTCGGTCATCTTCTCGCCGTTGGAGGCGAACATGACCGGCTTGCCCGTGATCGACGCGATCGACAGCGCCGCACCACCGCGCGCGTCACCGTCGAGCTTGGTGAGGACGACGCCGTCGTAGCCGACCCCGTCGAGGAACGCCTGGGCGGTGCCGACGGCGTCCTGGCCGATCATCGCGTCGACGACGAAGAGCACCTCGTCGGGCTGTACGGCGTCGCGGATGTCGGCTGCCTGCTGCATCAGCTCCGCGTCGACGCCGAGGCGACCTGCCGTGTCGACGATGACCACGTCGTGGAGGGTGCGCTTGGCCTCCTCGATCGCGTCGCGGGCCACCCGCACGGGGTCACCACCATGCTCGATCCCCTGGGCGTTGCCGGGCTCGGGAGCGAACACCTTGACGCCGACTCGCTCGCCGTTGACCTGGAGCTGGTTGACGGCGTTGGGGCGCTGGAGGTCTGCGGCGACGAGCAGCGGGCTCTTGCCCTGCTCCTTCAGCCACAGCGCGAGCTTGGCCGCGAGGGTCGTCCTGCCGGCGCCCTGGAGGCCCGCGAGCATGATGACGGTCGGGCCGGACTTGGCGTAGCGCAGCCGGCGGGTCTCCCCGCCGAGGATCGCGACGAGCTCCTCGTGGACGATCTTGATGACCTGCTGGGCGGGGTTGAGCGCCTGGCTGACCTCCTCGCCACGGGCCCGCTCCTTGACCGCGCTGACGAACTCCTTGACCACCGGCAGCGCGACGTCGGCCTCCAGCAGCGCGATGCGGATCTCGCGCGCGGTGGCGTCGATGTCGGCCTCGGAGAGCCGGCCCTTGCCGCGGAGGTTCTTGAAGGTGTCGGCGAGCCGGTCGGAGAGAGTGGCGAACAAGTCGGGGCCCTCGATGCGTGGACGGTCAGATGCAGGTGCCCAGACTAGGGCACGGCTCCTATGCGGGAGACCCCCGGCGCCGTACGCTGGCGGCATGCTCTGGGTGGTCGTCGGGCTCGCGCTCGTGCTGGTCACCGCCCTCGTTGCCTGGGTCGGCCACCGGATGCTCTTCGCTCCGGGCCCCCGCACCTCGGGGATGGCCGACGGCCTGGGCAACTTCATCGACGTCTTCGACCCGGCTCGTTCGCGGGCCGAGGACGACCTGCGCAGCCACCGCAACATGGGCGAGGTGCTGCCCTCCCCGGACGACGACCACCCGCGGTGGACCGTCGACCTCCACCGCAACGTGGTCAGGATCCCGCGGCCACCCACGGAGCGCTGAGCGCCTCGCGGACGGCGTGCGCGGCCGCTGCGGCGCGCTCGTCGCCCAGCACGCCCGCTGCGGCCTCCTGGAGATAGAACACGTCGACCGCCTGCGGACCGAGGGTGTCGACGTGCGCCGACCGGACCGCGATGTCGAGCTCGTCCAGGGCGGCGCAGACCAGGTAGACGACACCGGGACGGTCGCCGGTGCGGACCTCCAGCACCGTGGACTGCTCCGAGGCCTCGGGTCGTACGGCGACCGCCGGCGCGAGCCCGTCCCCAGCGACCGCCCGGCGCAGCCGGCGGGCGGCCTCGGCACGGTCGCCCACGACGCCGTCGTACCGCTGGCGCAGCACGGCTGCGTCGAGCCCCTGCTCGCCGACCTGCCACACCGAGACGCCGTACGGTCCCTGGGACCAGGCGCGCGCGGCTCGCACCGAGACCCGCTGAAGCGCCAACGTCGCCGCGACGTCGGCCAGGAGGCCGACCCGGTCCGGCGCGATCACCGTGACCCGGGTCCCGTCGACGACGGCCTCGACGTGCACCGCCGCCCCTCCGGCGAGCGCGTCGGCGGGAACCGCCACGTCCTCGGCGCGGACGCGCGTCGGCGCCGTCGCCGAGTCGAGCGCGATCCGGGCCCGGCGCCAGAGGTCGCGGACGAGCCCGGCACGCCACGACGACCAGGCCTGGTGCGAGGTCGCTCGCGCATCGGCCTCGGTGAGCGCCAGGAGCAGGTCGAGCGCCTCGGCGCTGCCGAGGCGCGAGGCGATCAGCGCCACGGTCGCCGGGTCGTCGGGGTCCCGCGTGGTCGCCGTCTCCGAGAGCAGGAGGTGCCAGCGCACCAGGAGCGCGATCAGCTCCGCGGCCTCGGGCTCGAAGCCCATCCGTACCGCGATCTCGCGGGCGATCGGCTCCCCCGCCACGCTGTGCTCGGTCAGGCTGCCCTTGCCGATGTCGTGCAGGAGCGCCGCGACCATCAGGACGTCGGGCCGGGCGACCTGGCGGATCAGACCGCCGGCCTCCACGCAGGTCTCGACCACGTGCCGGTCGACGGTGAACCGGTGGATGGCCGAGGCGTGCGGCAGCAGCCGGATCCGCTCCCACTCGGGCAGGATCCGTTCCAGCGCCCGGGTCTCCTCCAGCGTCTCCCAGACGGCGAGCAGTCCGCGGCCTGCGGCGAGCAGGCGGACCATCAGCTGGCGCGCCTCCGCCGGCCACGGCGTCGGCAGCGGCGCCGCCTCGCGTGCCAGACGGGCCGCCGTCGGAGGCGCCAGGACGACGTCGTGCTCCGCCGCGAGGGCGGCCGCACGCAGCAGGATGACCGGGTCGTCGGCCGGCTTGGCACCGCGGTCGAGCACCAGCTCACCGCCGGAGAGCGCGACGCCGGTCGCGAGCCGGGTCAGGTCGGGGCGACGGGCGCGCTCGTGGGGCGCGGGCCGGGCGAGCGCCGCGTCGACACGACGCCACGTCAGGTGGGAGAGGTGGGCGATGCGCCGGCCGAGCTCCCGCACGTGCACCTGGACGGCGCGGGCGTCGGCGATGCCGAGCCCGTAGGCGAGGTCGCTCCACTGCTCCGGGTTGATCCGATCGGTCGCCCGCCCGGCCTGGTCCTGGAGCACGTCGCGAACGTCGAGCATCGCCCGACGGCTGCGCTCGAGCTCGACGTGCGGCACGTCGACCAGCCAGGTGGCGACGAGTGCCTTGAGCACGGTCGCGTCGCGGAGGCCGCCTTCGGCCTCCTTGAGATCCGGGACCGACAGGTGCGCGACCTCACCCACCAGATGGTGGCGGCTGCGCACCATCTCCTGGAGTCCGGGCAGCCGCTCCCGGGCATGCCGCCGCCAGTGCGCGAGCATCGTCGTGCGCAGCCGCAACGTCAGGCTGGGGTCGCCGGCCAGGTGCCGGACGTCCAGCAGGCCCAGGGCGACCTTGACGTCGGCGTCCGCCGCCGAGACCATCTCGGGCAGCGTGCGCACGGAGTGGTCGAGCTTGGCCGCCGAGTCCCACAGCGGGTACCAGACCCGCTCGGCGACCTCCCGGATCGCGACGCCTTCGTCGGAGACGAGCACGACGTCCAGGTCGGAGTACGGCGCGAGCTCGCCGCGGCCGTAGCCACCGACCGCGACCAGTGCGGCCCCGGTGTCCGGGCCGCCGCTCGCGCGGTACGCATCGGCGCAGAGCGCGTCAGCCGCCGCCGTCCGGTCCGCCCGCTCCGACGTGCTCAGAGTGCGGCCTCGCCCTGATCTCCGGTGCGGACCCGGACGGCGGACTCGACCGGCGAGACCCAGACCTTGCCGTCGCCGATCCGGCCGGTGTGCGCAGCCTGGGTGATCGCCTCGACCAGCGCTGGCACGTCCTCGTCGGCGGCCAGGCTCTCGATGCGGATCTTCGGCACCAGCGTGACGTCGTACTCCGCCCCGCGGTAGACCTCGGTGTGGCCCTTCTGCCGGCCGTAGCCGCTGACCTCGCTGACGGTCATGCCCTGGACCCCGGAGGCCTCGATGGCGGCTCGCGCGTCCTCCCACTTGTGCGGCTTGATGACGGCGGTCACGAGCTTCATGGGGCCTCCTGTGTGGGTGGGTGGTCCGATCATGCCGGACCGGGCAGGGTCCGGCCCGGCCCCTCGCGGGGAGCCGGGCCGGTCCTCGGGCATGACGGAGCCGTCGCTAGATGGCAGCGGCGTCCCGGTCACCGGTGCGGACCCGCACCACCGTGTCGACCGGGCTGACCCATACCTTGCCGTCGCCGATCCGGCCGGTCTGGGCACTCTTCACCACGATGCCGACCACGTCGTCGGCGTCGTCGTCCTCGACGACGATCTCGATGCGGATCTTCGGCACCAGGGCGATGTCGTACTCCGCCCCGCGGTAGACCTCGGTGTGGCCCTTCTGCCGGCCGTAGCCGCTGACCTCGCTGACGGTCATCCCAGTCACGCCGAAGGCCTCGAGCCCCTCGCGGACGTCCTCCCACTTGTGCGGCTTGATCACCGCGGTCACGAGCTTCATGCCTGAACTCCTTCCGAGACCCTGGCGGTGGTGCCGGCGAGGACGCTGGACGTGCCGCCGCCGAAGCCGCTGGTGTGCAGGTCGTACGCCGTCTCCCCGTGTGCCGCGAGGTCGATGCCCTCCACCTCGTCGTCGGCATCGACCCGGAGTCCGATGGTGTACTTCACCGCCAGGCCGATCACCAGCGTGAGGACGCCGGAGTAGGCGATCGCGACGAGCGCACCGAGGGTCTGGTCCCCCAGGGAGCTCAGCCCGCCGCCGTAGAAGAGGCCGTCGACGCCCCCGGCGCCGGCCGAGGTGGAGAAGAAGCCGATGAGGACGGTGCCGAGGATGCCGCCGACGAGGTGGACGCCCACGACGTCGAGGGAGTCGTCGTAGCCGAGGCGGAACTTCCAGCCCACGGCCCACGCACAGACGGCGCCGGCGATGAAGCCGATGGCGACCGCGCCGCCGAGGTCGACCGCGCCGGCCGCCGGGGTGATCGCCACCAGGCCCGCGACGATGCCGGACGCCGCACCGAGGGACGTGGCCTTCTCGTGGACCATCCTCTCGATCAGCAGCCAGCCGAGGATCGCGGCCATCGTCGCGAGCGTGGTGTTGGCGAACGTCCGGCCGGTCTCCTCGATGAACTGGACCTCCGGGTCGTCGCCCAGCACGATGGAGCCGACGTTGAAGCCGAACCAGCCGAACCACAGCAGGCCCGCGCCGATCATCGTCAGCGTCAGGTTATGCGGACGCATCTTGTCCTTGGGCCAGCCGAGGCGCTTGCCGAGCAGCAGCACGAGCACGAGTGCCGCGACCCCGGCGTTGATGTGGACGGCTGTGCCGCCCGCGTAGTCCTGGGCTCCGATGCGGCCGCAGATGAGCGAGTCCTCGGTGCAGCTGAAGACCATGTGCGCCATCGGGAAGTAGACGATGACCGCCCAGATCGGCACGAAGGCCACCCAGGCGCTGAACTTCATCCGGCCCTCGACGGCGCCGCTGATGAGCGCGACCGTGATGATCGCGAAGGTCATCTGGAACATCACGAAGATGTAGTCACCGCTGCTGACGCCGTCCAGCCAGAACAGGTCGAACGGGTTCGCGAAGAAGGTGCCGTCGCCGCTCCAGCCCATCGACCAGCCGACGGCGACGTAGAGGATGCCGACGATCGCCGCTGCGATGTAGGACATCAGCATCATGTTCAGCACGGACTTGCTACGGCTCATCCCGCCGTAGAAGAGCGCCAGCGCCGGCACGGTCATCATCAGGACGAGGGCTGTCGCCACCAGCATGAAGGCGTAATAACCGTCCACAGATCCTCCAGGGTCGATCTCGGCAGGGGCCCCGCGGAGCGACCGCACTGTCGGCCGCGAGTCGGCCCCCTTCGCGATCACCCTCCGGGGCCGACGTTTCCTCCCGCGCTGCCGGATGTTGCGGCCAGGAAACGAGCGTTCCGGGTTTGTTGCGTGCGTGTTACGCCACGCGGAGGCCCTGCGTCGAGCCGCTCGTGTGCCTCCGTAGAATGCGCGCCATGTCCGCCGCCCCACAGCGCCCGTTGCGGGTCCTGGCGATCGTCCCGGCGTGGAACGAGCAGGACGCGGTCGGCGACACCGTGTCGGCCCTCCGCGCGTCCGACCCGAACCTCGACGTGCTGGTCATCGACGACGGCTCGGGCGACCACACCGCGGCGGTGGCCGCCGCGGCAGGTGCCACGGTCGCGCGGCTGCCCTTCAACCTCGGCGTCGGTGGCGCGATGCGGACCGGCTACCGCTACGCCGTCCGCCACGGGTACGACGCAGCGGTGCAGGTCGATGCCGACGGCCAGCACGACCCGGCGTTCCTCGTGCGGCTCGTCGACGGCCTCCAGCACGCCGACGTCGTCATCGGCGCCCGGTTCGCCGGCGAGGGCGAGTACCGCGTCGGGCTCCTGCGCGGGCTGGCGATGCGCCTGCTCGCCGGCACCCTGAGCCGGCTGACGAAGCAGCGGCTCACCGACGTCACGAGCGGCTTTCGGGCGGCCAACCGGCGAGCCATGCTCGTCTTCGCCCTGCACTACCCGGCGGAGTACCTCGGCGACACCGTCGAGTCCCTCGTCATCGCGCACCGCACCGGCTGCCGCATCACCCAGATCCCGGTCGTCATGCGGCCGCGCATGACCGGCCAGCCCAGCCACTCCCCCGTACGGGCAGCCCTCTACCTCGGACGGGCCGTCGTCGCCCTCGGCCTGGCGCTCGTGCGTCCGTGGCCGACCGGCCTCGAACTGCCTCCCCCGGAGCACACGTGAACGCCGAATACGTCCTCGGGCTCTTCGGCTCGCTGGTCACGCTCGCCGCGCTCGTCGAGCTGATGCGACAGCGCCGGCTGCGCGAGAAGTACGCCGTCCTCTGGTTGACGGTCTCCGTCGGCCTGGTCCTGATCGCCCTCATCCCCGGCCTGCTGACCCGCATGGCCGAGCTCGTCGGCGTGGCC
>VFQN01005416.1_pt1 | contig 15669 bp, 10 predicted proteins | sample 3512371 | NCBI WGS metagenome assembly VFQN01 (sample SAMN10412370, study PRJNA504923) | tailings metagenome | isolation source: Replicate 2 from Balatoc abandoned mine | place: Philippines: Itogon, Benguet | collected 2017-08-28
GCTCACGGGCCAACATAGGCATTTGAATCTTGCCGTTGCGCTTGATGTACCAGGCATTGCTCAGAAACACAGGGTTATCGATCAACTCGGCAATCACGACGTGGTATTGGAATCCGTGATTCGGCAGCAGCTTTGTTAGCAGGTCTGAGCGATCCCGAATATGCTGATCCAGACCTGAGGTGGTTTTAACCTCAATGAGGTGTCGACCACTGTGCGTCTCAACATAGAAGTCTGGATAATGCACATGCGCTTGACCATGCATGACATAGTCAATGACACATGGCTGCGGCCTGAAGCTGATGACATGTGGACTCATGTCCAGATACAGCATGCAGTTGCGCTCGTTCTCTGATTCGCACTGCAGGCTGGTCTGCATTTTCCAGCTCGGGTACTTGAAAGTGACCCTGGCATTGGACCGCTTCACCACCTTGCGGCTTAATTCCCCTGGCGGGGCAAAGGCGATACTCATTACTGAGATGCCTGGCTTTAAATGACTCATAAAAGTCTCCTAGAAAGAATCTAGAGACGACCTAGTGAGCGAATTGAAGATAACACCAGCAATACTGCCTGCTGAAATCACCTTTCCAAAAGAAATGCGAGACTACCCGCGTTAAGGCTCTTGACTAGCAGCTAACGTGTCGTAGAATAGAATCATCTGGTACGAAAACAGATGTTCTTAAAAGCGACTCAAGTATTGGCGTACTTGGGTCGTTTTGCATTTCATGTCCGCAAAAGACATTCTTGGCTATATCAACTCTTCTGAACTAGTTCCTCTCTTGTTTACAACAACCGGATGGTTGCTGACCGTTTGAGACATCCAGCATTTAGTTGCACTTAATGCCGCTCTCAATTCAAAACTATCCTAGGACTTTCAATAATCAAGTCTTCGCATTAGTAGCAAGTTATTCATGTAAAATATGACACTATTAGCATAAAATCCCTTTAAATTCCTCTGTGTATACTCGGAATTCGCGATGGCCGAAGCAAAAACAGTGAAAAAAAGATCAGTTGGCAGGCCAAAAAAGAACAAAGCGCTGCAGCAACTGAGAGTGCAGACCTGGTTTAACGCCGTCGCGGAAGCCAGTGGAAAAACGGCCTATGAATTAGAAAAAGAATTTGCACCGTCCACTGTGGACAGGGAAAACTTCAATAAACAGCGTGCGAGACTTTGGGAGAAATACCGTCTTGGCAAGACAATGCCGACGATTAAAGAAAAGAAGGGTGGTAGGAAAGGTATTGCTCAACTAGTGGAAGAAAAATATCCTGGCACCATCCATTGGCTGACAGATGAACGTTTTGACTTAGCCAACGTGGATAAAGAAATCACGATGAAATTTATCAGAGAGGTTTTTGAGTCACTCCCCCCCGAGATACATAAATATATCGTTCGCGAAAATGCCAACCCATCTACATTGTTCTGGCGGAAGAAATTTATTACAGAACCGGCGTTTTACGAAAACCTAGTTAGGAATCCCTCTCCTCAAGCATTCATAGCACTATTGGCTTTATTGAGAGAGGCATTAATTTGTCAAAATGAAACATGCTTCAATCTCATCAAAAAAGCGCTAATAAAAATTGAAGATGAAGGCATTCAGCATGGCCCTATTTTTTCCAGCATTTTTACAAAGATGATTCTCACGCCAATTCTGATTATTTATTAGATGAAGATGAGGATTTTTGGATTGACTGAGGAAATGATTGCGCGGTTGGTATGCCACAAGACTTTACTCAAAATTAGTCAACAGAATTGTATTCGCGAACAGCGCACTGATTACTTCATTACTCAGGTTCTTATAAAGTAAGTAATTACTAGCAGTCACGGAATCGTCAGATAGCCTCCATTTACGAACCATGGGTCTGAAGCTAACGTGCGATATGTTGCATATTGCCAACTATTTGGTCTGATCATATGTAGATCGCGCTCATCGTTGAGAAATTGCTGCACAGCAGCTAGACCGCCGCGATTAGCCTGCATTTTTAGCCGATCACGCACAATCGGCAATTCATCGTTAGCGTTGGTCGTAAATGTTATCGCCAGCTTACATACCTCAAAATGCCTTTGAACACGTTGCTTATCAATCAGTGACCATGTCACAGGAGGGTTAGTGTCAAACACTAAGACGGGGGGCGGTCCAGGATTTAAACTTGCACGAACCCATGAGTCATTTAATAGATGACCGTCATAATAGGGATGAAATGTTTGTTGTCCTGCTGAAGTGGGATATTTAGCACGCTTCTTATCATTACAAAAATGACAAGCTGGAACTAAGTTAACAGGAAGGATTGACAGATCTGGATAACGAGCTTTAGGAAGATGGTGGTCGCAATGAGCTACATTGCCAACACCACATAATGGACAACGATTGTTTGGAGCGGAATTGCGGATGCGGTCATATATCGCACGCGCAGCCCCATTCGTAGCGCTAAGGTGTGTTTCGTAAAGTCCCTTTAATTCCAATTTAGTAACGGCACCTACCGACTCTAAACGCGGCATTAAATGAAGTGAAGCTGCACTAGCATTGGCATCATAATTTAAACTGGTAGCTTCAAGGTTAGAGGCAATATCTAGTAAACGGCTTTGAAGGTCTGTATCTACTGTTGCTTGCACGCACAATTGAAAAACACTGTCCAAGGTATCGATAGGAGGAGGCAAGCTTCTCATGTTAAAGCTCTTCATTAACTTCATCTAAAGGAGATGGAGGGACTAAACTTAGCGCTCGCGCCAAAGATCTAGCCTCCCCTCCAAGCCGACTGCCGTACTGTAATAATACGTTTTCATAGCCTCCTTGCTGCACCGCCTCACTAATTAGCCGATGAAACCCTGTTTGCGTGACTTCAAGGCCAAATACTTCGCGTGTTAGTGTTCCAACGTTTTCGCCGAATGTTTCAAGATCCGGTCGGTCTACACGTGCAGCATGCCCTGTTCTGTTCAACACCCATGAACAAGATCGAGGCACCTCCTGTAACACAACGGGAGAGTGCGTGGCAATAATTGCAACTCCGTTACGATTTATTAATAGCGCACTTAATGCTCGCACAAAAGCCGAAAGTAATGGCGGATGGAGATGGCCTTCAGGTTCATCTATCAAAACTAGCGATTTCTCTTCAACAAGCTCGACAAGCTGAGTAATAATTAGTAGAACAACACTATGCCCTGAACTCAACCGCCTAAACCAATTTAGCGTTCTAGTTTCCCAGCCTTCTGATGCATCATCTATGACCTCTTTCGCATTAGCCGCGAGGAATAGGGGGTCAGCTTCAAGTAACTCTACTGCATGCAACCAACGACGGCGACGAGCTGCACCACGACAGGCTGAAATGCTTTTTAGAAAATCTTGTGCAAGCTCTGCACGCCCTTTAATTGTTAGCGCTGTATATTCAATATCATTTTGGGCTGCGCGAGAAATTTGACCAGCCGACTCTTTAATCAACCCGATATAGGAATATTTTACGTCTATGTTTGAATTAGGTGATACAAGAGCACCATATTCATCAAACGGACTGAACGAAACTGTAACCAAACCGGCGAAACCATGACCTCTTCCGGAAAAAGGTCTTGCAGGACCCATCGACGCAATTGACCCTATCTCACCCACAGGACCACCATCTCGCGCGGGCAGACCAAGAAAGGCTCGCGACAAATAATCGAAACAACGAGTTTTGCCTACTCCGTTGCGACCAATCACAACATGCACATTAGAGGGTGGGTTTGATGATGGCGTAACTTGAAAAATAAGCTGTGGCGGAGCATCCGGACTTCGTGGATCCTGAGGGAAGGTGAAATGAAAGGCATAATTGCTTAGCGCTACATCACCGTTTGCTAAGCGATTAAAGCGGTTACGCACTCTATCAATATCAATATCACGCAATAACGATCGCTGTAGAACCACTTCATTAGCATACTGGTTAAGCATTGCAGGATGTTTTGCAATATCACGAATGGCATTTAAATACCAATCACGATACTGTTCACCAAGCTCATTGAGTTGCTCATAGTAATTCTCAGTCTGACCAATCGAAAACCAAGGCTCTTCAAGTCGAAGGAATGTATTTGGTAGCAATTCTGAAGTAGTTGGTGATTCATGAGTCATGCCTCCGCGGGCAATCTTTACATGTCCAATATCAATTCGCTGATTGTCCTGCGTAACAACGACTACATAGAATTGAGTAACCCAAGTAAACCAATCATTCCACTTATCAAGAACAAGGAGTACCTCGTTGCCATTACTCTGAGCTGATATCGACTCAACGATCCTGAATGACATTGCTTATCTCTCCGCAATTCCCAAAGCATTATTAATGGGAACGACCCTTATTCCCGCTCAAATTACTCAAGTGATTCTTAATTAAAAATCTTTAAGTATCAATTGTGGCACGTCTGCTCTCGCGAGCATACTTAGGCTCCAACACTTAACCATATATGACGAATATCAATATCACCTGGAGGAGTATTCGTTGGGTAGTTCCAACCACGATTATGTTTGGTTATGAATGTTGGAGGTTTAGAATCAGATGCGTTGCAAGCGGTAATATCTGATATTAAATTGTATTTGTTAGTTTTATTATTTTTTATAAAGTAAGCATCTAATGTTTCTGGGAGAACCTGAGAAGTCCTGACATAAGCCATCATTAACCCTTGCCCAACAGCCCAAGCGTAGTCTCCATCAACAAATCTTTGCAATCCATTTTGAATATAATCTGATACTGTTGCAGTTTTAGTTATTAGTTTACATTCAACGAATATACCGTCATAAATATTCAGCCTGGGAGACAAGCCAGGACGTTTGTTTTTTATTCTAAAAATTAAATCGGGTGACTTTTTTATATTTTTTGCATTATAGTTAATTAGCTGACTGCCTCTTTCTGTCAGATTGAATATTGCTTCTTTGTAAAGGCCTGCAGAATTTGACTGACGTAACTCTTCTAGTTCTGATTGTATGAGTGCAGTTATTGAGTCTTCATTTCCCTGCTCTAGAACCGGCTTGAGCTTGTCATCTGCACTTACTCGACTCCATGCTACTCTTAAAGCATTTTCTATTGCTAGGATCATCCTTATTGGTAAGTGATTTAGCGGCAATTGAGAGTAATCTAATCTCTCAGTCAATAAGTTTTTAACATTCATGAGAAATAAACCGGAAATGCATCTGAGTGATTTTGAATTAAATCCAAGGCACAGATTCTCGCTCTAGTAGGAGTTAAGTATCGATATTTTGAAACTATTCCTAATCGTAATCTTGAGTTTCCTTTTTCAATGATTATTTTGCTGACACTAGAATCCTCTCCAATTTTAGAAATTAACTCATCAAGGTAATCTAGATCTGAGAAGTCATTTTTGGATGTTGAAATATCAAAAAATGTCCACCCCGTAGAGTTGCAATTTAATTTTTTGACGAAAATTTGTTCAGCTGTAATTTCAAGAAATGGTTTTAGAATTTCCTCTAACTGAGCCCTGAAATGCTCTAGGTCGGATGAAGTTGGAGGAGAGTCGGCTCTATCTTTGGCGCTACTAAATGGCATCTCCGTTTCTAAGGCATCTCTTATTACCTGATAGTCAGATGGGTCTAGGCCATAAATATGGTTAACCCAATCATTCAACGTAGATTTGCTTAATTCGTTCTTTGAGAATTTTTGTGCAAACTCGAAAGCTTCGGTCTTTTGCTGTTCGGATAAGCATTCAAACCGAATAATTGGCATCTCTTCAACATCTTCAATATAAAGGACTCTGCGCTCTATCCCAAAACGTGCACTGGTCATTAGATTGTAGTAAGCGTAAAAGTCGCTATTCGCAATCAAGAATAAATAACTTGCCAGCGCCTGAGCATTAGGATGACCATTCGTGCTGAAACCAAAGTATGTTTCGTGGTATATCACTGGCGTATTTGACAGCACTAACCTTGCTCTGACAGCATCATCGCCGTCACCAGGAGCTTTATTGAAAATTACAAGTGGAGGCTTATATATCTCTGGACTTCTTGGTCTATGAAGCTTTGTTTCACTAAAAGGGGTTAGTTTATTTGTATCTATAAGCAATCCCACATTATCAGACTTGGTAAGGTTGACGCCATTGAGCTGCATGATTGCATATGTATCTTGCCCTCTGCTTGCAATTTGGTATCCTGCTCCTTTAGCCAAATTGTTATCTTGCCAAAACTTATTCAACTTGGTAGCCCTGGGACTTGAGGGGCTAATTTTTTCGTCAGAGGAAGTATATGTCGTCAAGCTATCAATTCGATCAATAAGCTCCGCATCTAGTGCGTTACCTTTGAATAAAGTTTTAAGGAGTGTTGGGTGGTTTTCAAGCGTAATCGGATTTATCGGCTGAGCAGACTGGTAGTCAACTCGAACGATTGATCGAGAGTTTAAGGATTTTTCTCGACTTGGACTAATATAGTAAAAAACATCGTTAGCTTCGGGTAATCGGTTTTTGCCAAACAATAGGCAATAGGGCTGATTTATACCAGGCCAGACTTCTGTAGACTCCAATCCAGCACCATTCAAAATTCCCGTAACCCGCATAGCGCGAAACAGCACATTCCGTGCTACCACACCCAATCCATCACGTTTAAAAAGTAAGCGTCCATGCAAAACAAATGCAATAACGCCTTGTGGTTTTAGCCACTCAAGGGATCGCCAAACAAAAGGAAGGTCTGGAACCTTATCTGGATTCTCAAAGGAATCAATATAGTTATCAAATCGACCATCAGCATTTCTTTTCTTTAGTAGACTTCTGATGTTTTTTTCAATTTGTGAGTTTATTTCACCACTACCCTTACCCTTTAAGGATGTCCAAGGTGGATTACCCAGCACAATATCGAATTGAGAGTTATATTCCTCACCAATAACAGGGCCCAAACTACCTAGAATAGGGTACTTTGGAAAGGCCTCGTCTTCACCTCGTGTGGGGATGAGTACAAGATTGTGTAGCTTTTTAAACTTCAAGGCACTTGGAGGGAAGGGGTCTGGATCTAATTCCAATGCAGTTAAATACAAGCTTAGGGCTGATAATTTCAACGCGTGCGGGTTAATATCAAACCCTCTAATTTGATCATAAAGTATAGATCTTATTTCGTCCTTATTCGGTCTCGTACCAGTAACTTTCCAGCGCTCAGCAATTAATTTCCTCAAAGTCAAAACAAGAAACACCCCTGCCCCAGCAGCCGGGTCCAATACCTTTGCCTCATCTTTGTTACAGGTTGTTAAACCCTCAAATGCTTGGTCAAGAACATATTTGGCAATGTGGTGCGGGGTGTAATGCACACTTTCATCACGAGCCTCTACTTCAAAATGTTGGTGCGCATATTGTTCATATACTTCACTTAAAAGACCAACGGGCACATGAGCAAAGTCTAAAAAGCCCCAATCTAAATGTAATTGGCCCCCACCATCGGTTCTGTAAAGGATGCAGCTTAATATATTAAATACTGCAGAATCGAGAGATTGAAAATACTTTAAATATTGCGAGTGCTTTTCGGGTAAAGGTAATAGCTCACCATTGAAGTTTTCTTCAAGCCACTGACAAGTCATGGCTGCAACCTCTGCAGAACTAAAGCAGTTTTCTGGCCTATTATTTTCATAAATAATAGGGAAGGTTTCAGCATTAATGATAGATCTATCAATCAGAAATCGAGTGAAGAGCGCACGACCAACTAGTGATAATACTTCATCAAACTTACCCTCAAGGGAGGGGGTTTTAAGCAAAGAATCGCTTACTGCAGTCAGTAGATTAAATAATAGATCGTGAATTGCTAATTGATTGACATCTTGCTTTCTTGAAGCGTCGACGGCTCTACTATTATCCAGATAGCTTTTACCTAATAGTGCGTCTCTAATGTACCATTGAGCAGAAATGCTCTTTGAATCTATGACAACTGGAGCTGGCAAACTAGTTTTCACTCCACTGGCATAAACTGTTAGCTTACCTGGCTCCAATATTGCAAGAGGAGTTTCGTCTCCTCGGCAAGCAATTATGCGCCGAACATCTAATAACTCCGCTATTCTAGAAGTGTTATCTTGTGACAGCTTATCTGCCCTAAGAACATATAGTGCTGGCTTACCTTCAACCTCAATAACGGCATTGGGACGAATTGATATTGATCGAGTGTGGTAGATTTGTTCAGTTCGTTGAGACCCTAATAGATCTAAATAGTCGATCAAAGATGGGGCTTCATGGTCAAGCAGAATAATTTCCGACTCTACGGCCCCGAAGTATTTTAGCTCCTGAACAATGTCAAAATTCATTTATACCAAGCTCAAGTCAAAAATCATTTATAAATTAAAAGAATATTTTTCAATTGATAATTATTATTTTAGAGCATATATTATGCTTGTAAAGAGTAAATATTCTCAAAAAAATTTAATTGAATGCAATTGAAGCGAATTATAGATAAGATTGCCCCGCCTCAGGAAAATAATTTGCCTAGTGAAATATATGTTCAGGCATTGATACGTGCTGCGCGCAGTTCAAAAACACAAAAGAAATTCTCTGAGGAGTTATGTACATCTCAAAACTTATTAAGCAAATATGAAAGCGGTGCAATTAAAAACCCGCCTGCAAATATTATTGGCGAGTGCTTAAAAATTATTCTTCACAAGCATAATCCAAAGAGGACTGATTTGATAACCTCATCTGATCTTGCATCTCATATTATTGAAACCCTCTCAGGGGATGAGCAGGCTAATATTCGTAAGTTAATTTACGACCTAGTTTCAGAGCTAAACAACAAAAGCTAAGCTAGATTGGATTAAGCTCTTTAGTATGCAATTGGGTAATTATGACGATCCCAATATAAAAGCCCCAAAATTGGGGCTTTTATACTTAAGTCTTTACAGTCACTTTTAAATTGCATCTTTGTAGGGACAGAAGTTGTAGCTTAGGGAAGCCAAGTTAGCAATGTTACAGATATGGTTCAGAGTTGGATACAAATGCAGGATCGAGATTTTCCATCTCATCATTCTCTGGCCTTAACTCCATTGCCGCATCAACAGTATCCCAAACCTCTAGAAGAACTTGAAAACTGCTTGGCGTGGAACTTACGTTAATCCAAGACCAATTCAAAGACCCTCAAGTTAAATAGCTGCTTAAAACTCCCAGTAGAGTAAGAAATTCGATTATTCATCAGGCAAATCCAATTGAATAAACTCTAAAGACTCTGCGCTAATATTGGTAACACAAGCAAATGCCTCTGTCTGAAGTTCATTCAATCTATTTTGCAAATTTAAACATCTTGAGATGTTATCTTTGGAATACTTTCTTCTATGTAATGTTTTTAGATTCAAGTTAATAATAAAAATTGACGACATTATCCCGGACATCGCCGCGCTTAGAGCAACACCGGAGTCTCCCCTAATAGCGTGCCATCCATTCTCGAAAACAAATACCCCGTAACCCATTAAACGCAGTGAAAGATCAGCAACCTCAAAAGTATAATTTGTAGCTGTTTCCAGCAAATCTGAAGCTTCCCTTGAATATTTGCTCTTTTCACTTACATCAACCGCCTTATCTCTGAGCTTCCTATACTCAATTACCTTTTCAAAATCCTTTGCATCTTGCTCAAACAATACTTTTAACCTTGGTTCAATTTCACTTTCAATAGAGTCTTTTATAAACTGAAATTGCTGTCTTAATAAATGACTTTTTTCTTTATTCGAGCTGATATTACATACAGTGCAAATCATTTTCGCAGACAAAAGGCTAAGTAAAGCTGCCGCACTACCTGACCCTGGAGCAGCTCGCCCCGCACCAAAATCATTCAAAAGCTGATTTGCTGGACGCGATAACAAAATACCTTCATTAGATATAAGCTCCGCTTGTTTCAAATGGTCTCCCCAATAAATAGTTTTTTAGCCTGCATCTTATGAAGACAAAAGTTGCATCTTATGAGGACAAACTTGCAACTTATGCTGCCCCTCACAGTAAAAAAGAGGCCTAAGCCTCTTTAATTTAACCGCACTTACTATCCCCACAATTCAAGCAAGTCATACATCCATCCATCAATATACTTGCTTTGGTATTACACTTTTTGCAAAGCTGCGCCCCTTTTGGAAAGCCTTCGTCGTTTGATTCTTCACCTGACTTGGCGTGTTTTTCCAGGTATTCGGCTTTTTTCTCTTCTACCAGTTTTTGCTGGTGTTCGTCTAAGCCCGGTTTTTTCAGCATGCCGATTTCTTGCAGGTGTTTTTCTACGACTTCACCAATCTCGGCCACCAAGCTGGGCACAAACTTGCCGCCTTTTTTAAAGTAACCGCCGCTAGGCTCAAACACGCTTTTGAGTTCCTCTACCAAGAAGGTGACATCGCCGCCTTTACGGAACACGGCGGACATGACGCGGGTGAGCGCGACTATCCATTGGAAGTGCTCCATGTTTTTGGAGTTAATGAAGATCTCAAACGGGCGGCGGTGCTCTTGGGGCGTGCCTTCGTTCATGATGACGTCGTTGATGGTGATGTAGAGCGCGTGCTCGGTCACCGGGGTTTTGATCTTGTAGGTGTTACCCACAAGCATATCTGGGCGGCTTAATGGTTCGCCCATTTGGATAACATTCGTGACAGGCGCTGCTGCGGCCTCGGCTGCTTTTTTGTCTTCATCGGTCACCAGTTTGTAGGCGGTGATTTTTTTGTCGATCTTGATTGCCATGTTGTTCTCCCTATTGGAGTGCTCAATTTTTCAATAAATTCATTAATCTAAACGTATCCAAAATTTTGGATGGTGCCACTACCTTTAAATTAGGCAAGTTTATAGAGCAGCGGACTTTAGTCCGCCTGGCTCTAATTAAAACTTGCCATAATAGCCCTCTTTGAAAGCATCAAAGAGGTTTGCGGCGGTGTGGATTTCTCCGTCATATTCAATTTCTTCATTCCCTTTGGCTTCGATCTCGGTGCCATCTTCCAGCGTGAACTTGTACGTGGTGTTTTCGAGGTCTTTCTCGGTCACCAGTACGCCCTGGAACGCTTCAGGGTTGAAACGGAAGGTAGTACAACCTTTGAGGCCTTTGTCATACGCGTAAAGGTAGATGTCTTTAAAATCCTCAAAGTCGTAATCGGTAGGCACGTTGATGGTTTTGGAGATGGAGCTATCAATCCATTTTTGCGCCGCGGCCTGAATATCCACGTGCGCTTTTGCCATGATGGTGGATGAATCCAGGAAGTAATCTGGCAACTGCTCTTCCGGCTTGTCGCTGAACGGCATGGCGTTCGGGTTCACCAGCTCACGGTAAGCCAGCAGCTCGTAGCTGAATACGTCGACCTTCTCTTTGGACTTTTTGCCTTCACGAATCACGTTACGTGCATAGTGGTGGGCAAAGCTGGGCTCGATACCGTTGCTGGCGTTGTTGGCTAGGCTGAGTGAAATCGTGCCGGTGGGCGCGATGGAGCTGTGGTGCGTAAAGCGCACACCCTTGGTGGCGATCTGGTTACGCAGGCCTTCCGGGAACTGCTGCATGTAGCGGCTGTATTTGCCCAGTAGCACTTTACCGGCCAGTTTCTGGCCAACCTTGATGCCATCAGCCGCCATTTCGGGGCGCACGCGCAGCATGTCGGCGGTGACTTCAAATTTTTCGTCCATGATCGGTGCCGGGCCTTTTTCTTCGGCCAGTTGCACGCCGACTTCCCAGCCGACTTCGGCCATGATGCGGGTGACTTCTTCAGTGAATTTCACTGAATCTTCATCACCGTATTTCATCTTGAGCATGGTCAGTGTTGAGCCCAAGCCCAGGTAACCCATGCCGTGGCGGCGTTTGCGGGCGATTTCCTGGCGTTGCTGCTCGAGTGGCAAACCGTTGATTTCCACCACGTTGTCGAGCATGCGGGTGAATACGGCCACCACTTCGCGGTATTCGTCCCAGTCAAAATGCGCGTTGTCAGTGAATGGTTCGCGTACAAACTTGGTCAGGTTGACGGAGCCCAGCAGGCAGGCGCCGTAAGGGGGCAAAGGCTGCTCGCCACATGGGTTGGTCGCGCGGATGTTTTCGCAGAACCAGTTGTTGTTCATCTCGTTAACGCGGTCGATCAGGATAAAGCCTGGCTCGGCGAAGTCGTAGGTGGAAGACATGATGACATCCCACAGACGGCGTGCCTTGATGGTTTTGTAAATGCGGCAAGCCACTTTACCGGCCTCTGGGCCTTCGGTTTTGGTGAGATATTTGCCTTTGATTGGCCAGTCGCGCCACACCACTTGTGACTCGTCGTTGACATTGAGGCCATCAATAATGGCTTCTTTTTCAGTCACCGGGAAAGCCAGGCGCCACTCGGCATCGGCTTTGACGGCCTCCATAAATTCTTTGGTGATCAGGCAGCTCAGGTTGAACTGGCGCAAGCGGCCGTTTTCGCGCTTGGCCTTGATAAAGTCAGTCACGTCTGGATGCGAAATATCAAAGGTTGCCATTTGCGCGCCACGGCGGCCACCGGCAGAAGACACGGTGAAGCACATTTTGTCGTAGATATCCATAAACGACAGCGGGCCGGAAGTATAGGCACCGGCACCGGCGACAAACGCGCCTTTTGGACGCAGGGTGGAAAACTCGTAACCGATACCGCAACCGGCTTTGAGCGTCAGGCCGGCTTCGTGCACTTTGCCCAGGATATCGTCCATGCTGTCTTCGACCACGCCAGACACGGTACAGTTAATGGTAGAGGTGGCTGGCTTGTGCTCTTGTGCGCCAGCGTTGGAGGTAATGCGGCCTGCCGGAATCGCGCCACGGCGCAACGCCCACAGAAATTTTTCGTGCCATTCGTGCTTTTTCTCTTCGGTGGTTTCGACGTCCGCCAGCGCGCGGGCGACTCGGCTATAAGAGTCGTCCATATCTTTATCAACATGCTCGCCAGACTTGGTTTTGAGACGGTATTTCTTGTCCCAAATATCGAGCGAGACAGGCTGCACGGGAATCTCCACAGCAACTCCTTCTGACTGGACTTTCTTTTGTTCAACTGCTTTCAGCATCGAGTTCTCCCACCTTGGTGATTCTTATTAAATTGATAACGCGTTGTGGACCGGAAAAAACCCCTGCGGTAAACAACGCGTTGCAACAGGACCGGCTTAAAACAAGCGTTTTCACGCTTGCATGACCGCACGCTATGGCTTGAGGCGCGGCACCGGTCAAACACAATATCTTGTGTTGTTGGCAATAATTTATGCCTATAGCTTGTTGACGTCAATGCTTTTTTTGTGATTTTTTTTGCGGGGTATGTATTGCATTTTTTTGAGCGTGAAAGAATCAGGCGCCAAAGCATAGGTGAGTCATCACTCACGTGTTTTTTGAGGTGTGTCGGCAATACAACAAGTCTCTAAACAACGACCAGAAGCACCCATTTTGGTAGCATTAATGCGAGAATAGCGCCATGCCAAAAATCGTGTATTCCCTACTCATGACACTGGTGGCGCTGCTACTGCCACTCAAGCTGCTCTGGCGCGGCCTGAAACAACCCGAATACCGCCAGCATGTGCGCGAACGCTATGGCTATTACACGCAAACCGTCACCGCCCCGCTAATTTGGGTGCATTGCGTCTCCGTCGGTGAAACACGCGCGACACAGCCGCTGATCCATGCCTTGCTTGAACAGTATCCGCAACACCAGATACTCATCACCCACGGCACGCCTACTGGCCGTGACACCGGGCGCCAGTTGTTCAGCCAGCACATTACCCAGGGCCGTGTGCTGCAAGCCTATTTACCGGTAGACACGCCTGGCGCCAGCAAACGCTTCCTTGCGCACTTCAAGCCGGTATTAGGTTTGTTGATGGAAACCGAGTTATGGTTCCATGTGATTGACCAGGCCACGCGCCAGCATATTCCGGTGGCGCTGCTGAGTGCGCGCCTCTCGGCCAAATCGGCCGCTGGCTACGCCAGACTCGGCAGCCTGACACGGCAAGGCTTGCAACAACTGGCACTGGTGGCCTCACAAACCGCCGCGGATGCCGAACGCCTGCAAGCGCTTGGTGCACCGCATCCAATCATCTGCGGCAATCTTAAATTTGACGTCACGCCTCCCACAGACAGCGCTGACAAAGGTGCAGCATTGCGCCAGCTCATCGGCCAGGACCGCACCGTATTGATGGCTGCCAGCACCCGTGAAGGTGAAGAGTCACTGATCCTCGATGCCGTCCAAGGCACAGACGTGCTCACCCTGCTGGTGCCTCGCCATCCGCAACGCTTTGCCGAAGTCGAATCGCTACTGAAATCACGCGGCCTGCGTTATGTATTGCGTACTGACCTGGTACAACCCTTAAATGCCGATGTGCAAGTGGTGCTGGGCAACAGCATGGGCGAAATGTATACCTATTACGCCGCCAGTGACTTTGCCGTGATGGGCGGCAGCCTGCAGCCGCTGGGCGGGCAGAACCTGATTGAAGCGGCAGCCATGGGCGTGCCAACGATACTGGGGCCGCATATGTTTAATTTTACGCAAGTGGCACAAGCAGCCGTGCTGGCCGATGCGGCAGTGCAGCTAAAAGAGGTGAGTGAGCTGCATGGCATGATTGCAGCCCTGGCGAAGGACAAGGTGAAAGTGCGTACGATGGCGGAGGCGGCGAAAGGGTTTACGTTGCAGCATAGAGGGACAACGGAAAGACTGATGATGGCGATAGCGCCATTGTTAAAAAAGTAGTTCTCTTTACGGATATAAAAAGAAGACTGGCAGCTTCTCAGTACGCAAATCACGTTTGATTTCGCCTTTAGGCGACCGTTCTTTCTTATGCTTGTCCATAAGAAAGAAGGCAAAGAACAAGACACCCTAGCTTCCGCTTTTATCCTGCGTTGCTCATCATCGTGGGCGTCCAGCGAAACTCGCCCTAGCGCCTTGCACACTACACAAGCCGCCGCGGAACTCGGACAGCCGCTGGCCGAAGTCCCCCACGCTGCCTGCGCTACTCGGCGCGTCAAATAGGGGCCCGTTTAACCCCACCACGATGGGACGTTCGATGGGCATGTTAAATTCAGGGCGCTAGGTAACTTTTCACTTCAAAGCTGAAACTAAAACCATTTTTTTCACGGTGATCGAGCGTGATGCAATGCAAAGAATTCCACTCAAGTAAAAGCGTGTGCTTTTCATGGACCCCTATCTGACGCGCCGAGTAGCGCAGACAAAACAAGGAAGAAGGGAGCGACTGTTCGAGTCCCGCAGCAGCTCACGCATTTCGTGAGCTGCCAGGTCGAGTTTCGTGACCGCTTGTTTTGGTGAGCAACGCAGGAATCAAGCGGAAGCTAGGGTGCACTTTCTTTTGGTTACTTTATCTTTGGGCAAGCAAAGAAAAGTAACTCGCTGAAAAAGCGAAAAGCAACCTGACAAACATCCATTTAATTTACTGAGCAACGCAAGGCAGCCGAAGGCCGTGATGGCTGGGTGTCGTCCTCTTTGGCTACGGCCGCCACTTTGTGGCTTAACCTAAAGGTTAGCTTACGCCGCAACACTCCGTTAGTTGTGGTTACTTTCTGTGGGGCAAGCAACAGAAAGTAACTCGCCTAAAGGCGAAACAGAACATAACATTCAACACACACCAATCCGCGTGGGCATACATGCCCACCCTACAACTGGATTCTGAACGACGCCGGAATGACGACCAGATGAAATAGACTAGAGTGGGAATGATCCCAACCACATTTCAAAACCCCAGATGCGGCCGCAAATAAGTCAACACAATCGGCAATCCTATGGCGCTGATCACGCCATTGAGCCCCA
>VFQN01005418.1_pt1 | contig 15664 bp, 19 predicted proteins | sample 3512371 | NCBI WGS metagenome assembly VFQN01 (sample SAMN10412370, study PRJNA504923) | tailings metagenome | isolation source: Replicate 2 from Balatoc abandoned mine | place: Philippines: Itogon, Benguet | collected 2017-08-28
AGCCCAGCCACCTAGGGATGTTTTTCGAAAAAATGAAATAAGATAGGAGCCTTGCCTTGCCGCCATTGATACATATACTTGTGAATCCTCAAATGGCACAAGAGCGGTAGCAAAGGGGGCACGAACGGGAGCAGAGCGCGTAACGCTGTGAGGCATGTGTGGTGGCAGGGAGCTCCGTCCCCAACATTTCGGCAGGCTACCGGTATCACCTTGCTGCAGCCAGGCCCAGCTGCAAATTGTTTTGTTTCTTGCTCCTTGCTTCCTCCCTCTCAGGTGGTGCTTTTGAACAAGGAGCTGCCAAAGAGGGTGGTGTTCGAGTACACTGTCACTGCACTAGGCAGGAGACATGCCAATAGCATCATGACAGCGTTTCTCAACGCTTGCGGACTGCGTCTTCACGTCCAACCGGGTCTAGCCCCGTCTGGGGCTGATTTGGTTTCGGTGCATGGTATCGTTCTGTGCTCAAGGATCAAGCGAGGCCTCTTCGTCAACAACATATTATAAAGTGTTTCCTGTATGTGACAGCTATAATGCGTTATGCCTTTCGGAGGGAATCAGCCGGCCCGACCTTCGTGAACATGCCCGGCTGCCCTGGAAGCATCGGGAGGCGTCCTCTTCGTATATACAGCTGCGATGAAGCTATTGAAGAAGCTACTAGAAGATATTGCATGGTCTACGGTCGCCGTCCGACCTGGACAGGCGCGAAGGGTATATAAGGCGTCAAGTCTCTGCACTCGTCAGGCAAGCAAGACCGCTCAAGCAATCATACAAGTACACACAAGACTCTTGCCCTCAAAAAGCGTTTCGCATATTTCGTATTGACTCTGGTGTTACCTGGTACCTTACCTTGGTTATCGCAGTACGCGTTCGTTACTGGTCGTTATCGTGACTACAAGCCCGAACAGTGGACATTAGGTCCCTTGTGGTGCAGGACATTATACTGCGTTGTTGCCTGCACTTATTCCAGCCTTGTGCGGTCGAGTAGACCAGTGTATCGGCCCGCGGGGCCCAAGGACGTGCGAAGTCCGATTGTGAAGGCGCGGATATTAGGAGGCGCCGGTGACCGTTAATGTAACATCGCTGGAACAAGTCTTGCCTTTTGCAGTTCCCCCCAAGCTCAAGGAGTTGCTCTGTTCGCCAACAGCCGCCCGTGCGCTGGACAAGGGCGTAAGACAGGACTGCCCGAGTGCCTCCTGCAGCAGCTTGCATCCCCGCAGCGTGGTCAGCACAACGTCTGCATAGGGCTGGATTGGTTAGCTTCTGCCTTGCTGTCAGCTATCGGGGTTGAGCATTTAGTTCCCTGCAAGCGATCTTTGCAAGAGTCACTGAGCACACGTGTCGCCTACTCTCGTTGATAGCACAAGGGTTCCTTGGTAGCCAACAGCCTGCCACTTAATACACACCTACTCCGGTACAGCCCCACTAAGGCATTGGATCGCAGCCTAGCACTCGGTATACCCCCCACTCTGTTCCTTGGCTCTGCACACATCCTAGTGTTGTAGTGTAGCATAGTCACTTGCCAGCCAACTAACCCTGCCTGGTCCCGTGTCCCTTCTCTCCCCCAGTCCCCTTCCCTTCCTCAGGACACCCAAGCCCGCTGAAGTACGATCCGCCTCTACTCTCCGCCCGGCTTCTGCTCTCACCTACGCTTCCGCTGCTATCCGTATCTATCTGTCCCCCTTATATACGCTTCCGCAAAGCGCAACACAACTCTGATATCCCCTACTCTGCTACGTCCGTGCCGTACCGGTATTCCCCTGCCGCGTGTGCGACAGCCCGTCAGCACCCCTGTGCAATACCGTACGCATTACGCTGGTGAGCGTCCAGCCCTCTCGTCTGTCATCATACAGCCGTGTGGGTGCTACAGCAGCGACAGTCCTGCGATCCTGTGCCGTCCGGACACGTGGTGACGCGTTGGGGAGCGAAAAAAATTTTTGTGTCCCTACTCCCACTGCGTGGTTCGTGCGTGGTTTGGTGTGACATGTTGCAACTGGTGTCAGGGCGTCGTTTCCTACGTAAGCTCCGCTGCTGCCCCTGCTGCTACCAGTCCATTATTACTGTACTGTGACGTGCGAGGACCTCCTGCCCCATCTCTGAACACTTATGTGGGTGCAAGGAGAGGAGGCAACGTGTTGTGTCAGGCGTTCTTCCCGGTGGGCCGTGCCGTAAGTAAGTACTTGTGTACACAGTGCGCAAGACTGCATGCACTTACAAAGTAAGGAGCACCGGGAGCCCTGCCTGGCCTAGGGTGTTTACCGTACCAGGGATTCCCCTGCCTGTGGTAATCGGTCAGTTCGCCCAGCAGAGCCCCCAGCACATACCGGTACACGCCTTGTCGACTTACAACCATCGATACTGCAATGATGCTTGACAATTCTGCCCGAAACCTTTCCAAAACGTGGTGCATAGCCCCCCCTGCCCCTGCGCGCAGATGCCCCGATACTGTATGCAGTGACAGTACCAACATGCCACGATGGTTAGCATTGAACGTTTTAGTGATTCTGCACTATCTGCAAGTGCAGCCTGGTGGAGGTACGTCCAGGTCGAAAGCTAATCAAGCTGCTTGGGTGAGCAGGGGCGTGGCCTGGAGGTGGGTAGGGCAGCTGGCGCCGGTGCCACGTGTACCAACTGACATCGCTATGACTACGCGGCAGGACGATGCCTCTTATGTCTTGGCCATCCTTGCATCAATATGATATGCCCGCTGTGCATTATGGGTTGTGCATAGTTTGCAGGCTCGAGGAGATAACTGCCGGAGTGCGCTTGCGCGCTCGTGGTGCTGCCCGGAGGGCCGCTTGCAGACGCGCGGAGTCGCTCAAGCAACGCGAACGCCTGGAGAAAGTGTTCCTACTGTGGTAAATGTATCATCGCAAATGCCTGTCTTGGGACCTTGACAAAGTAGGCCTGGCGCCGTCTGCATGCCTCCATAACCCTTGTCTGCTGCGCTGCAGTTCCACGCTCAATAATAGCAATTCTACGAACTACAACACAGGAGGGCAGAATTTTACGAAACAGCGATGTTGAAGGCCGCAACCGCGCGTGGCCTGGGTCCCTGCGGCCCGCGGCAGTTGGGCTCTGGCACCCCGCCACACCCCCAACTCCGCTCAGGGCACCGCCACCAGGCACCGGCAGCCGCCCCACCTCCCTCCCCGCTCCCCGGTGTTCACCCCGCTTTACACCCACGCTCAACCGTCACTACTAACAGCTCTCCCGTCCGTGGGACGCATGGCGGCAGTTGCAGCAGCGGCCCCCAGTCCCGTGCCCCTGCCCAGCCCATCGGCGGCCACCTATCCCGCTTTTCTCTCCTTGGCATGCATGGCCAGATGAATTCTCCCCCGACAACTCTATTTGGCAGATCGGCGCAGTTGCAGACTCGTGCTGCCAAGGGGGATGCAGCGACAGGGGCGACGTCACCGTCGGGTGGTGACGAGAACGACAGTCTTTCCGCTCTATTCAAGCGGTTTCGGAACAACCTGGATGCCCCAATTGCGCTGGAGAAAGAATACGAAGGGAGCACTACTGTGGGGGGAAAGGGAGACGTGGAGGGGCGGATCGTGAAGAAGGTGGTGGAGTTAGAGAAGAGGATCTTGGAGAGGATGCGGGAGCAGGAGCAGCGCTTGGCGGCGGTGGCAGAGGCGCAGGGGCAGCGGACCAAGGAGGAGGTGAAGAAGCTGGTGGAGGTGAGGCGGGCGGAGGGAGGGAGCGCGAGTGCGCTGCCGGTGCATTGGTTGCTTGCTGTGTATGTGCGTTTGCGGGATAGGGACAGGGGGTACGGTAGGTCCAGGACGCGCTTCCAGGATGCATCCTGTACCGTGCGTGACCTACCGTCGTCTTCCGTCGTCTTGACATCATGTGAGTCAGTATACATGGTATTGAAGGGGCTGTCGTGTTGCAACCAGCGGGGCCGGGGAAACACCACTTACCGTGGTGTGCTGTACGTGGTGCGTGGTCGAGTTCTCAGACCTCGTTGTGCATCCCCTGGTGTGCACACCGACCGAACGAGCCCCCTTACCACGTGCATCACCACGCTGTCACGCCACCTTGCTTCCAACCTGTGCGCAAACCAAGCGTGCGACCTGGTGCATCCGTGCTACCTGCGTTTCCGTGACCCGCCTGGCACCATGCATTGCACTCACCGGCGCCTCGTCGACACTGCTCCTGGTCAAGGCTCCTAGTTGCTTCCTTGGTCCCACCACCGCGCTTCACGCGAGACTCACCCCCGAATCCACCACCCCCCAGGCCGAGGTGGCGCTGCTGCTGCCCCAGATTGCGATCCTGCTGCGGCAGGAGCTGGACGCAACTTACACTTTGGCGCCACCACCACAGCAGGAGCAGGTGAGCAGTTCACCTACCTGTGCACATGACGTGCGTTCTCGTCGCCAGGCAAAGCCTTGATCCTCGCGTGGCATCTGTAGTGTCCCTCTTATTTCGGTCGGTGAACCAATGGACGGAGTGCGTCAAGTAGCGTGGGAAGCAGGGTAGTGGTGGGGAGCGCTCCGCTGCCCCCACGCTCCAGACGCTTCCTAGGTCCCAGGCCCCAGGGGTACGTGCATACCGGTAGTTTCACACGCAGCTTCACAACTCGTGATTTGCAACACTTTCCCGTGCCCTTCACTGTCGCTTCGGTTGCCACAGGAAGCCAAGGCCAAGGGCAAGGGCAAGGTCGGCAGCGCAAGCGAGGCGTTGAGTGCAGTGGGGCGCGCACTGGCATCGGCGTGGGCCGACCCATGGGTCGCAAACCTACGTGAAGAATGGCTTAGGTATCTCGGTGTTGTGCTAACTTGTGTGTACTACGTCGTCGTCACCGTCCTAGGGCTCATCTTGTGTGTCTGGTTGTTGTACTGGATGGGATTGGACCTGAGGGAGCTGAAGTGAGCGAGTACGTTGGTGGCGCAAGGAGGGGTGTTGCTGCGGTTGCCGGACAGTTGCCAGTCAAGAGACAGGCAGGCCAGGGCAGACGGTGCAGCGGCCAGGTTGGGGCGAAGGCAGCAGCAACGAAGGTAGTGCTTTTGCTGCACTGCCTGTACACTACTGTCCATGCATCATTGTAAGGGCACCGATGTGTACGGTACGCTGTGTAGGGCCGAGGCACGGCGCACGGGTGTGTTGCAGGGGGAGCTGAAGGCGCAGATAGGAGATAGGTACACGTGCGTGCGTGGCTGGGGGCCATGTGTTTGGATGGGCCGTATGCGGGTTGTGTGCCCCTCTTTGTCCCCCATCGACTCGTACGAGGGTCCAACAACAATGACTGTCACCACCTTGAACTGCGTGGTCGCGTGCTGAGGAGTGCAAGGTTTGCCGCGGCCTGCCTTTTGGCAGGGGATGGGGGCAGATGGGGGTGCGGGGCAAGAGCGAGGATGTGAGGCCCGCCGACATTAGCACACCACTGGCTAGCCCATGCATGTAACATGTCAATGTGGGATACGGTAGCATGTGGTGGTGTTCCGGTGGAAAGCCCATTGGAGGGGCCCATCTCCTAGCTTACAAGTGGTGCCAGCTGCTCGTGCAACCAGCAGTAGCGCCAGTTAAGCTACTACAAAGCACACCAGCGTATGACCTGTATCAGCCCTTTGTCAGGACGGGCGGGTCAAGAACTCCGCAGACCCGCACAAGAACGACACGGGTTTCCATAGCACCATAGTCTGGCCCCAAGTAGATGGTTTCTATGCACCATACCGTAGACAATGGGGCTGTGAATTGCGCAGCCGTAGAGCCACTGCAGGGTCGTCAGCAAGAGCCCTGGCTTCAACTGCAACGGACACAGAACACGAGGACGGCCGTCCACCACCACAGCAACCGCAACCTCGTACAATGGAAGAAAACAGCAGTGAAAACCATACCATGGCTACTTCCTTGGCTGTAGGTATCTCACCCCACACAGCACAAACTACGACCGTACAACCAAGCCGACGACAAATTGAACGGAAGCCAACAATCCGGCCCCCCTGCAACCCAGTGCAGCCCTCCCCTGGCCCCCTGCTCATATCCCAGTCCGCGGAGGCAACCCCAATGCCGGCGAGTCCGGCGCAGCGCCATGCCTGGCACCCACAACCAGACCCCCACCACCTCCTCCTCCCCCAGCCCCCACCACCCCAGCCTCACCGCCTCCTGCTGCACCTCGCCCTGCAGCACCCCCGCCCGGCGCACCCGCATACCCCTTCCCCGGCGTGCTGGCCGCGCTCCCGCTGCTGCCGTACCTCTCCCTCAGCGACCGCCCAAACACAACACCGCCCGCCCCCTCGCTTGCCGCGGGCAGCAACCCCGGCACGGCAGACACACCTGGCAGGTAGTCGACGGCATCGGACCTGCCGTACGTCCCGCCCCTGCGCCCGGCTGACCCACGGGTCACCAAACCCGGACTGCCCGCCGCCGTATAACCGCCAACCGCACTGACAGGCCGCCCTGCGAGCCCTGGAGATGAAGGCGGGTGCACGCTGCTCGCCCCACTGCTAGGCAAGCTCTTGTGCCCTGCGGCCCCAACGCCAGATCCTGTGCGGAGTCTGGACGGGTCCTGAGCTGCTGCTCGCCCTCCGTGCACGCCGCCGCCACCGCCGCCGCCAAGACGCGATGCGTTGTACGGCAGGCGCTCGGGCCGCGGCGGCAGGCCGAGCACTGGGCTGCTGAGGCCGGGGCTGCCCACAGACCCGGTGGCTGTCAGCTGGCAGTTGAAACTGGTTCGAGGCTCGTGTGGTACCACCGGACTGCCGGGCGTGCAGTACACCGTGGAGCCGCCGGAGGCTAAAAGTGACGTACCACCGGCAGCTGCCGTACTGGCACTACGGCCGCTGCCGTACCGCAGCGGCGACGGCGCGTGGAAGCTGCTGGCGGCGGCGGCGGCGGCGCCGCCAATGGCGGCGTTGAGCATCGCGGCGGTGGGCGGGTGGAAGGCGAAGACGGAGCTGCCGGATGCGAAAGAGTGCGGTGTTCCGCGCGTTGCCTCGTCCTCCGACCAGGCGTTGGATCTGCGTGACGTACGGCAGAACTCCAGATCGAGCCCCAGCCCGTCATCGCTGGCTGAGCTGTCTTGGCGGGTGGGCACGGCAGGGCCGCTCTGGCTTCGGGAGCTTGGCCCAGCGGAAGAGCGAACAGCCGCAGCCGCCGTCTTAGCGGCTGCTGTGTGGGTGCTGCTGCGACTGCTGCCGTTGCCGTCGTACTCACAGCTGTGTGCACGTGACGTCGTTTGGCGGGCGGGCGTCGGGCCTTTGGACGTGGCATCCTGGTAGGTTGCCGTACCGCTGCTTGAGCTGCTGCTGGGCGAAGCCAGGACAGACAGGAATGCCGTACTGGTGGGCGATGGCGGCTGATGGTGGCCACGTGCCGCATGCGGCGTCAGCAGTAAAAGCTCCCCCTGCTGTACGGCGGCGGCCCCGTCAACACCCGCCCTTTCGGAAGTGGGCTCGTCGGAGACCAACCCGGCCATGGACACAGAGATGTTGCGGTTGCGCATCGCACCGTTGCCGCCGCGGCCGCCGCCCTGGGCTTCCAGCTGGGCCGCCGCCGCCGCGGCGGTGGCGGCGGCCGCCTCCGTCGCCGCCACGGCTGCGTCCAGCCAGCTGGGGGCCACGCCGCCAATGGGCGACGGCGGCGGGATGGAGGCCTTCTCCACAAACGCAGGGTTCCCGTACGCCCACGTGGACTGGCCGTCGAGGTCGATCTTGCGCTCCATGTTGGGCGACAGCGGTACGTCACCGCCGTGCACAGGCTCGGGGAAGGCAGGCCGCAGACCCTGCTCGTCTGCCGTACCGCTGCCCGCCACTGAGCCGCCCACACCACGTGCTTCTCCTTGGTCGGCGGGAACTGCCGTTGCTGCCGCTGCCGCTGCGACCACAGCAACCCCAGCCTTCGTCATGGGTGTGAAGCTGATCTCCCTGTCGGGCGCAGACCCTCCCGTACTTGCCGTACCCCCTGTGGGCGGCGATGTACGACAGGCTGGGCCCGTACCGCCCTCCATTGGTGCGGGCGTGGAGGGAGTCGCGGCGGACGGCACCCCTGCAGGTAAACCACTGCTCCCATGCCGTACGTTTGGCAACGGCGTCGAGTACGACCCTTCTACGAGGTCGTACCCGGTGAGGCTGCTGTGACGCGAGCGGGCTGGGGACCGTGTTGTAACGGCCGACGACCGCTCGCTGCTGGGCGTGGCTGCCGTACCGCCCGCTTGCCGTACAGTGCTGCCGTACAGGGCGGCGGCGGCCTCGTCCTTGAGGGACTGCAGCGGTACGATCAGCTGGATCTCCCTTGGCCTGCGGAAGCGCCGCTGCAGCTGCAGCTCCTGCTCCCGGCGGCGTTCTGCTGCCGCCGCTGCCGCCGCCGCCGCTGCCTCGTCCATGGGCACGACTTCCGCACCCGCCTGCCGTAGGCGGCGCGGCGACCCGTGGCGGTGTTGTTGCTGGCGGGCAAACGCTGCCGCTGCTGCTGTTGACTGCTGCTGCGGGCCGCCGCCTCCGCCCCCACTGCTGGCGGATGCGCTGCTCACCGACGGCACAGCAGACGCCAAGTGCAGACCGCCGCCGCCGCCAGCCATCTGGGCTGCTGCCGCCGCCGCCGCCACAGGGCCCGAGCCAGCTGAAATTACGATCCGGCTGTCTGCGGCCCCTGGGAGCACCGCACCCCCCGCACCTCCCTCGCCCACGCCACCGCCCTCCTGCGCCTCCCCATGCTCCGCCCAGGACACCCTAACGCTCCGCCGCCTGCCGCCGCCACCTCCACTGCTGCCCCCGCCAGACACGCCTCCAGCACTGCCAAGGCGCCTCAAGCCGCCCCCACCTGCGTGCGTGTCCGCCACCCCACCCCCCGGTCTACCGGCCCCAGCAGCCCTGTCCTCAACGGCGCCAGCGGCGGCGGCCGCAGGCCCCCGCCCTGCACCCCCACCAGAGGCCCCTCCCCTGCTAGGCATGCTAGCCGCGTCACGGCCTGCCGTACGCCTGCTGTACAGCTCCTCGTCAAGCTCCGGGTGGTACGGGTGGTCTGCGTCATACAGCTCGTTGTTGTACGGGTGCCGCACACCTGCGCCGTACAGCTGCTGCTGGTGCTCTTGCTCGGTGCCGTCGGCGTGTTGAGCGCCGGGCGGGATAGCAGCAGCTGCATCCCTGGTGGCCGTACTGCCATGAGACCTGCAGCATTCGAAAGGTTGCAGGCCTTGATGGCTGAAGCTGTTTAAGATGAAAAACTTGTTGTCGGCATCATCTATGCTGACATACAAAACCTACATCTACTCAAAGCACGCGGCCCCACCATCGCCTGACGCACATCATAGTTAGGACCCCGTTCTGCCCCGCCCCACCTGGTGGGCGTGCCTCCCTCGCTTCCGGCCGCCGCCACCGCCCCCGGGTCCACGTGTCTTAGCCGCAGCTTGGACCAGTAGCGGTGGCAGTCGGAGTGCGGCAGGTGCAGGAAGTCACGGAAGCGGTCGGCCTTGTGCGCCACGTACCTGCGCACGTGCAGGCGTGGTGCCACATGTCTGCCCACATTCGTTGTCTTGCATGCACCCTCGCCCTGCCCTCGCTTCCGCAGGCGTGGCATAGCGTGCGGCCAAGGCAATGGATGTCACGGCTATGCTGCAGCCTGTACTGTTCACTTGTGCGTCACACACCTACCCTTAACCCACCACCCCACTACCCGCTGGCCATGACGGCCCGCCCGCGAACGCAGCCCGCCTGACCGCCACCGTGCGCCTATGGCGGTGCCACAGTGACCAAACTCCCTACGGCTACCAACGCCTTTCAACCGCAACGCTCCAGTACCAGAACCCGACAACCGCCACCCGCTCCCAACAACTCAGCTCAGCCCCACGCCCCCGCCATCACCACACCACAGCCCACCTGACCGCCGCCTCGCACCAGGACCATACCTTCCCCTGCTCTCAGCATATCCAGTCCGCTGCAGAGCACCTGTAACGGCTATGACCGGGAGCCCCCAGCTGGCCGCCACTCGTAGCCACCTACTCGACCCCATGCCACCCAACCGTCATTTTGAACACACCCCGCATGAGGCCCAGGCACCAGCCCAATCACCACAACCACGACGGCAGCCCACCCACCTGACCGCCGCCTTGCGCCGGTGGCCTTGCCCCATGACCAGGCCCAGCAGCGACTTGGCGCTCCGCGTGGCCCCCCGCCGCATGAGGTACGCTAGGTACAGCGCGTGAGCCCCGCACCGCGCCGCCGCCCCCTCCACACACCCGCCGCCGTCACCACCACAACCAGCAGCACCACCACTACCGCAATCATCCGCAGCCCAGGCAGGGTTAGCGTGGACGGTTGCGGATGCGGAGGAGGTGGTTGGAGCGAATGGGCCGGCGGCGGCGGTGGCGGCGGCGGTGGCGGCGGCATGGGAGGCCGGCGGCGGCGCCGCCGTGTCGTACGCCGGCAGGAACGGCGCCAAAGGGGTGGACAGCAGTGGGTGCAGTACTTCCAGCGGTACGGGACGAGTGATGGGCGGGTCGTACATCTCGCCTGCAGGGGCGTAAGGTGCCGTACAGCATGTTGGCGAGCATCGGCTTTGAGCAGGATGAGTGAGGGCAGTACGGCCAAGCATGTGACATGTCAGCGCCGCAAGGCAGCCAGGTGCACGACCAGGTGGGGCCCGCCATGCCACCGTGCAGCGACCACGGCGCACCTTGATACCGGTACTCCTGCACGACTTAAAGCCGCTAGTGTAGTGCACGCGACGCCCAACCATTGTCATATGTGTCGTACAATCATACGAGGTGTGTCCCCGCCGCCCCCGCCGCCCTACCAAAGTGGTGCTCGTACAGCCGCCGTGTCTCCGCGAATGCGGGGCTGTCGTCGTCCAGGCCCAGGGCCCCCGGCGCAGGGTCCACCACTCGGCCCAGCAGCCGCAGGCACGTGGCACGGTACGACGCGGGCACCGCCATGTGGGCCACCCACATGAGCGCGATGTCCTGGGCAGGGGATAGGATGTGGGATGGGAGGTGGGGGTGGGGGTGGGGAAGGATGTTGCTTAGGCGTTTGGCTGGGTGTAGGTCGAGGCTGGGAACGGGCAGGTTCAGCTCGGAGCGGGCAGCAGTGAGGTGCGCGGGTTAACGGGTGATAGCGGGTTGTTAGCGATGCTGCTCGCTACATGAGCGCGCTAGATGAGGTGGTTTGGAGTGTGCTGGTAACAACCCGCGCTGGCCTGGGTCGATTATGCCACGTGCTGCAGCAACGTACTCGGAGTGTCTCCAACGCCCCACAGACGCGAAGCCGAACACACATACACCACCGCCGTCTCGACCTCCCCATCAGCTGGCGCCCAAGGACCACCAGAGGGTACAAGGGAGTCCCCACAACCTCCGTAGCCCTAGTGCACGGCTCACGACCGCTGCGCTGCCCCTCCGCACCGTTGTTGGCACCTGCATGGGCCGTGTGCGGGTTGGAGACAGAGGGCGGCTAGAGGTGAAGCCCGGCAGAGCGGGGCGAAAGTGAAAGGGCCTGTTGGACTGCCTGGCAGATGCGCCCCGTGCGTTGCATGCGTGTGTCACGATTGCACAAAGTAATATGCGCATAGCAGCACACGTGCGGCACCGCGTCCTCTACAAGCCGTACAGGTGTCGTACTCACCAGCGGCACGGTTGGGTGCATGCCTTGGAGCATGAGGAAGCGGCAGTACCTGCGTCGGGGCGGCACCCATGGGGAATAAGGGAAGACGGAACCCTGCATTTGTACGGGAGGAGGTGACTAAGGGAAAGGAGTAAGACCAAAGAGGGTATCGTCAACCCATCACAACCATGGCCGTTCCCAATACTCGCACACCACCTCTGCACCGCCTGTGCCGCAGGCATGCAGTGTCCTTAAATCTTGCAGAGGCCACTGATGCAAGTGTGGCATACGACCGCGCCCCACCTCTGCACTGCCTGCGCCAGGACGTCCGGGTCCAGGTAGGCGGGCCGCAGCAGCGAGTGCAGCAGCGGACGCAGCCGCCCCAGCCGACACGCCAGCCGCGCCCCCAGCCGCCCAGTTTCATGCTCCCCCTCCCCGCCCTCCTCGTCCACACCCCCCTTACCGCCCTGCCGCCACCCCGCCGCCGCAACCGCCTTGCCGCCCGCCGCTGCACCAGACGCACCCCGCCGCTGCTGCTGCTGCTGACGGTTCAGCTCGGCCTGCAGCTGGGCAGCGAGGTCCCACCTCGACCCAGGAGGCGCCGGAGGCCAGTACTGCCCCTGCGGCCGGCGCAGGCTGCCACCCCCAGCTAACCCACCGCCGCCGCCGCCGCTGCCACGTCCGCCGCCGCCGCCCATCCAACCCCCAGTGCCGCCGCCGCCGCCGTCCCCCGGCATGCCGACGGGTGCGTCGTCGTCACCGCTGCTGTCCGACCCGCCGCCGCCGCCAGCGGCCCCGCCCCGGCGGCGCTGCTGCTGCTTCCTCGCCGCGCTGCCAGCGCCAGCCCCGGCGCCCTGCGTGGTGCAGTACGGTGCTTTGTGGCCAGGCGGCGGCACAAGGTCGAATGCACACCTTGCCAGCCCCTGCTCGGCCATTCAAACAGCTCCACCACCTGCGCTTACGACCCACCGTTCCCATTTTGCTACACCCACGCATGCACAGCACACATTGGAAGCCGCAGCCTACACCCCCTGCCAACTGTTTTACACCAGCTGTCAATTGTGTCTTCACAGCCCCCACCTGCACGTACGCCCCGTCCCACGCCTCCCTGCTGGCCCAGCCCTGCCGCTCCTCGGAGCTGCCGCACGCGCTGTAGGCGTGGCAGCCGGCGAAGCGGAAGGCCTGGGAGGCGGGCGGGTCCAGCAGCTGCGGCGGCCAGGGACGGCACGGGCGACAGATAAGGTTTGGCGTGAAGCGGTCACATACCCATGAGGAGCAGCGGGAAAGGCCACAGGCACTGCAGGGGGTACAAGGTTAAGGTCCCTGGGAGGGCGGCGGGTCCAGCAGCTGCGAGGGGGGGCAAGGGCAAGAGAGGAGGGAGGATAAGGGCTGGAGACAGTCGGAGCTTGCTCACAGGCTGCCTGGGGCCCGCCTCGCAAAACGATGCCGGTACGTAGCGTAAGAGACCAGGGCAGAGTAGGAAGCAGCGGAGAGGAGGCCTTCAAGCGGACAAGCTGCTAACCGCCCACTGCCAACATATACCAGCCTGTGGTTTAGTCTCCCGCTCCTCCACCCACCCACCCACCGTGCTGGTCAGCTGGTGGCAGTCGAGGTGGTAGGTGCTCGGGGACTCGATGCGGTGGTGCAGCCACGCGTAGGCAGCTGCGGGTGTTGGGGTCAAGTGGGGGTGGGCACAGGAGCGGGGGAATCGGCCTTGGTATAAGTTACCCCTGATGGCTGCGGGACGCCTGCGGATATTGTTTGCAAAGGGGGCACTCGGGAGGAAGGAACCCACGCAAACAAAGTCAAGCGCGAAGTAAAAGTCCCAGAGCCACTCCCTTTGCGCCGTGCAATGCCACCTGCACCGGTAACTCAGCCCTGGCCGAGGAACCGTACTTTGAAGCGCCCCTTAGCCCACTCCCCTTGGCGGTGCAGCACAGCAAAGGGTCTTGACCCTGGCCCCTGTCCCCGGCCCACGGCCCCCACTGTCGCACCCTGCTACCGCGCTCTTGCACCCGTCATCCTCCCTGAGCCCTTGCCCCTGAGGGCCTCTCCTGCCACCCATGCTCCGGTACCCCTCCGGTTGGTTGTGTGCGTCCTGTAGCACTGCCGCTGCAGCGCCGTCCTCCCATGCCGCCAGGCAACGCGTGCCCGCAACCAGCTTCTCTGTCGTACTCTCCAGGAGCGGCACCAGACCAGTACTACAATGTTTTGCACATTGGCCCTACGGCATCGCATTTCACTATGTCCCCGCAACTGCATCGCTACTTATTGGCCCAACGGCGCTGGCCTGGGAGTGTCCCGAAACCAGTCGCCCTACCCCGCCTTACCGTCAAGGGCGGCATCCTGGAAACCCCCAAGCCCTTACTACCACCCTCAACGCATTGACCCTAAGCCGCTGGCTGGTTGGCTTGTTGGCTGGACAGGGCCCCAAGGGGGATCCACCCCGGCCCCGACCCCCCTACCGTCCAGTGGCGGCACCATGGCAACGGGGTGCCGTGCGCCCTGCGCTCTGGCCAGCAGCGGCAGCCAGCACAGCTCGTAGCGCAGGCCCGCCATCAGGGCGAAGTGCCCGCCGTACAGGCCGCCTGGGGGAAGGTGACGGAAGGTGGGCGGCGAGTTGACGGAGGCACGGAATCGGGTGGAGGCTTGTAGTGCCCCCTCCCCTTGAGTTCGCAGTGCGCCCGCCCATCGCTGCTGGCAAGCCGTCCCCCGGAATAGTAGGTACTACTCATTGCGGTTCGTATTTGGTTATGTCGTATGACTGGGGCTGTGGTGGGGCCCTGTGGGTGTTCCTGGCCCACACACTGACACCAGGCCCTTGTCGTGTCACACCCATACCGGTATGTCAAACCCCACCATGGGGCTTCTCCTGATGCACACTCAAGCCCTTAGATGCCTCTCAGCCCTCCCCATAGTCACTGCACATACCTCGAGGGAACGTGTCGGCAGCATGGAGCAGCCGCAGCAGGCGCAGTGACCATTCCAGCAGCTCCCCCGGAACAGCATCCAGCACCAGCAGGAGGAGCGGCCGCACCCGGGTTGCCAGCGACTCAACCGTCGCCGCTGCACCGCTGTCTGAGTTGTTTGCAGACATAACGTGTATGACATCTATAGCCTATCACCCATGTATGAACGTGCAACCGGCGCCTTCCGCCACCCGCGACAGGCGCGGAGGCCCAGCGGAGTCCTCTTGACCAGGCATGGCATCTCGTTTGGCTAATTACATCCAGCTTACAGATATTGCTTTAAGTTTGTCACTTGAGTTGCTTGCAGAGGCCGGAGCTTATAGGGTGTGAACTAATGTGGGAGCGGAGTGGTCAACGCGGCCGCGCTCTCGTAGTATATCCAGGAATCCTACAAAACATCAACAGCGGTATATCGCTCTTTCATGAATGGCATGTATCTGAGGGCCAGCGGTTACGTGTTGCAGTACGGAACCCGCGCCGCGCACCGCTGCACCCAGCCCTGGCTGCACCTGGTTCAGCCTGGAGCTCCCTGGACAACTGGATGCACGAGAGCCCAGGCACGCACTTTCGCTTGTGGCTGATACCCTCGGCTGCAAGCAAATCTTGTGAATTAGCCTGGCAGAGGAGTCCCCAGAGGAGTTCCCACATTGCGTTCCCCTGGTTGCTCCCTCATCACAGCACAGCCTCTGGCTTGGCGGCTTGGCGTCCTTTTGTTCAAGGGCGTTTGGCTCCGTTCCGCTGCTTACGCAGGTCCCTACCGCCAGCAAAGGAGCAGGTGTCAGCCACTTGGTACAGGGGGCTGGACAGCTTCACCTGGCTCCACACACAGGTCTCTGGCTCTACAAACAACCACCGCAGCGGCCCTCCCCTGCAAGCGGTCCCGCCCATTAGCGCCCACCCTTCCCCCCGGGCCGCAGTACACCAAAGAAGACCCTCGCCCCTGCAATCTGGAACCGTCTAAAGTACAGCCACGCCGTTGTTGGACGCCCCTGCAGTGCACCTGAGTGCACCAAAGCCAAAGAAGCTACAAGGGGGACGGTACTGCTGGGTACCATTCGGAGAGCAGCCTCCCCTACCTCGGATGCTGATCATGTATGTATGGTTTTACAGTTTTGGTCCCCTTCCAGGGCCCAGCCCCGTCCCACTCGGGAGACAGAG
>VFQN01005419.1_pt1 | contig 15663 bp, 14 predicted proteins | sample 3512371 | NCBI WGS metagenome assembly VFQN01 (sample SAMN10412370, study PRJNA504923) | tailings metagenome | isolation source: Replicate 2 from Balatoc abandoned mine | place: Philippines: Itogon, Benguet | collected 2017-08-28
AGGAGAAGTGGCAGAGCTGGTTGAATGTACCTGACTCGAAATCAGGCATACGTGAAAGCGTATCGGGGGTTCGAATCCCCCCTTCTCCGCCAGTAGAATATTTTGTTTGATTTTTCAATAACTTATTGAATATAATGGGTTTATGAAATACAAATTGGACAAAAATACTGGACAAGAAGGGGCTGAAGATATGAAGTCAACCCCACACATAGAACGAACCGCGTCCGGAAACTATCAGTTTAGACTTATCATTCCCCAAAGACTGCACGAAATATTGGGTAGAAAAGTCATCAAAAAGTCGTTGAAAACCAGCGACAAATCAAAAGCCAAAATACTTGCTCTCGATATACAAAAATTCTGGCTCACACAAATTCACAATGCTGAGCAACAGCTACAAAGTGGCGGGCTGTCTAAGTCACCGAACGAAAATTCAACTGAAACTACCTCTCTCATTACAGAGTCGGGCAGAGTCATTACCTTTGTAAGACGAAAACTTAAAACCCTCACAGATGAAGAAATTCAGTCTATATCTATAGAGTTTTTAAGGACCTATGCTGGCTACGACGATACTTTCCGGGAGCCAGGTTATGCTGGCTATGCAGAGGATATAAGTAATAACTTTATTCAAAGTGCATTGAGTGACCGGGTTCAAAAAGCAATTGCATTTAGTGAGGGATTAAAAAACTACTACGATTTAATATCACCATTTGTTGAGTCCGTTTGCCAAATTGATTTCGATTATTTGCATGAAGACACCAAGCTTAAGCTCACTAGAGAATGCTTAAAATCTTATCAAAAGGCCGGAAAAATCTCAGCAGACAGGAATGCAGGCGTCGGAAGCTATGATTTAGAAGAAATTGCACCTACAACTAAAGCATACAAGCAGTATTTATATGCATGGGACGATTTATTGAAAGACTGGATTAGTCACAATGGTATGCGTCCAGAAAAAACTATCCAAGGCTTCTCAAAAAGCTTAACTGAATTTAAAAAATTTGTTAGCAATAAAGAAATCCAAAGAATATCCGTTGATGACGTCAATAGCTACAAGAGTCATTTAATTGACTCTGGAAATTATGAGAAAAATACTATTGAAAATAAACTCAGTCATCTTCGTGCAATCTTTGAAGTCGGAAAAATGAATGAAAAAATCGTAAGAAACGTTTTCGAAGGCAGAACAAAGGTCGGGAAAAATACAAATATCCCTAAATCCAGATTACCTTTCGACAAACAAGGAATCCAAAATATATTCACATCTTCAATTTTTACAAGCTCTGTAAAAATCAATAAGTGGTCAAATTTAACTAATCGCTGGATTATTGCAATAGCATATGCAACTGGAGCTAGACCTGAAGAAATAGCACAATTACGTGTTGAAGACCTGATTAAAGCCGACGACTACTATCTACTGAACATTAATAGCGTTGATAGCAATGGTGACGTGGTTGGAACTGTTAAAAACTATAATTCCATCAGAAAAATCCCGGTGCACCAGTCGCTAATTAATGCCGGCTTGCTAGATTTCTTTGAATACCAAAAAAATCAGAATAAGACTTTTCTGTTTGATGATTTCACTCCAAACAAGTTTGGTAGGAGATATGCAAAATGGGGAGATTGGTTCAACAAATTCGGCAAAGAGACTGGGTTACTTACTAACAAAACATCTTTCTACTCTTTCAGAGATGCGTTTTCTGACTTGTGCAGAAACAATAAAATCGATATGAGCGTCATGAACGCATTTATGGGGCACTCAAATGAGAATATTTCAGATAGATACGGTATTGGTATAAGTTTTGCTCGTTTGAATGAAGAAATGCAATCAATGAAACTTCTGTTAGATATTCCCAAAATTGAATGCCCCAAATAGTATTACTTCTAGCAGGCTCTGATTGCTGTTGAAAAGAGCCCTTCACAGGGCTCTAGAATCAGGGGGAGGTTTCCTTTAAAACTTATTCACGGTCTATACCTGCAAGATTTAGCAAATAATCCACCGCTTGCATTGCCTTAGCAGAAGCTCTTTTGATTTCTAATGGGTCATTTCTTAGAGCCTTCAACCAGCTTTGAACGTATGCGGTGTGATTACCCTTCACATATTCAATACCTGTTTCGGCACACAGAAATACAGAAGCCAGCTCAGCAACCAACTCTTCACGGGCATACTCCTCACTACCGAACAAATTGAACATGCCTCTATTTAATCTGCTGGGGTGACCGGTCCAGTGCCCGAGCTCGTGTAATAGTGTTCCATAGTAACCTTCTAATGACCTGAATTTTTCACGAGCAGGCATTCCAATATGGTCATTCATGCTCGAATAAAAAGCCTCGCTTGAATGTTGAATAATTCTGGCATTAGAAGCTTGGATAATTTTCTCAGACAACTGATTAGGCTCAAACTCAATGCCTCTCAAATCCTCTGGCTCGGGAATGCCTTCAACCTGCGATGCGTGAAATACTGGAGAGAATTTCAACAATGGGAATTTTGCTGTCCCTCCTTTAGTTTGTTCACTATCGTGTTGGCTTGCCTCCTTTTCAATCATTGAGAAAAAAACAACCTCAGCGACAGCCTTGGAGCCTCTTTTAACTTTCCATCCCCGTTCCCTTGCTTGATTAAATGTCAGAAACCGCATATCCGTAGCATTTAAATTGTGTTCTGCTGATACAAGGGATAAGTTAAGTTGGTTAACGCCACGGTAAGCTTTACCTGTTACCGCATTAATTGCCTTATTCACAAACCAAGGCTTTTCCCAGGGGATTACGCCTACTTGCAAGTCTTCAACAATCTTGCTGGTTAACTGCTCAAAAAAATCTTTCCGATTCGCCACATTGACCTCCACAATAAATTCAAATGAATTGCTTCTGAGGTGTATAGCTAGCTGTTTTATACTTTTTAATAAAAACAAACTTATTAAAGGGAAACCTCTGTTTAGCGTGTGGGGCAAACAAGGGTTTCCTCTGGAACAACGTAATAATAAGAACTTTAAAAATAAATATTAATAACGCTTCGCGGAATAAAATAATATAAAAAATAAGAAATAAAGCCTGCTTTCGCAGGCTTTGCTTTTCCAGAAGGAAATGGATTTACTGGTGTTTCTTAAAACAGTGGATTGAGTTATACCTACTGTTTATCTTTTGAAGATTATTTTTTATATTTTTGAGGTAGTCTTAGGTGATAAAGAACAGTGTTGTAAGGCCTCTGTTCTTTCTTCAACCAGCCTTTATCTTCAAGACTGGTTGTTGCTTTCGAAATTGTGCCTTCTGACATTCCCGTGTATTCCCTCAGTTTTTTTAGTCCAGGTGTTGCCTGGTCTCTTTGAAATACAAAACTGGCGAGAGTCACCAATACACGAAACTCTGCATTAGTTAAGCTATCAACTCGAATGTTACGGGGTAAAAAGAAAAATCCATCTTTAGAATTGAACCACCGCTCCTTGGTTTTTTCGGTCGAATTCACTCCCTCTATGTTTAGTGAAACCCGTCCTGATTTAAAGCCTTCAAAATCTTCTTCATATTCAAATATACTCATTTTAAACTCCTGATTCAAACACCGACATTGGTGCAAAGGAGTAAAGCGAATGCTTTTTATATTTTATGAAAATATCCAATATTTCATTGAAGTAGATTAGAAGTCTAAATAAATTATCTCAAGACCATTTCTCAAAATTCTGTTAGAAGTACTTTAAATCCGTTATAAATCAATAACTTATGAAAAGTTTTTCTTGACACGCCATTTTAGTAAATATATAATGTGTGTGTTGGTTAATTACTAACTCCTTAATCAACCCCAGACCGTTTGCCTTTTTAAACCTGTTCCGTTTTGCGGAAAACATAAAAAAAGGTGTTTCGTGGTAGTGGGGTTGTTTCAGTTTCTCCCCTCTTGCCATTCAAAATTTAGTGTTTTTTATTAACTAATGTGAAAGGCTTAAGTATGTCTATTAATCAAACCTTAGATTGCGGTTATCACTTTGAAAAATTGCACCATAACCAAATCGAAAACCTCACCAGTTTAGCTTCTGCTATTGAGTCAGCTTCAGGAAAGAGCTGGAGAACTAAAACAGTTGAAGACACATGGTTCTTATTCATTGAAATCCTAGCGAAAGAAGTTCAAGGAATTAAACCAAATGGTTTAAACACCTCAGTAATTACTTCAGATTGGTTTCAACAATCCAAGCGGATTTTGATGAGAGTGATTGAAGAAAACCAGTATATCGATATATTGGGTCAATTTGAACATGAATATCTTCTGAGAAATTTAGCTGCCTATGACAAATATTATCTTGCTTGTAGCCAGGTTGTTGAATCATTCAGCAAGGAGTATTTAGGCGAGAAAATTAAATTGAACGGTAAATTTAATTTTTGTAATACGAATGCAGGAACAGGTATAACTATCCTTAGGCTAGCAAGAAAATTTCTTGAATTTGGGTTAGATGTTCAAAATTTATATGCAGAATGTTATGAACTTAATCCACATCTTTATAACCTATGCCTAATTCAATTGCATTTCTCAAAGATTAATTTTTCAATCAAATTAGTCAAAAGCTACGAGCAAATTAACATCGAGGAGTCTGACGAACCTGAGCCAGAATTGTTTGACATGATTATGGGTGATTTTAATACTAAGAAAATTGTTGGATTTCATCGCTATAAATAATTGCAGATTGAATGTTTATGCAATTTATTTACAAAAAATATAAAAATCAGTTTCTAAACATTATGGACTGAATCATTCAGTCACTTTTAACAAATTTTAGGAGTCAAAGCTATGAAAGTAACAATTAATTTTTCTGTAAACCCTGCATTAAGCGATTCAAAATCAAACTCAGAAATTCGTAAAATTCTAAGGACCTTACCTTCTAGAGTTAATGCGACCAGAGATAACAATGGCGCAGATTACACAATATATAACGAGAACGGTGCACCTATTGGTGAAATGTGCATCGATGTTGATTAGTAATAAGTAGATTTAGTTTTAATAATTCCCAAAGCCCCAATAATGGGGCTTTGCTTATTTAGGTAGGTAATTGTGAACCTTTGTTTTCCACTCGCTCATCAAAAGCAAATCGCAAGATACAGTTGTGCTGTCATCAAGCAAAAGTTCAAGTTCTCCTGCTTTCTTGATTGTTTCAACCTTGAAATTATCATTGATTGTTTGCAGGAGCTTTGTCTTGTAGGTTGTATCAAGGTTGCCATCTAATTGGTCGCCTTTGGTTTCAATCACAACAATCCTCTTATCATTCACTGCAAAAATAAAGTCCGGGTAAACTTTATTCTTTCTCCATCCTTGCACAAAGTATTGTCCTGACTTGGCCACATTCCTATGCCACCAAACGAGGGCTTTGTGTTCGTCCAGGTAGCAGGCGAAGTCTTGCTCATCATTGTTGAACTCAAGTTTATAAGCAGGTGCAAAGAGGCTCTTTTCTACTACATCTCCATTGCTTCGAGTCAGTTTCTCAGAGTTCTCAGCAAGGTCAGTCCACATGTGTTCAGGCATAACCCAATTATGCGTGTCTGTCCTCAACCTGAATTGGATGCTCTCATCAGCAACCTTGCTGATAAAGATGTCCTCTGCCAAGATGTCTCTCTTGCCAACGAGGTATTTCCTCAATTCCTCAAGTATGAAACTTGAAAGCAAACCAATCTTGTTTTCATCAAAGCCTCGTTTTTCCAAGCCTTTAACGATGTCTGAAATCAAGCCCCTTGCAACCCAAGGATTAGGCACGATGTCTGCAATAATTCTTGTTGCATAAACAGGGTCAAATAAAGAGATTTCATCAATCGCCTTTGCTTTTGCTGTTTTAAAAAACTCTCCATCCTCTCCATCGCTCACTGTAATTTGTGTCATTTGAGACTTGATTAAAGTGATATTCTCAGGGATTGAGTCAATCAATGGTTTGGTGTCAATCTCACTCCATTCAACATCCATGAGAATGTCTTGCTCATAGTTGAGTGGCCTGACTGTCTCTCCCTCAATCACATTGACAACAGGCATGTAGATTTTGACTGTTTCAAAGCCTTTTCTACGGCTGATTTTCCTTGATGCAGTGCCTTTCTTTCCTGAACCATCAGACTCACGGATTTCTTGCACAAGGTCAGCCATGCCATCTTTTTCAAGACTTTCTTTAATGCCTGCTACAACCTGTTTTGTGCTTGCATGATGACAAAACACATAGCATTGGTCTAATGCCTCAACATTGGTCTTGTTGGCATAAGGTTGTCTTAAAATTCGTCCAACAAGCTGAGTCATTGCTGAAAGATTGGAACTTGCAGACAATGAACAAAGAACATAAGCAAAGGGGCAATCCCATCCCTCTTGCAATGCTTGCTTTGTAATAATGACTCTGACTGTGTTTGTAGGGCTTAAAAGGTTTTGGTTCTCAGGGGCTTTTAAATCGTTGACCTCTGAGGTTTTGATGGCAATTTCTCGCTCTGTGAGCCCTGCTGTCAGCAAGAACTCTTTCGCATCCTCAGAGTGAATAAAACCTGCCTCTCGTTGGTCTTTACCTGTTCGCTCAACCTGCACAAGCAAGATGGGTCTGATGTAGGTTGCAGTGTTGCTCAAGAGCTTGTCTGCATCAGCTTGCAACTTGTTCAGGTGCTCCAGACTCTCCCTTAAACAATCTCTCCAATCATCCCCTGCTTTGACTTTCAGGTTGATTGGCAACTTAATCATGTCCTCTTTAGCAAGGTCTGAACCTCGAACATCCACAAGCCAATTTGAGTAGGTTGGTGGTATGTCTTTGGGCTTGTCTTTCGGTGTTGCAGACAATTCAAGCACAAAGCATGGGTTAAATCCGTAAACGGTGTCCAAGGCTTTTTGACTAAATGCCTTGTGTCCCTCATCAATGACAACAACAGGCTTGATAAATCTCAGGACATTACCAAGGCTGTCATGGATGATAGAACCCATCTGTAAGCCGTTTTGACCGTTGTAGCAGGACAAGTTAGGAATGCTCTGCAACAGGCTGAAATGAGCTTGAAAATCGTCCTCCAAAGGAAAGAAGCCATGCACATTTCCTCTGTCTCTAAACAGTCTCAATGTCTCTTTGGTTTCACGGTTGGCAGACTGCAACATGAGCAACATAATACAAAGATGATTGTCAATGTCTTGTTTGTTGAGTGGGTCATCCTTTTCAAGAATTTTGGTTCTGCCTGCTGAGGCTCTGTCCAAAATCTGTCTGAATGGATGTTCTCTGTTGGTCAGTTGTGCCATGGTTTGACTGTAAATAGCCTCATTGGGAACAATCCAAAGCACCATGCCAGTGTTACAACTTAGGTATCGACCAAAAATTTTACTAACGGAGGCAGAGGCAAGCAGGGTCTTACCTCCCCCCGTCGGGATTTTGAGGGTGAGGTTAGGAACTTGTTGGCCTGTTCCATCAAAACGGGGGCTGTAAGGTATCTTTTCACGGATTTTGGGCAACAGTCCCTTTGCTTGCTGCTGTTCCCAAGCATCGCCACAAAAATCAGGAACAGGTATCTTTAACTTCGGATTAGCAAGTTTCAGTTGTTCAACCTCAATGGCATTTTCCTTTTGAGCTCTTAATTCATCTAGGAAAGTATCAAGTTTAATCAAGACATCATCTTGATAGTCTTTAAACTCCATTGTTATTTCTCCACTCGGTAGAGTGCGAAAGGCAATGGTGCATACTCAACACCAAGGGGTAGCAATGACTTGTTAGGAACAAACTTTGCCGGTGCAAAGACAAGGTGCTTTTTATTCTTATCATTTGCAATTTTTTCTGCAAAAGCCAAAGTCAATGCTGAGTCTCTTGATTTCAAGAATTCAAGTTCAGGTTTGTAGATAAGCCAAACAAAGTATCCATTACTTTCTCCAAGGAAAAATTCTTGTTCCTTTATGTTGGCAACATCTAATGCCTCACCTGTGGCTGTATGGAACAGCCATGAGCCTATGGCTTGATATTCAGGCAAGTTTTCGCCTGTCAAAATTTTATCAATGTCAATTGGTTCACCAAGAGTGCAATATGTAAAACTGCCTCCAGTTCCGTCTACTTTTTCTAGAACTACCTTTTCACCAAATACGGTTAGAGTTCCGTCTTTTATTTCTTTTTTTATCTTGTCAAAACGATGACCATCAAGGTTGTCAATGCTATCAATAAGCTCAAGTATCTTACCTGCCTTTTTCAAACTTGAAAAATTGATGCTTTCTGTATGCAGGATTTCTTTCTGAGAGCCATTGAATGAATAGCCATTGATGACTTTACGGACTCTCTCAGCAGTAAGTTCATCCGCATAAGGTTCACACTCAACAAGGATGAACTTTCTGAAGCCATTATCTTTTTGGTTTGCTTGTAAAACTGCATGGGCTGTAGTTCCTGAACCTGCAAATGAGTCAAGAATAATGCTGTCGGGTTTTGTCGCAATTCCCAAAATTCTTTGCAACAACCGAACGGGCTTAGGTGTTTCAAACGGCACTCCAAGATTGAATGCTGAAAGTTCTTTGCTTGATTCGTCTGTGTGTCCTGAAAGTTCATGAGGCCACCATGTTGTAGGCACTACAGTTTCAGCATCTTTCAAATACTTTTTATATGATGGAGCTCCGTCCCCACTTTTTCCAAAGTAAGCCAAACCACTTTCAACAAGTTCAAGCCACTGACTTTCTTCACGAGACCAACAGCGCCCCCTTGGGGGATATTTAGTTGTTCCAGCTTTTGTTATTATTGGATAGGAAAGGTTTTCCCTTTCGTTTGGCGCATCCCATGGAATAGCTCGCCAAGGACCATTCGGGTCGTCATCCGGGTTTGAGTATTGCTTCGCTTGTTTGTCGTTCCGTTCAATCTCATTCCTCAACTTTTTCCATGTTTCAGGTGCTTTTGAATACACAAGAATATAGTTGTGCGAGTTGGAAATAGATGCATCATTAGAAACTGAATACCTGGCTTGCCAAGCAATTGATGCAACAAAGGCACTGTCGCCAAATATTTCATCCATGAGCATTCTTGCTCTGTGAACCTCGTTGTCATCCAAGGTCATCCACAAACTACCATCCTCTGCTAAGAGTTCATTGAGCAACTTGAGCCTTGGATACATCATGGCAAGCCACTTATCATGTCTCAGCATGTCGTCTTTGTTGACGGGGTTGCTACCTAACCATTCATTAATCATTGGGCTATTTACATTATCGTTATAAGCCCATCCCTCATTGCCTGTGTTGTATGGTGGGTCAATAAAGATGCAGTCAATCTTGCCTGCATACATAGGCATAAGTGCTTTGAGGGCATGGAGATTGTCTCCATGAATAACTAAATTTTCATTGATGTTGCCTGCTCCAATAGACTTGTCCTTATGAGGCAAAAGAGGTCGATATGGCACTGAGAGATGGTGGTTAAAGACAAACTCTTTACCCTTGAATTGAATTTCAGGCATTTTTTTGTATTCCTTATCAGTGCACCATAAAGCAGATTGACTTGCTCGCCTTTTAAAGTTTAGTGATTGAGCTTTCGCGGAGAGTCTTCAAAAATGGGGTTGTGCTAACGCACTACATTTCACCCATTATTTTTGTCAGCAGAATCATAACAAAAAGAGACCAAGATTGGTTTCCTCCAGAGTTACTCAATAATCAAACCACACAAGGCTTAACTAAATTTAAGTTTCAAAATAATCGGGGTCAATTCTTTTGAGTGTGTATGTAGCAACATTTGTCACCCCAACATCGAAGTCAATCATCAATTGAGCTAACTTTTCTCCATCTATCAAAACTATTTTCTTTTGATGGACTCTTTTAACAAAATCAATAGCATCTCTTGTAAATCTTGCTGTTGTAATAAACACACCCTTGAGCGCTCCATGACCATCTAAACTACCAGTAAAATCTCTTACCTCAGAGCTTGGCACTACTCGGTCAAGTGCCCATCTTTTTGCTTGAAGATATACTATATCCAGTCCCAGTCTATCCTCTTTAATTATTCCGTCTATACCACCATCTCCACTTTTACCGAGCGCTTTACCAGCGTCCGCCATACTACCTCCATAACCCATTGCAACTAATAGCTCTACTACAAGCCTCTCAAAAAACTCGGGAGAGCTTGTAACAATCTGTTCTAAAAGTGCTTGTGAAAGTTGCTTTCTCAGAGTTGTATAGCTACTCTCAAGTTGCTCCTCAGGTGTAAGGCTTTCAGAGTTATTTTCCGTATCAATATTTACTTGGTTTGGTTTAGGCGATGAGGGCTGATTAGATTTAATAAAGCTAATAAACTCTGGGTAGTTATTAAGTAATGATGTATTTATTAATTTCGGGTTAGTGGATAGCAAATCTAAACCTCTTTGGGTTATTTTGTGTTTTCCACGCGAGGGTGATTCCAGTAGCAACGCCTTGGTCATATAAAAGCGAGCCCATGCAATTCTATTCGCAAAGGTTGTTTGCTTTCCTGAGGGAAGGAGCTCTTTTAAATCACTTTCGGTTAAGTTGAGTCTTTGAGCAATAACTGGTGTTAATTCTGAGAGAGTAAATTGATTACCGTCTCGATAGGCATTTAATAAAGGTAACATCAGTTCTTGAAAAGTTGGAACAGACACGGCTGAATCTCACATGTTGATTTTGTTGGGTCATTGTAATTGCCCATATTAATCCTGACCACTGCTAAATGAATGTAAGAATTGACTATAACAAAAGCGGAGATGGGGCTCCGCTTTTGTGCGCATGCTTAATTATTGATGCGCTGAATCAGGGATTTAAAGCAATACCCATTATTGCTTAACTAAAAAAAAACAAACTTGCCTAATAAGGTATAGCGACTATAAAAAATAGTTGTTTGAAAAGTTATCTCAATTTGACCAGTTTTTTTATTATTAATTGAATTTGGTTTTTAGAAAGGTATGTGAAGACGCGTAATAATTCGATTTAAAGAGTGAAGCAAAGTATTTTATGATTACCCTCTATTTTATATTTTTCAAGTTACCTAAAATCTACTGAACAGCGGCAACATAATTTAAATAGCTTAACTAGTTTAGCAAACGAACCACAATTAGACACTCTTTGCTGTTGTCAAAAATATAATCAATGCCACTGGAAATAATTATTTCAACCTTGCCATCAATCAATATATATCTATCGTGATGTCTTTCGTATAAGCTGCTTCTGTTAGTAGGAAATCTAAGATTGCCAAACTGTGTTTTTAGACTACTAATAGTTGCTTGTCTAAGACTTGGTGAAACAAAAACATTGACCGTGATACCAGCGTCGAGCAGTTCAAATATTTGCCTTGTTCTAGCTATGTTTGTCTCAAAATATTGGTCATGAATTTGAATATTTCTTGCAGAGTTAAACAAACCCTTTAAATATTTGTGTATATGCCCTCTTGGTTCTCCTACCTTTGAACTAATACAATAATTATTAGCCATCAGTGGATTGTTGATGTTTAGATAGGGGAAATGAGCTTTTGCTGCACCAGCATCTTCGGTAAGGATTATTTTATAACTAGTCATGCAAGAAAGACTTTCGAGCGACTGGTCAATAAGCTGGCTTTGAGCTAACTGGGCTATCAAAGCAGTATCATCGAATTGGATACGGTTTAATTGGGCAACATTAGTTAAATAAGTTGGCTTGTAAAAGTGAAGAATCTTTTCTACAACACTTTGATTTACATTCACTGCTCTTTTAAACTTCAAGTATATATCGAGCAACGAATCATCGAATACAAATGATTTTGCCATTAACCAATTTCCAATAGCTTATCCAACGTGGCATCAAAATAGCCATGAGGAAAATTAACCCTACTATTTTCCAGGTTAACAAACTGACCACTTTCATTAAGAAAAATGGAAATAAAATTTTCATTCGCCTTAGGCTTGTAATGAATAATTACTTGTCTAGCATCCAAACTAGATTGTGAGTCATAAACCTCATACCTAATTCGATTAATTAAGTGCTCAGAATGAGTTTCAACAATAAGTTGAACGCCCTTGGAAGCAATAAATGCTAGGAATTCCCCGGTTTTTGATTGAGCACTTGGATGAAGATGTATCTCTGGATTCTCAATTAGAAGCATGTCTCCAGGATTAGAAAGCAGACACATAATAAGTAATGTGACTAAGTAGCTATTTCCTGCGCCAACCAAATTAGGAGACTTATCGCCTAAATCTTCCACTATAAATAGTGGTCTTACCAGAGTCGTAGAAATTCTTTCGGTTTGAAAAGATATTGAATAATCAGTAATTCGGCTCAACCAAAAAGCTAAATTATGCTTTAAAGTTGTGGTTAAACTTTTGCTGTCAAAGATCAAATCTGAATGAATAGGGTTATCTTTTTCCGAATCAAAAGTTCCAATCGCACAATCTCCATTGTGACCAATTTTCAAAGAGCTGTTTATAGTAGCTATTTCGTCTTGACCTGTTCGATTAGCTGATAAATAGAATAAGTTTTTTTCATAAGTTAGATTTGATGATTTTCTATTTTTAAAATTAGAGCGTCCTTTATGGTCATCTGTAATTTCCACTTCTGCTGATTCTTTACCACTGAAAAGCAAATTAAACTTAATAATTTTTTCGTTGGAATAACGATTTACTACCTCTCTAAAATTAGTAACTGAATAACGTCTCAACACATTGGATAACTCCGAAATTCTATGGCGTGTTTCGAACTCATCAATTGGCGCAGTATAGTATGCTGATAAAAGGATTGATTGCAGCACCGAGGACTTACCAGAAGAATTTGTGCCGGTAACAATTGTTAATGGAGCAAAATCTAGCTCAGCGTCAGCAAAGCACTTGTAATTGAATATCTTTAACTTTTCTAACACTAATAATGCTCCAAAATAAATGATTCAATCGCGGTGAATCTATAATCCACGTTTTTACTACTATCAACCGCATATTTGAAAGCATCGCTATCATCAAACTTTGATTTCAAAGTTATAAGCTTTTGAGAAATATCTGTAACATCATTTAAGCTATCATGAGTCAGCATGAAAAAATAACCTAGGCTCTCAAATAGAGCCATGTTTACTGGCCGTTTGTTAATATTATTTTTCTCAAATCTAAAAGCATCTCCGCCCAAAGTATTGAATGCGTTTTTCATTGCTTGAAGAAAGACTCTCTCAAGTTCAAGTAATTTTTCATCTTGACACTCATTTAGATGTTGCATAACTAACACTAAAAAGTCGTCAATATTACTTTTATATTCGGCATCAAGTTTATTTCTACGTAGAAGATAAAATCCTATAAGTCTTAAAATTGCATATCTATCTTTCATTCGTCTACTATCTATTGAGTTTCCAGTAACCTTTTTAAACTCATCAGATTCAGACAATTTTTTTATCAATAATGTTGATTTTCCATAATAAAGTGCATTCCGCATCTCCTGATTGTTTAGCTTTGTTCCGCCTCGGTTTACCCTATCAAAAATATCATACTTAACAGCCTCTGGAGTTGGAGGCTCAATAACATATGCGGATATTTGATAATCTTCAATTTTATTTTGGTAGATTGGTTCGAGGTCTTTGAACTTTTTCCCATTAAACATTGGTAATAATCTTAATGTCCCTAATGAAAAATCATTATTCATAAACTCTATTAGAGCAGTAACTCTTTGCCGTCCGTCAACCATTTGCTTTTTGCCATGGTTATCCTCAAAGAAATATATGACAGGCAAGGGGATGCCCATAAGAATACTCTCAATAAGCTCTTGCTTTTGCTTTTGCTTCCATACTGGATTTCTTTGAAATTCAGGGTCCAATTTTATTTGGTCCAGAACCTCCACCATGCGTTTAATTTGAAATGCTGAAAACTGGCCTCTACTCATTCGAACCGTGGTATTGGGGTAAATACTCTTACTTAATTCAATTCCAGTTTCGACCTCTAAATCATTTTGCATATCTAATTCATCGCTCATATTTATAGCCCTAACGCTTTAATATTATGTAAGTATAGTCTTTGAGATTATCAGATTGGCTTATGCACCCTTTGATAGTTATTTTACAATAACGTCCATCAACAAGCCCGAATTAACTTTGGTTACCCCAAGTTATATAATGAATATAAAATTAGTAAATCACATCAAACTCATAACTTATAAAAAAGTCGATTGCCGAAATTTGTATAGTGACCGCAAAAAAAGTAGTCTTAGAAATACTTGCTCTTCATTCCAACCATTCTTCTCAAGGTCTGTAACTAATTTCTTTTCAAAAGCTGGGGTGCAGATAAAAACGATTTTATTGAGGCTTATTTGAGTTGTTAACGTAGGTTTCTCATGCGGTCTTTTAGATTCAGCAAAAACTTCGTTAATCCACTTTAATAAAAAAGCATAATCTTTTTGATTTTTTCTACTACGTTCGACTTCAATCCACCAAGCGTATTCTTTATTTTGAATAATACAATCAGGCTTCTTGCCAAGATAACCTGCTTTATCAAAATGCCACTTGTTTTGCGCTATCTCTCGTTCAGTGAAAACTTTAAACCCTTGCACAATTCCAGAGATAGCCATTTCATTTGAAATAACACGGTGGCGATACTGTTCAAAACTGAAAAATCGCAATAAATCTTTGCCTGAAACCGTATCAATTCCAACTGTATTTAAATAGTTAGCGCCTTTTTGAGATAGTGCGTAAATCTTCGAGTTGTCTGGCGTTAGAGCTGCAAGAACTAGCTTTTTAGCTTTTAGTCTCTTCAAAGTAATTTGGGCCATACGTAAGCCACTGGGGGAACTTACGGGTTTGCAAAAGTCAGGCTCGCGATTAGAAAATCTCTTATCCCGTTTTTGCCAAATGAGGCTTGCAATATCTTTACTACGTAGCCACCCAAACTTGTGAAGTTCTTTCAACACTTCAATTTCGTTTGCTATAGCTTTTTGAATACCTGATTTTTTATTGCAATACATATTAATCTCCAAACGATAATAATATGTATAGCAACTACAATTCTTGTTGGTATTCGCCACTCCCCAATTGGAGACGCGAATAGTCCTGAAAGCACACAGAAACTAACACTCCTGAACGGAGCACGTTTCCTAGACCTCTGGACGTGGTCTGAGCTTTCTTTTTAGGTGCCCTCTTTGCAATGAGCGAGTCGCTCAATGCACGGGCAAAGGGCCGGTCGCCCCTTTGCCCGTGCATTCTGCATCGGGTCACGGGGCAAGCCCCCCGGTGCAGAACCGTCAGCTTTGGAGCTGACTTTTGCTACACGACGTGGCAAGCCACTGTTTACAAATTCCTTCGGCTCCCCCGACGTGTAGTTTGTCTGCTGGGGCAGACGAAACTTCACTTTTAAAACCAAAAGGATTTATGATTAAGTTTCTGATTGATAAGGACGAAAATATGTTTGAAATATTCAAAAGCCTATTTGTTGGAATCTCTGAAGCAAAGCCTCAAGAAATTAATCCGGCAACTGGTCTCCCTCTAATTGAAAATAGTCAGATTGACGTGGCGGGAAATGTTTCAGGTTTCTCAAATGACTACAATCACTTTGATAGCAATAGCTTTCACTCAGGTTCGTTTTCAAGCTTCGAGTAAACAAAAATACCCTTATTTAAGGGTATTTTTTCGAGCAGAAAATGGACAAAATTATTGGACAAAACCAAAGATAAAGATTATTATAAGTCATTGTTTTTAAATTAATACATCCAAATAAAGGGAAAATCCCCCCTTCTCCGCCAGACATCAAAAAGTAGTTAAATCTTGGATTAAGCTTCTGTTTAAACACAATGAACATTGAAAG